>Ga0222719_10004758_pt1 | contig 11867 bp, 10 predicted proteins | sample C33_34DmetaG_FD_165039 | JGI IMG/M metagenome (GOLD analysis project Ga0222719, IMG submission 165039) | Estuarine water microbial communities from San Francisco Bay, California, United States - C33_34D | ecosystem: Environmental > Aquatic > Marine > Unclassified | place: USA: California...
AGATGTTTTGATTCTGATACTTTTGAGATTTATTTGATTTCAAAATTTTTTTTGCAATTTTATAGTCATTTATCGATGGAGAATAATTTTGATTTGTTAATGGACATTGTTTTGGGTGAATATTTAATAAACCCGTATACCCTAGACTTTTAGATATTTTTAAATGGTGTTTGAATTTATTGATATTCGTTAAATTTAAATAAGGAGTATCTATGCAATTTAAATTATATGCGTGAGCATAAATTGGTATCAAGGATCTTGGGAAATTAATATTTGTGTTTTCATAAAATTCAAGAATATTTAAATTGTTTAGAAAGTCTTCTGCTCCAAATATCAAGCCCTTAATATTTTTTGATGAGTTGCAAATTTCCTTTAAATTTATTATGGCTGCAGGACTTTCAATTAAAATGAATAAATTAATATTTTTGTCTTTTGAATATTTTTTTATTTTCTTTTCAATTATTTTTACATCATTTGAGTTATCAATTTTAGGTAATACGTATGAATTAATTTTTGCTTTCGTGCATGAAATAATGTCAAGTAGTAAATTTTTTGGTTCATTATTTATTCTAGCAAATAAATTCTTTGGAAAATTAGATTTATTGATTTTTTCTAAATTTTTTCTAGCAATGTTTTTTTTATTTATTGGCACTGCATCTTCCAAATCAATTACAACAGCATCTGATAAAGATTTATCTAATTTATTTAAAAAACTTTCTTTATGTGCTGGTACAAACAGCATTGATTTTATATTTTTTTTTTTCATTTTTTTATTAAAATTGTTCTATAGAAACTTAAAACTTTTTCATTTTTTTGATTTTTAGCTACTGTCATTACTTTTATTTTTGCATTTTTTTTGTTACTCCTCGATACTTCTTTGCTAATAATCTTTGAGTAGGCACTTATAGTATCTCCTAAAAAAACTGGACCATGGTGATTTATTTTTTCGTAATTTAAGTTTGCTATCGCCTTTCCACTTATATCTCTGACAGACAATCCAACAACTAAACTGAATAAATATGTACCGACAACTAATCGTTTTTTAAATTTTGATTTTTTTGCAAATATATCATCAATATGAATAGGGTGATGATTCATGGTTAATAAACAAAACAAACTTTGTTCCGACTCCGTAATAGTCTTTCTGGGCCAATGAATTATTTTTTCATCAATTTTGAATTCTTTGAAACTTCTTCCGAAATTATTTTTTAATTGTTTCATTAATAATTACATCTAATACATTTTTGCACGAATTATCAAATATATTCAATTTTTTATTTGATACTTTTTTTTTTATGATTTTTTCATTATTCCAGTAATAATTAAGCATATTACTAAAATAATTTATTTTAACTTTATTAAAAACATTTAAGTTTTTAGAAAATTTGAATTTTTTTTCTATATAATTTCCCAAATTAAAGTGTCTTTTTGTGTGTGAGATATACAAAGAAAAAACATTTTGAGCCAATAATTCAAAAGCTGTTACACCTGGTGAACAAATTGCTAACCTAGAACTTTGAAACTTTTTTTTATTAAATTGATAAATTTTAATATTTTTTGGTAAATTTAAATTGTTAATTTCTTTTTTGAACTTAAAGAAAGGTCCAATAAATAAATAAGTTGAAAACCTCCATTTTATTTTAATTAAAAACTTTAATAATTTTATTGATATATTTTTAGGATCTGATCCTCCCAATGAAATACCTAAATAATTACCTTTTTTTATTGATGTTGTTTTTGGAACTATAAGGTATTTATTTCCACTATAAATTCTATTTTGCTTAAATTTTTCTTTTAAATTAATGGAGCTATTTATATTGGGAGTAGGATCAATTATTATATTTTGTTTTTGAATACCTTTGGAAAAATTTTGGTAAAAAAAAATTTGTTTATATTTTTTGTTTATTATTTTCAAAAATTTTTTACTATACTGATAGTTTTTATCTACATAAAGAATAGGATCTTTATATTTATTAGAAATTCTCAAAAGATAATTTTCTTCCTTCTCATTTTTTTTTTTAAAAAGAAATTTAAAATTATTTCTACTAATAAATTTTTTTGATTTTTCAGTAATACATATAATTACATTAAATTTTTTTTTTAATTCTCTAGCTAATTCTATTGACCTTTTAGTATGACCTAATCCGTCTAATCCTCCAGCGTCAAATCTTAAAAATAAATTTAATTTTTCGGCTCGAGAAGCCATACTATTCCTGAGGGATTTTCTCTATTTTTGTATTTAATATTATCAATTTGAATTTTTTTAGAGCACTTATAAGGAATATTTTTTAGAATAAACTTTAATTCATTAAAATTAAAAATTCCTTGTCCTGACATTTGATGAAATAATATATATTCTGGCATGATAGTATTTAAAATATTATTTTCTAATATTTTTTTTTCTGGCTCAACTATTTCACCTATAATAATTTTTGCATTAGGAATTTTTTTATTTATCTGTTTAAAAAAATTTATTATTTTAAAAACGTCTTTTTTTGATATTTCATGCACTATAAACCACATGCTGATTAAAATTATTTGTTTTTTTGGATTATATTTTTTAATTAGCCAACTTACCCATTTTTTTACATCTAAGGCATTAGATTTTATTAAACTAACATTTTTGGGGCCTAGGTTTTTTTTTGTTTCAACGATTGAAACTTTAGATAGATCTGAGCCACTCAATTTTTTACTTTTAAACTTTGAATTTATATTTTTTAAAAAGTTACCGTCTCCACATCCTAAATCATGAATCACATCAAAGTCAGTATTTTTTAATAAATTTAATGCCGGCTTAAAAAATTTTCTATAATTAGTTGAGCCACTTCCCAACACATTTTCTTTTCTGTCACAATTGATTTTATTTAAGTTTTTTGGATTTTCTAAAATTTTATCCAAATTAAATAAATAATCTCTATAAGAATTTACAATATTAAATGAACCACTTCTTGAAAAAATTTTTTTTCCTCTTTTAGATATTTTAAATTTTGTTTTAAACTTTTTTAGATAGCCTAGTTTTTCTAGATAATCGAATAAGATTTTTTCAGAATAATTTTCTGCACTGAGAAATTTTTTTTTATTAAAAAAATTATTTTTTGCTAAATTTGCAATTACTGGTGTTAAAAAATAACCTCTAATTAATGTAATTATTTCTTGTCTAAGATTTATATTTGTTTTCATGAAAGATGTTATATAAAGACTTGCTTTAGTTTAAATTTAAAATTTATGCAATCTAAATTTAATTATAAAAATCAATTTTTTAATAATGGTTTTTTCAAAATCAATGATTTATTTTTAAAATCAGATTTAAAAAATTTAGAAAAAAATTTATATGATTTTGCGAATCAATTTGCCAAGAAAATTAATCATAAATTCTTTCGAAACCAAAATATAAATAATTTTAATAAGTTTAATAAATTTTGTATTAATCTTGAAAAGTATAATAAGGAATATTTTTTTAACTTTGCTACTCTTGCTTCAAATATTTTTGAGATAAAAAAAATAACACTAAATAATCATTTAAAACAGATAGCCTCAGAAGTTCTTGATGAAAATCCAAATAATTTATTGTTTCAGCATCCAACCTTGCTAATAAATGTTCCAAATAATAAAAGAATACTTTATCATTGGCATAATGCAAAAAATTCTTATCCCAAGAGAAATAAATACTTAAATTTATGGTTTCCAGTTGTAAAAGATAAAGTAGCAAATAATGGAACTATGGAAGTTGCAAACAAAAGTCATCAAAATGAGTATCCATTTTTAGAATACAAAGGTTTTTCAGAAAATAAAAAAAATGCATTATCACAATATTTAGTGCCCAAAGAATATTTGGAAGATTTTAAAATCGAAAAGGTAATTGCTAAACTTGGATCATGTCTTGCAATGCATCCAAATTTGTTGCATAGTTCTACACAGAATTATACAAAAAACTGTTCATTAGTAATAATATTTAAAATTTGGAGCATTAAGGATGATCTTACTTTATCAAGTAATATTCATCAAAAATATTTTATGAATGATAAGTGTTCTGGACCAGATGTACAAAAAGCAAAAAATTAATTATATTTCAGCAGATTCACATTTTTGTGAGCCTGAAAATTTTTATATAGAAAAATTACCAAAAAAATATTTAGAAGAAGCTCCTAGGTACATTGAAATTAAAAATAATTATTTTTGGACCGACAGCTTTTCACTAATTCCAATGTCTGCATCTATTGGTGCGGGGACTAAAAATAAAGATTTAAATTTCAGATGTTCCAGAGAAAAGTATCTTGAATTCTCCGATCTAAATAAAAGAGTGCAAATGCAAAAAATAGATAGAGCAATCCATGAAATTTTGTTACCAAATTTAGGTTTGCTTTGGAGAATAAAAAATAAAAATATCAAAAAACTTTGTTTTCAAATTTATAATGACTATGCATTAGAATTTGAGAAAAACAAATTAAGTAATAGATTTACAATATTTCCAATAATTTATGGATCTTCATCAGAGGAAATGAGCAAATCTTTAAACTACATTCTAAATAAAACACAATCAAAAAATTTACATGGAATAGTTGTGGACATTGGTCAGATATGGATATTACAAAGAAATAAAAAATGTAAGCATAGAAAATATATATTTAGTGAAATTGAAAAAACAAAATTACCAGTAATTTTACATGCCAATGGCACTATACTAAATCACAGTTTTACAAGACCATATACAGCAAAACATAGCTTATTTTGCGTAAATGCTATGAGTATTTTAGTTGAATTATATTTATCAGGATTTTTTGATGAATTTAAAAAAATAAAAATTGTATTTTCTGAAATGGGATTATCCTGGCTTAATCAAATTTTTTACAAACTTTCATATTATAAAAATAGATTTATGTATCTTGATAGATTAACTCACCTAAAAAGAGACTTTAAAGATATTTTAAAGAAAAATATTTTTTGTACATTCACAACAGAACTTCCAGACTTGCAAACTATTAAATTATTAGGAAATAACAATTTAATGTTTGGATCTGATTTTCCTCATAATGAGTCTTTTTTTCCAGATACAACTAATTTTCTTAAAAAAATTAAGAAAAATTATAAAAATTTCAATAATTTAATCTTAAATAACACAATCGAAAATTATAATTTAAAATCAAAAATAAAAAATAAAAACAATTAAAAGATAAGAAACTTAAACTCTTGAGCTTAAAGATATTTAAATTATGAGAATGAATTTAAATATTTATAATATTATTATTTTCTAATGAAATTAGAAGAATTTTAAGTATCTATCCTAACATAAAAAATCGTTAAAAAAGTTTAGAAAAAACATTATGAATCTGATTAAGCTAAGATAGATATTATTTTAATAATTTAATATAATAAATTTTATTTTTATGAAAAAAGCACTCATAACAGGAATTACAGGTCAAGATGGTTCTTATCTTGCTGAATTTCTATTAAATAAAAATTATGAAGTCCATGGTATAAAAAGAAGAACTTCTTTAATCAATACTGATAGAGTAAATCATCTTTATCAAGACCCCCAAGAAACTAATCGAAAATTTATTTTGCATCATGGTGATTTGACTGACTCAACATCTTTAATCAGAATTATTCAGGAAGTGCAGCCTGATGAAATATACAATTTGGCTGCACAAAGTCATGTAGCAGTTTCGTTCGAGGAGCCTGAATATACATCTAATTCTGATGCGTTAGGAGCTCTAAGAATTCTAGAAGCAATTCGTATTTTAAATTTAAAAAAAAAAACTAAATATTATCAAGCGTCAACTTCTGAATTATACGGAGCGGTTAAAGAGACACCCCAAACAGAGAAAACACCATTTAATCCAAGAAGTCCCTATGCTGTCGCTAAACTTTATGCATATTGGATGACAGTAAATTATAGAGAAGCTTATGATATTTTTGCATGTAATGGTATTTTATTTAATCACGAAAGTCCTGTTAGAGGAGAAACATTTGTTACGAGAAAAATTACAAGAGCTTTAGCTCGAATAAAATTAGGATTACAAAAAAATTTATATCTTGGAAATTTAGATGCTAAAAGAGATTGGGGTCATGCAAAAGACTATGTTGAAGCTCAATGGTTAATGCTCCAGCAAAAAAAACCAGAGGATTTTGTCATAGCAACAGGAAAACAATATTCAGTTCGTGAATTTATTAATTTAGCTTCTGATAATCTAGGTATGGAAATTAATTGGAAAGGAAAAGGTATAAGAGAAACTGGATCGTTTAATGGAAGAAATATAATAAAAATTGACCCAAGATATTTTAGACCAACGGAAGTTGAAACATTGTTAGGTGATGCGAGCAAAGCAAAAAAAAAATTAGGATGGTCTCCTAGAATATCTTTTAAACAATTAGTTAAAGAAATGACAGATCAGGATTTAAAATTAGCAACAGATGATAAAATCATAAATCATTCAAAGTAAGTAAATAATATTATAAACTTTTAATAAATGTCTAAATTAAGAATTTTTATAGCTGGGCACAAGGGCATGGTTGGATCTGCTTTGTTCCGTTTTTTAAAAAAAGATGATTTCGAAATTATAACCAAAGACAAAGACCAACTTAATTTATTAAAACAAGATGAGGTAAATAATTTTTTTAAAAATGAGAAAATTGATCAAGTCTATTTAGCAGCAGCAAAAGTAGGAGGTATTTTTGCTAACAATGTTTACCCTGCAGAATTCATTTATGAAAATTTAATGATACAATCCAATATTATTCATAGTGCTTTTCTAGGTGGTGTAAAAAAATTATTATTTTTGGGTTCTAGTTGTATTTACCCAAAAAATATTAGTAGGCCCATCAAAGAAGATGATTTATTAATTGGCAAGCTTGAAGAAACAAATGAACCTTATGCAATTGCAAAAATTGCAGGAATTAAAATGTGTGAAAGTTATAATCGTCAATATGGTAAAAGTCATGGTATTGATTACAGAAGTATAATGCCTACAAACCTTTATGGTCCAGGAGATAATTATCATAGTGAAAATAGTCATGTTATTCCAGGTTTGATCAACCGATTTCACAATGCCAAAATTAAAAAATTAACTAATGTTACAATTTGGGGAACCGGAAATCCTAAACGTGAGTTTTTATATGTTGATGACATGGCAAGAGCATCAATTTTTTTTATGAATTTAGATAAAAAAATTTATGATCAACAAATTTCTTTAATGTGCAGTCATATAAATGTTGGCAGTGGAAAAGATCTGACTATAAAAGAACTTGCAGAAATTATAAAAAATGTTGTTGGTTACGAAGGAACAGTTAACTTTGACCATACAAAACCAGATGGAAATCCAAGAAAATTTTTAGATAGTAAAAAAATAAATGATCTTGGTTATAATACTTCAATAAGTTTAGAGGAAGGCTTAATGAAAACCTACCAAGATTACAAAAAGTTTAATGCAAAAACTTAAGAAATTCTTATATTTACTTACACCTCAAGAACGGAGGCGTGCTAGTTTATTGCTTCTTATGATTACAGTAATGGCGTTACTGGATATGATTGGTGTAGCATCAATATTGCCCTTCATGGCAGTTTTAACTAATCCTGGTCTTATTGAGACAAATTTAGTTTTAAACACCATGTTTCATGCTTCAAGCATATTTGGAGTTGAAAATTTTCAACAATTTCTTTTTTTTTTAGGTGTCGTTGTATTTATAACATTATTAATCTCACTGTCTTTCAAAGCCTTGACAACTTATGTCCAAATAAGATTTGTACAAATGAGAGAGTATAGTATTGGTAAAAGATTGGTTGAAGGTTATTTGCATCAACCTTATAGTTGGTTCTTGAATCGCAATAGTGCTGATCTTGGAAAAACTATTTTATCTGAAGTAGGTCATGTAATTGGTTTAGGTATTAATCCATTAATGGAATTAATTGCCAAAGGTATGGTTGCTTTAGCACTAATAATCTTGCTAGTATTAACTGATCCAAAACTTGCATTAATTGTCGGTTTTTCAATAGGTGGAACTTATAGTCTAATATTCTTTTTTACACGAAGCTATCTTAATCAAATTGGAAACATCCGCCTAAAAAATAACAATTTACGTTTTAAGTCAGTAAGTGAAGCTTTTGGAGCTGCAAAAGAGATAAAAGTAGGAGCTTTGGAAAAAATTTATATAAAGCGTTTTTCTGATTCAGCCGTAACTTATGCTCAAAATCAATCTTCAGCATCAGTTGTAAGTTTGTTGCCAAGGTTTATTTTAGAAGCAATTGCATTTGGTGGAATTTTATTAGTAATACTTTATCTAATCTCAAAAACAGGTAATTTCAACAATGCTTTACCTATTTTAAGTTTATATGTTTATGCAGGTTATCGTTTGATGCCAGCTCTTCAAGTTATTTACGCATCTTCTACTCAACTTACATTTGTTGGTGCATCAATAGATAAACTATATGATGACATTAAGAGTCTTAGAACAATTAAATCAATTAATAAAGATGATACTGTATTTTTAAATAAAAAAATTACTTTAAGGAATATTTATTATAAATACCCAAAAACATCACGCTCTGCTTTAAAAAATCTAAATTTAAGCGTAACAGCAAATACTACTGTTGGATTGGTGGGAACAACTGGTAGCGGTAAAACAACTACAGTTGATATTATTCTTGGACTTCTGACTCCTCAAAAGGGAACCTTAGAAATTGATGGTAAAAAAATATCAAAACAAAAAATTAGAGCTTGGCAAAAATCAATTGGATATGTGCCACAACATATATATCTTTCAGATGACACTATAGCTGCAAATATTGCTTTTGGGATTGACCCCAATGAAATTAGTTTAAAAGCTGTTAAAAGAGCTTCAAAAATTGCAAATTTACACAATTTTGTAAAAAATGATTTATCGAAAAAATATCAAACTATAGTTGGTGAGAGAGGGGTTAGATTGTCAGGTGGTCAACGTCAAAGAATTGGTATTGCGAGAGCTTTATATCATAATCCTAAAATGCTAATCCTAGATGAGGCAACGAGTGCTTTGGATAATCAAACTGAAAAAGCAGTAATGGATGCAGTCAACAATCTTAACAAAAGCATAACTATAATTTTGATTGCTCATCGTTTGAGTACAGTAAAAAAATGTGATAACATTTTTATATTAGAAAATGGTAAAATAAAAAACCAAGGAACGTTTAAAGAATTAATTAAAGTTGATAAAAATTTTCGTCTTAATGCTCAAAATTAATATATTGTAATGTTAACTAACTCCTCGATTTTAATTACAGGTGGAACAGGATCTTTTGGCAACAGTTTTGTTCCAGCTACGTTAAAGAAATATAATCCTAAGCGTTTAGTGATTTTTTCACGTGATGAGATGAAACAATGGGAAATGGCAAAGCATTTTAAAGATGATTCTAGAGTACGTTTTTTTATTGGTGATGTACGTGATAAAGATCGATTACATCGTGCTCTACATAAAATAGATTTTGTGGTTCATGCTGCGGCAACTAAAATAGTCCCTACTGCTGAATATAATCCATTTGAATGTATTAAAACAAATGTTAATGGTGCAATGAATTTAATCGATGCATGTATTGATCAAAGTGTTAAACGAGTAGTAGCATTGTCAACAGATAAAGCATGTAGTCCAATAAATTTGTACGGAGCAACTAAATTAGCCTCTGATAAATTATTTACAGCAAGTAGCCAATCATACGCTAGTGGTCATAAAACATGCTTTTCTGTTGTTAGATATGGTAACGTTATGGGTTCGCGTGGATCCATAATTCCGTATTTTGTTTCGTTAAAAGATAAAGGTGTATTGCCTATTACGGACAAACGTATGACTCGTTTTATGATTTCTCTTAACGAAGGAGTTGAATTAGTATGGCATGCATTCGATGATATGCATGGTGGCGAAATTTATGTTAAAAAGATTCCTTCTATAAAAGTTACAGATATTGCTAAAGTAATTGCACCTGATGCAAAGCATGAGATTATAGGTATACGTCCAGGTGAAAAAATGCACGAACAAATGATTGGTAAAGATGATAGTTATTCAACTTATGAATATTCTGGTTATTATAAAATTCTACCCCAGATTAATAACTGGGGAAAAGATAGTTTAAGAATAAAAGATGGAAAAAAAGTGGCTGAAGATTTCATTTATAGCAGTGATAACAACAAAGATTGGATGACAAAAGCTGAACTTAAAGCTTGGATTGATTCAAATCAGTTTAATATTGGCAAGATTTAAATCATGATACCATATAGTCGTCAAGATATTACAGACGATGATATTTCAGAAGTAGTAAAAATTTTACAATCAGATTTTTTAACTCAAGGACCAACAGTACCTAATTTTGAAAAACTAGTTGCAGATTATTGTGGTGCTAAATACGCAGTCGCAGTAAATAGTGCAACTAGCGCATTACACATTGCATGTCTTGCACTAGATCTTGGACCTGGTGATTTGTTATGGACTACCCCAAATACTTTTGTTGCCTCTGCGAATTGTGGGCTGTATTGTGGGGCTGATATAGATTTTGTTGATATTGATCTGAACACATACAATATGAGCATCGATGCTCTATCAGAAAAACTAATTAAAGCAGAAAAATTAGGAAAGTTACCAAAAGTATTAATACCAGTCCATTTTGCAGGACAACCTTGCGATATGCCTGCTATCTATAATTTATCAAAACGCTATGGTTTTAAAGTAATAGAGGATGCTTCTCACGCAATAGGCTCAACCTACAATAAAATCAAAGTTGGTTCATGCAACCATAGTGACATCACAATTTTTAGTTTTCATCCAGTAAAAATTATAACTACTGCAGAGGGAGGCATGGCAGTAACTAACAATAAAGATGTAGCTGACAAAATATTTAGGTTACGTACCCATGGCATTACAAATGATAAAAAATTGATGAAAGAACGACCAGATCATGAAATCTGGAACTATCAGCAAATTGAACTAGGTTTTAATTATAGAATGAATGATATCCAAGCTGCGTTGGGTATAAATCAAATGAAGCGTTTAGATGATTATATTAAATCACGTCACAGAATAGCAAAAATTTATGACAGAGAACTTAATTTAACATCAATTATAAAACCTTTTCAATCACCAAGAAATTATTCAAGCTTTCATTTATATCCTATAAGAGTTAAAAAAAATACTAAGGGTCCAATCCAAAAAAAAATTTATGATATTTTACACAAAAACAAAATAGCGGCAAACCTTCATTATATTCCAGTTCATCGTCATCCATATTATGAAAATTTAGGATTTAAGAAAAATGACTTCCCTCATTCTGAAAAGTTTCATCAAGAGGCAATTTCTTTACCAATTTTTGCAAAACTATCAAATGATCAGCAAAATATTGTGATAGAGAATTTAATCTCTGCGTTTCAAAATATTTAAAAATATAAATATAATAAAATATTTATAAACAATTACAAATTTTTTAATGTATAAATTTATAAGATGAAAAAAATTATAAAATTTATATTTTCCAAAATAAGTTTATTTTTTTTAGATCGAAACGAAACACGTTTTATAGACCATAATAAAACTTTTTTTAAAAATTTTGAGAATAAAGATAATGAAGTATTGATTGAGAATAATAATATGCAACCCAATCATATAGCGCTTAGTTATTTTGCTTTTTCTTTGTCTAAAATATACAACGCTGAGCTCATAGGTTATCAGCCAAAGATAAAATTTGGACTAATTAATAAATTAAAGTTTTACTTGATTGATTTTAAAATAAAAAAAATTTACAAATCTTTTGGAATTAATAAAACTTTAAATCATAACATAGATGGTTATCAATCATTGGCAAATCATTTGACAGAAAAACTTATGTTTGAAATTAATTCTAAGACAGATTTAGT
>Ga0222719_10004759_pt1 | contig 11864 bp, 12 predicted proteins | sample C33_34DmetaG_FD_165039 | JGI IMG/M metagenome (GOLD analysis project Ga0222719, IMG submission 165039) | Estuarine water microbial communities from San Francisco Bay, California, United States - C33_34D | ecosystem: Environmental > Aquatic > Marine > Unclassified | place: USA: California...
AGGATCAAATCCTTTAGCTATGTTGTAAAAATAAGCAAATTTGCCATAAAGAATGATTTTCAAATCTAACTCAAAACTCTTACTGCTTTGGGATGTTACAGTAATTGCTGGTGATCCATCTAATATTGGAGGGTAAATTACTTCTTTTTTTGCCTGTGGCTTTCCAGCGTTCTCAACAACACAATCTACTATTTCTGTAATATCTAAAGACTCAACAAACACTCTAAAGTATGTTTTTCTTAAATCTGGTATGGTAAGTTTTGTTGACTGTAGCGTGGCGTATATTTCAGCTAACTTTGTTATGTCAACACGATGTAAAAGATTTTCATAGATATCAATAACTTCTGTTGGAACATATTTCCTCAATTCTTCAAAAATAATTCTTAAAGAAGCATCTCCGATAAACTGTGGTATACTTCTGGATGCTTTATAGTTTGCTGCTTTCTGCTCTGGAGTTTCATTTTTATATGAGGAACCTCCAGGTGCAAAATGTTGATAGTCTCCTGCAGAGTTGCCTACTGGAATACTTTGGTTTGATGGTTTCTTTCCTACAAATTTACAAGCATAATAGTTCAGCCTTATTATTTCTTGGTTTAGATCTTTCTTGTCTTTCAAGAATCTATACAATTCAAAATTGTTTAGAGATTTATTTTCAGAATCCAAAAAGGCTAAGAACTCATAATCTTCCGTAAAGACGAACCCGATTGTGGAAGAGTTAGTAATTACTCCAACTTCTACCATCTGCGATACAAGTCTTTTAACTTCTTTAAGCCCAGTAATGATTTCTAATATTTTAGGTGTTGGTGGACCGTCTTTCTTGCTTTCTTTATCAAATGCATCGATGCCAGCTAATAAACTAGAAACGATATAATTTTTTCTAATTCCACCAGGAACCTTCTTCAGTTCCTCAACACCCTGGATTTCAGTTAATGAAGATACTAATTTTTGACCGAACTCGTTGAAAAAAGTTCTAATGTATACCTTGCCAGTTCTGCCATTAGCATCTGCGACGAACTTTAAACTATTTTTGCCTTCGTCCAGAAAGAAGAAATAGACTTCATACATTTGTTCTGGGGCAACGATCTTTGAAAATGCATTTTGATTTGCATACTCTACATAAGCATCTTTTGTTTGATCTATAAGGAAATTTTTTAATTTACCAGTTATTTCCGTTGAAGCACTTTTTGGATCGAACGAGAAAGGATTTCCACTATCAAAACCAGACTTTGTTATTTTTCCATCATCATAGTTAAAAACTTCTGTAAAAATAAAATAGCCATTCTGCAATCTTGTTCTAAACTTCCACCACTCTTTCACATCATAATCAATCTGCAAAAAGCCTTCTGGTGGAGGAGTAATACCAAAATAATCATACTGGGAGATTAAAACCGATGTGGTGCTTTCTATGGTTTCAAAAGCCCCAGGTGTTGTTGTCTCCTCCATCTTTAGATTTTCTTTGACAAACTGCTCTATAGCTGCTTCTGATTTGCTTAAACTAAAGGCGTAGTCTGGCTGTCCGCTGTCTGTGTCAACATTAAAATAATCTAATATATTCGCACTAACCTCTAATCCAGATTTGATTGATTCTGTATAGAAATCGGCTATCTGTAGATATAAATTTCTTAAGCCTGCGGCTGCTATTTTTTTGTAATCTTTTTCAACGCTCATTAGTTAACCTTATTGTAGCTACTATTAATATAATCTCCACCGGCTGGGGATAAATATTGATTTTTAAAGTTTGTTAAATTTAACTTGTGCTTCTGAATGTCTGGAAGCATACTGTTTACCATAAAGGAAGTTGTAAGCTGACCTTGGATTTTTGTTTCTATATCTTCCAAAGTTTTACCACCAGTAACGGCAGTTGGACTTTGACTCGTAACCAACCCAAACAGTATATTGATCGGATCTGGGTGGGTGTGTTTGGCTAAAGCCGAATTAAAATCTGCCTGCTGTTTTATGAAGTGTTCTAGGGTTTCAGCAACCTTAAACACTCTATCAGCCAAATCTGTTAAGCCCTTTACAAGATTAGTCCCCTTGACTATTGGTTGCAGACCGGAATCATCATTACCAGCTATCAATTCTATTCCATTAATAGAGGCATCTAGTGGAGCAAGATTTTCGTTACTAGGATCTGTTCTTGTAATTAGTTTTATGCTGTTTCTAGATATGAATCTCAAATTAGTAGATTTAATAGCTATAGCAGCAGTTCCCTCTGCCTTTCCTGCTTTACCCGCAGCTAAACCATAATACTCATCAATATTGCATTTAGCTGACATATAAATTGTGCTGGCATCTAAGTTGAAGTTTCTGTTAGCTTTTAATATCTCACCATTCGGTCCTTGCGGAGTTTTATCTGGAAAGCCGTGGCTTGCACCAGCACAAAAATAAATTGCTCCAGCTGGAGTATATTGCGGACCAGTTCCTATCTCAGCGGGTCTGTCTCTACAAAGTGAAATTAAAGTATTATCTGGACCAGTTATTAATTTTTCTTCATCAGCCACAGCTATGACTGCGTTGTCTGAATAAGGAATAGCAGCCTTTTGAGTATCAGACAAAGCACCGGCATTTGAGGCGGCTTTGTCCTGTTCTGACGGTTTTCTAGTAGAGAATGCTGTAATCGGTTTCATTTAGTTATATCCATATCTTCTTGATAAAATGTTTTTACCACCATTTTTGTAAGCCAAGCCATAGGTCCAGGCATAATATATGAAATTCATACCAGCTACACCCTTGTAGTGTCCGTATGCTTGTATTCCTGACTTGTTTATGTCTTGCCTATCTAATTTAAAATCCTGTGTTGCAACGTTGTATTTTATATTCGTCTTTGACGTTAAGAACTTTATCAATTTATCAGCAGACTGTAGTGCTGCTTTTGAACCAATTCTATGAGGTCTATAAACGTTGTTCTCGGGATCTGTGCTTACTAAAATATAATTATCTAAAACGGTGTTATTTTCACCATCAATATTGTCAATTGTGCCAATACCTTCCACAAAAGCAATATTTATTGAGCTTTTTTTATTCGGTAAATTATTCTCAACCATCGCCGCTGCGTCAACTAATTGTATTATTTGACCGGTTTGTGATATTACAAAGTGCGGAATTGGTTTATTTAAATCATATAATAATTCTAAACCATTTTTATAGAAATCTGTAGGATTACTCTTTAAATTTATTGTTGTTACCGTTGCTTTTGTTATAAGACTGCTTGGTCTGTAGTATTGCTTTTTGTAATTTTTGTTTTTGATTAGTCTATCTTGATTTTTACCAGCATTAATCCATCTTTTATTTGATAATGGATAGCCGCTATCTCCATCAAACCTAACAACCTTGAATGGGGTGGCAACCTGCTGATCTGCCATAACAATATTCTTAACCCCCTCGTGAGTGTGAGATAAGAATTCTAAATCTTCACCGGAGATATTTGAACTCAAATACTTTCTCATCAATCCCTTTTGAGCGTCAACGTGTTCTAAATAAGAGTTTCTTTGCGGGTAGTTATCGTGACACTCATCCTTGGTGTCTTTTGGCTTTTCTTGATCTAAAGTTTGAGAATTATTAGGCTTTTTTGGCTCAACTTTTGTGAATTCGCTTATATCAACGGCTGCGCCGCCTGCTGCTTCAACTAACCAAGATTGAAATGTAGGAAAGGCTGAAAGATCGGAAGTTCCTTCTTTTACGTTAGGCTTATTGTCTTCTGTTGTCTGATTGCCACTTTCTGCTCCATCAAATTGATTTGCTATTGACCCATAATCTTTAAAAAACAAAAACTTTATCTTTTTATCGTTTTTGGTAAAATAATTTGTTATTAATTTTTGCTCTTCATCTCGATTGTAATCTAAAAACCCCTCAAAGCTTTTATTATTCTTTCTTAAATATTTTGCAAAATCTAAAATAAAGAATCTCATAGACAACTCTGGATCTAATAAATCAGCGTGTTCGTATTCTTTATCTCCACCAAAGAAACTATTTTCTAAAGTTGGAACATCGATACTCCGCTTTCCAGAATCATAATCCAATCTATAGCTATCAAATTGTTCTTTTGTGTGCTTGAAGATGCCATAACTATCATCAATTGAATCAACATTCAGCACAGTCAAACCAGCATTTGTTATACCTGTTGATGAATAAGCAGACAATCTATAAAGTAAAAGCCAAATTAGTTTTCTCTTTCCATTTGATGGATCTGTTGTGTCTGCTTCTACATCTTCAAAAATCTTATTTAAAAAATATTTGAAAGGAGTTCTCTTTAGTGTCCCTGGTATGCCGCCAACTGTTGAACCCATCCAGTAATCTTGTAATGTCTTGCTCCAGTATGTTTCTTTTTCGCTTAAGTATCTTTTGTATTGCTGCTTTAGCGTTGCCAAGTCAACAGTATTTCCATCTTGTTGTTTTTCTGATGTTAGCACTTCCCCAGAAGAAACTCCTGATGATCCTGTATTTACTATTTTTGAGAACCTTAATATTTCACATTTAAACAGGTTGTTGTTTGGCTTATTCTCGTTGTATACATTTATAACGGAGTTACCTGATGTTACAACGTTAACGTAGGAGCCGCCGCCATTATTGTTCGTAATTTTAACTTGTAGTATTTGACCGACTTGTAGTGACTTTGCTGCTATATCTTCTGTTTGAGAAATAAATACAGGAAAGAAAGCTCCTATTTTCTCTTTATCTTTTTTTGATGGATTGTAAATATCATCTGGTAATGCAGCTGATGAATGAATCTCTGGTATAAAAACACGACAAGCTTTTAATTTGGATAGATTTTTACTTGATGTGTCCGCTGCTTTCTCAAATGCTCCAGCAGTAACCAAGCTTTGCTTTTCTTCTTCACTTAAAACATATAGACAAACGCCGTAAAACTCTCTATTGGTAATTTCATATTGAACGCCAAACTGAGATTTTACTATCTTTTGAAGAACCTCTAAAAAGCTTTCTGAGCCTATTTCAAAGCCTTGATATATTTTATCCCTTACTTGATCGTTTAATAGACCTTTTGGGAGCTTTGATAAAGGTATCGCCACTTTCTATTTTTCCCCTTGGATTACGTCAAAAAGCTCTCTTTTATCATCATCCGATAGTTCGACACTCGTATCGGTTTTCTTAGCCATAATGGACGTAAGTTTTACTAATTGTTCGTTGGATCTTTGTAGAGTTTCCACATACTTGGCTGCGATTAGACCAAGATCTTTGTGGGTTTCTTGACCGTTGGTTATTTCCGCAAAGACTTGCGTGAGGAGTGTAGAGGTGATATCCCGGTCATCACGGATATTATCAATAGCCTCTTGGATATAGTTTTCTAAATCTTTTACTGATCGTCCCATTCTTTTTTAAACTCTCTATACTTTTTTCGTATTTTGTTTAGAGAGCTAACGACCTGTTTAGTATTTAAGCCAGTTATCTCTCGTATGTATAGATAAATAGCTTTTTTATTAAAAATTTCTATCTGGTTAGATTCTGCAAAAAGTATTTTAACTGCTTCAATTGTCTTTCTTTCATTTGGACGAAGAGGCATAGCAGACCATTTATTAATCTCGCTACTCAAATTTGTGAAGAACTCTAACCTTTCACGGTCGTGAAGATATGTATTGTAGACGACCAGACTCTCTTCGTAGTGATTATAGGTTCTGTCCTCATTTGTTCTATCTAAATAAAAATCATCAATATGAACTTCTTTCTTGGATTTCTTGCTGGTCTTCTTGACCTGTGCGATAAACCAGTTCTTTGATACAACGCTGAAATAAGTGAAAGCTTTTGAGCCTTTATCGGGATCAAACTTGTTTAGAATTGTAATAAGCCAGTTCTTACAATCATCTCTTAGGGCATCAATATTTGGAAGGGTGTTAAACTTATAAGTATATACAATCTTGTCTACCATCTCGTCAAATACAGGACCGATGTATTGTTTATAAAGTTCGTTTCTTTCTTTATTGTCTGTTGATTTACAATATCTTACAATTGCGTCTTCGTGGACTTTTGTAAAATAATGATTTTTATTCTTCTTCTTTGGCATCTTGGCTTTCCTCTTGTCCGGTCAAAAATGATTGGAATTGCTTACACTCTTCCGCTACGTTTTTTGAATGCACGAGAAGATTCTTTAATGTCGCATCACCATAGAACCTTTCTAGATTGTATATTATATCAATATGACCTTGATATTCCTCTAGCATAAGGCTAAAATCATCCAACTCTTCTTGAAAAGCCAAGAAGCGGCGCAATAGTTTTACTACATACCAGACAAGAAAAACATTCAGAATAACGGAAAGAGGGAAAAGAAAATCTATCATCTGCTACTATCTAGTTCCTTTTTTTCATTTTTGAGATCTTCTTTTGAGTTCTCAATAAATTCTTTGGTTAAATCGCCAACTTTTTTCTTTTTTTCCTGCTTGCTTCCGCTGCTGTAAGAGAAGTCTGATGGCTTACGTGAAATATTTTTAGATTCGCACCAATGGCAATCTTCAACTGTTTCACACATCAAGTGGCTTGTTTTCCACTCGCCTAGACAATCTCCACACTCATAAACATAAATTGGCAATTTAAAACCCTCCTAGTTACTCTGGTTGGTCTGCGACAACATCCCAGTCGTGAGTTGTCTCTTCATTAAATTTAACTAGTGGTGGATTAAGAACAACGAGCCCTTCTGGTGAGGAAACCATCTTAAATCCCTCCAAAACAGGAACAATATCAGATTGCTCCATTAGAGATTTTTGAAGCGCCATCATAATGGCACCAAGTGCTTGTTTTGATAAGTTTGTGTGTTGTGGTGTGTCAGTCATATTTACTCCTTTTAGCGGCACATCAAGTTCCAATCAGAATCATACATCATTTTTGCTAATTCTTTAAATTTAACTTTTGGCTCCCATCCTAAAACTTTCTTTGCTTTCGTGCTGTCTCCTAACAAATAAGGAACCTCTTGCGGTCTAAACAATCTTGGGTCTATCTCAACGTGCTTTTCCATATCCAATCCAGCATAATCAAAAACGCACTCTAGGAAATCTTTTACTGAATATGTTTCACCTGTAGAGATAACATAATCATCTGGGGTATCCTGTTGTAACATAAGCCACATAGCTCTTACGTAATCCCCAGCAAATCCCCAATCTCTTTTAGCGTCCAGATTACCAAGATAAAGTTTATCTTGAAGACCCATTTTAATCTTTACAGCTGCCATCGTTATCTTTCTAGTCACAAATGTTTCACCTCTTCTTGGTGATTCGTGATTAAAGAGAATACCGCTAGAAGCATGAATTCCATAACTTTCTCTATAGTTTCTAATAAGGTTGTGTGAAAACACTTTAGCACAAGCATAAGGAGAAGCAGGCATCAAACGTGACTCTTCATTAAATGGGTAATTTGGATTATCTCCAAACATTTCAGAAGATGACGCTTGGTAATACTTTATTTGATTTCCTGTTGGATCAATAGTCCGGATGGCTTCAAGCATTCTCAAAGTTCCCATAGCGACTGATTGAACTGTTTCTTCTGGAGTGTCAAAAGAAACTCTAACGTGTGATTGTGCCGCTAGGTTATAAACCTCATCGGGGCGATACTTTAGCAGGAGTCTCCAGAAGCAGCCTGGGTCATTCAAGTTAAAATATTCCATCTTGAAATTGATATTATTAAAAATATTATCAATTCTAGACGTGCAGATAGATGAAGTTCTCCTCTTTAAACCAACAACGAAATACCCTTTCTCAAGCAATAACTCTGCTAAATAAGAGCCATCTTGACCTGTAATTCCGGTTATCAGCGCTGTTCTCATTTATAATTTTCCTCATACCATTTGAAGGTTTTTAGAAAGCCATCTTCAAAAGAAGTAAACGCAACGTTTCCAAGTAAAGAAAGCATCTTGCTATTATCTCCATCTTTTCTATATTGACCATCTAATTTGTTGTTGAATGTTATTTTAACGTTTTTATTAGACTTTTTTAAGCCAATATGTATCATTTCTGATATGCTTAAATTCTCTCTTGGGGCGACTATCAAAGGATCTGGATAATTATGCTTTTCCAGCAATTCTGGAATAACACTAACCAAATCATCAACGTAAAGCTGCTGCCTCAAAGGTAGCCCTGTTCCCCAGAATTCTAAAGTGTCACCATCAGCAGCAGAGCTTAACTTTCTGATTAAAGCTGGAACAAAATGAGATTTATCTGGATCAAAGTTATCATCTGGACCATAGATGTTGGAAGGGCAAAAGGTTGAATAATTTAAACCATATTGTTTTCGATACGATATGCTTTGTATATGGAGCGAACGTTTTGTGTATCCATATGAAAAATTGGTTTTAGCCGGAGGTCCATCAAGAAAATTTTCCTCTTTGAATGGATATTCTTTGACAACATCTGGAAATGCACAGGTGCTTAGTGATGATAAAACTCTTTCTATACCGAATTGCCTAGCGCATTCTAATACATTTGTATTTATCATCGTATTAGTATGGTAAAATTCTGCCTGTTTTAAAGAGTTTTCTTTAATGCCGCCAACTTTTGAAGCTAAATGAAGTATCGCATCAGGCTTGTATTCTTCAAGCATATTGAGGCATTCTTTTTCATTTTTGAGATTATATTGCTTAGAAGAAACATAAATCCAATTTGGTTTTACTTTTTTTAGACGGCGACCTACAAATCCAGAACCTCCAGTAACTATGACCCTCATTGGATCACAAATTCTTTTTCAAAAAAATCACCAGCATTGCAATAGTCTTTAAAAAACTTCTTAGTGTTTTCACTAAACCATTTAAAGATGTAATTATTCACTATTTTTTCAAAAGTGGTCGTTCCATTGGCACCTAAGCCATCACAATAATGCCAAACTTTTATTTGTTTTCCATCTCCTGTAAATAACTTTTCACCTTCAACATAAAATTTATTCAAAGGCTCGCCCCAAGGTTTTTCATGCGGTGGATACTTTGGTAGAACACTTGTTGTTAGAGAGTAGTCTTGATATTCAGGCGGCAAGCACATATTGCCTTTTGAACGCACATTGTATACAATTTTTGATGTTTTATAGGGTCCATCTACTATGGAAAAATTATATTTATATCTGCCAGACCAAGCAATTTCATTCAAACCGCCTTGTTCATAGTATGTTTTATGAAAATGAGAAGCTTTTATAATATCATAAATAGGTTTTATGTTATTAAAACATATTACGTCTGCATTTAAATGAGTTTCCGAATCTGGTGAGCAAACTGGAGGATGGCTGGTGACAAATTGATATGGATAATCTAATGTTGCCAAAAAATCGTCTTCGTCGTTGTCTAAAAATTCATCAAGCCTAGAACATGTTATAGTATCAGAGCCAAGTATGATTATCTTATTATATTTTTTTAATTTCATTATTTCAGCTGCCAATACATACTTATAAATCCCTACTGAAAATAAATTTTTATTTTTATATGAAAAAAACTCTTTTTCATTTTCATCATTTATAAAATACAAATCTATATCTGGATGCCATTTTGAAAAACTATCAGCTGCCACTTTACCAAGTTTTTGATAGCTTTTACCAGTAGCTAATATTAGACAAGCAATTCTTTTATCCATCTACCATCTCCAGTTATTTTTATAATGCTCTACTATTAACTTTATCTCTTTATTGAATTCCTTTCTGGGGGACCAACCTAAGCCTCGTAATTTATCATCATTCAAGGCATAGCGAACGTCTTGCCCTTGTCTGGAGTAAGAGAAATCTACGCTATCTTCCCAATTATCCAAAGTGCCATAAAAACTGTTTATTACTTTTTTTACAGTATCTACATTAGCCTGCTCGAAACCACCAGCTACATTGTATATTTCATTTACATTGCCGCTTTGGATAATAGTCATAACAGCCTCTGCTGTATCATCAGCGTGAAGCCAGTTTCTAACTGGTGTTCCATTATTGTGAAGTCTAATCTTTTGCCCTCTAGTGAGATTCTTAACAGATAGTGGAATTAGCTTCTCTGGGTATTGACCTATGCCATAGTTATTTGTAGGTCTAAGGATGATATACTCAATATCATATGTCCTAGCCCAAGCAAGAACTAACATATCAGCGGCGGCTTTTGCTGCTGAATAAGGATTACTTGGTTTAAGTAGATCTTCCTCTGTATGCTCGCCTTGGTCTATATCTCCATACACCTCGTCTGTGCTGAAATGGAAGAATATTGGTCTTTTGTTGCAGTTCATCGGCTTGTGTCTTACTAAATCAAGCAGATTTTTTACGCCGACAATATTGCTACTAATAAACTCATCGCTGTTTATAATACTGTTTCCAACGTGAGATTCCGCAGCAGTGTTGATAACATAATCGCAATCATAAAGAAACTTGATATCTTTTATATCCTTTCTCTCAAAAACAAAGTTAGGATACTTTTCAAACTCTTTCAGCAAAGATTCATTCGCAGCATAAGTTACCTTGTCAATACCACGAACCATCCAACCTTTTTGAAGACATTTTCTTGTGACATAAGAGCCAATAAAGCCCAAACAGCCTGTTACATATACAACTTTCATTCAAAGAAATCCTTTGCTATTTCGCCAATATAATTTATTTTTTCTTCAGATAATCCAGCAAATGTTCCCAAGAAGAAAGAGTTGAAAGTAACGTGATGGGCTACTGGGAATCTCTTTTGAAGATTGCCGTATTGTCTCGCAATCTTTTGATATCCTGGGTGATAAAGAATGTTTCCTGCAAAATAAGAACGTGTCTGAATTTTATTATCCTCAAGGTGATTAACAAAATCCTCTCGTTTAAACCCAGCATCCTCTTTTACAGTCATCATATAAGCAAACCAGCTTGGGTCAGCTTTTTCTGTAGCTACTGGAAGGTGTAGCTTGTCAGCATAAGGAGAGAACGCTTTTGTCATTCTTTCAAAGTTATCTTTTCTTGCTTGATCTAAATAATCAAGTTTCTTGATTTGTTGTAATCCAATAGCAGCTTGAAGATCTAAAGGCTTTAGGTTAAAGCCAATCTCATCAAAAACATAACGGTGGTCGTAAATGGCATCTGGTGCTCCTGGTAGCCAAGATTGGAAGCGATTTCCACAAGCAGTCCCAGCTGTTACGTTTCCTGGCTTTAGAGAGTTACAGTAACAAGCACGACCCCAATCACGGAAACTTGAGATAATATGACGCATTTTGTTTGAATCCGTGGCGACGAAACCGCCTTCTCCCATAGTCATATGGTGTGCTGGAAAGAAAGAACAAGTGGCAATATCGCCAAATGAACCAAGCTTCTTGCCATCATATGTAGAACCTAAAGCGTCACAAGTATCCTCTAAGAACACTAGATTGTATTTCTCAACCAAACTCATTAGGCGATCCATATCTGGTGGATTGCCAAGAACGTGAGCGAAAGCAATACCCCTAATCTCACCTTTGGTATCCTCTTTTAGAAGACGCTCTACCTCATCCAAATTTAAATTTACATCCGGAAGCGTAACGTCAACAAAAACAGGCTCAAAGCCGCACTGTATTAGGGGATTGACTGTTGTTGGAAAACAGACAACTGGTGTGATAAACTTGGAGCCTTTCTCAATATTCCAGCGCTTTTTAACATATTTATCTTGAGAAGTAAGAGAAGCAACCATTAGAAGGTTCGCTGAACTTCCTGAGTTTGTTAGAGCGCCGTGCTTTTTACCGAGATGACCCGCAAACTCTTTCTCGAATTGTCTGGCATTTTCACCAAAAATAAGCCAACCATCTAATAGAACTTCTATGGCAGCTTTGTATTCATCTGACGTGAAAACGGGTCCAGAATAAGCAACCCAGTCTTTTCCAGGGGTCCAAGTTTTTTTATTTTTCTCTTCAATATACTCTTCAACAAGATTTAGTATATGTCTTACTTTATCGTCAACCATTAATAACCTCTTGTAA
>Ga0222719_10004763_pt1 | contig 11858 bp, 14 predicted proteins | sample C33_34DmetaG_FD_165039 | JGI IMG/M metagenome (GOLD analysis project Ga0222719, IMG submission 165039) | Estuarine water microbial communities from San Francisco Bay, California, United States - C33_34D | ecosystem: Environmental > Aquatic > Marine > Unclassified | place: USA: California...
ACGGCAGAGAACAATTAAGTTTTGATCTAGTAGGACGTGTACACTTGGACTTGCTAGAACTATACAGGAAATACACATATGAGGAAAGGCACAGTTTCAGGCTAGACGCAATAGGTGAACATGAGTTGGATGAGAGGAAAACAGTTTACGAAGGATCACTGGACAACCTGTACAAGAATGACTTTGGATTGTTCATAGAATACAACAGACAGGATACTGCACTGCTGGCCAAACTAGAGAAAAAACTGAAGTTCATAGAACTAGCCAATGAGATAGCACACCAAAACACTGTATTACTACAGACAACAATGGGTGCTGTTGCAGTAACTGAACAGGCAATCGTGAATGAAACACACAGACGTGGAATGCAGGTACCAGGCAGAAAGTACAAGAAGGAAGGTGAAGAGAATCAACCGGCGGCAGGAGCCCACGTGGCAACTCCACAAAAAGGAATACACGACTGGATAGGGTCTGTTGATATAAACTCACTGTATCCAAGTGTGATCAGGGCACTGAACATGGGTCCTGAAACCATAGTAGGTCAGATAAGACCCGTGATAACATCAGCAGAGATCAACAGGGCCAAACACGCCAAGAAATCATTCGCGGCGGCATGGGACAGCCAGTTTGGTAGTTGGGAGTACCAGGCAGTGATGAATCAAGAAAAGGGCACGGAGATAATTGTGGACTGGGAGGACAAGACTAGTGTAAGGATGAGTGCGGCACAACTGTACGAGATCATATTTGACGGCAACAACAAATGGATGTTGAGTGCCAATGGTACAATATTCACATACGAACACGAAGCAATCATTCCAGGTCTCTTAAAGCGTTGGTATGCGGAGAGACAGGAAATGCAAAAGAAGATGCGTGAATGCGGGGACAACGAAATCGAAAGAGAGTACTGGGACAAAAGACAGTTGGTCAAAAAGATTAACTTGAACAGTTTGTATGGTGCTATCCTGAATCCAGGTTGTAGGTTCTTTGACATAAGGATTGGACAGAGTGTGACACTCACAGGCAGGTGTATCACAAAACACATGGCCAGTAAGGTGAACGAGATTGTCGCAGGAAAGTATGACCACAAAGGTGAGAGTGTTGTGTATGGAGACACAGATTCCGTTTACTTCTCGGCATACAAGACACTACAGAAAGAGATCAAGGAAGGTGTCATACCATGGACCAAAGATTCCGTCGTGGCACTGTATGACAGGATAGCGGACGAAGTCAACGGATCGTTCAAAGCGTTCATGACCAAAGGTTTCCATTGTCCAAGCACACGTGGTGAGGTCATAGCGGCGGGCAGGGAGCTCGTGGCATCAAAAGGACTATTCATCACAAAGAAAAGATATGCTGTCCTTTACTATGACAAAGAAGGCAAACGTGCAGATGTGGAAGGCAAGGATGGCAAGATGAAGGCCATGGGACTTGATCTAAAACGTTCAGACACACCTGTATACGTGCAGGACTTCTTGAGTGATCTGCTGTACATGGTACTGCAAGGCAAGGACGAGAAAGAAGTGCTAGGAAAAATCAGCGAATTCAGGGCAGAGTTCAAGTCCAGACCAGGCTGGGAGAAGGGATCTCCCAAAAGGGCAAACAACATGACCAAGTACACAGCGGCCGAGGAAAAGGCGGGCAGGGCAAACATGCCAGGACACGTGAGGGCCAGCATGAACTGGAATAGATGTAGAGAGATGTACGGCGACAAGTACAGTATGCCAATAACAGATGGTGCTAAAGTGATAGTGTGTAAACTAAAAACAAATCCATTAGGATACACGAGTATCGCATATCCTGTGGACGAAATGCGTATACCGGAGTGGTTCAAAGAACTGCCATTTGATGGTGATGCCATGGAAGCGACCATACTGGATCAAAAGATAGACAACCTCATAGGAGTCTTGGGTTGGGACGTGCAGAGCACAGAGACCACGAACACGTTCAACAAACTGTTTGAATTCTAAATACTAGTATGTTAAGCATAGAAGAGATTAAATTACTGATCGAGAAACTGGAAAGGGTCAAGAAAGAGGACCTACAGGAGTTGATTGATTCCAATCTAAAGATATTGAAGGACATAGAGCTGGCAGTTGATGCCAACAACACGGAAGTAATAGACAGATTAGACAAGACCCCAGAATGGTTCCAGCATGACCTCAAACAAAAACAGAAGATGCCGGTAGTTGACGCTGGACTACAGAGATTCGTGCAGAGCAAGATATTTCAATTCGCGAGAACCAACATCTATAATAGCCTAGAGATAGGACCCGGTGATGGCATGTTCTCTATGGATTTCAGGACATGGAGATTGAACTTCTTCCTGGACGTACTGCTTGACAGGGAGAAAGTGATCAGGAAGAAATTCAATCCAAAGCACCACAAGTACCTTAAGTTCTACACCACCCGCAACACAGAATGTTCGAACATACCACAGAACAGTTGTAACCTGGTGTTTAGTTGGGACACGTTCGTGTTCTTCACACAACAGCACGTGCAACAGTACCTGCATGACATCAAGAGGGTGTTGATCCCTGGAGGTTATTGCTTCATTCAGTACGCCGACTGTCACTATGACCAAGAGTTGGACATGGCACAGAGAGGATACTGGAACTACAACACCAAGACTGCCATGACACAGATGATCAAGGACGAGGGCTACGAGGTCGTGGAGATGAACCAATTCAGGCCAGGCGCCAGTTACGCCATATTCAAGAAACCTGGTAAACAAAATCCAGTCGTTTACAAAATATCTGAATTAGAGCTAGACTAAGACCTAAATATCATATACAATTAGAACATTATGATAGACATCTTAAAAGACATCGTTAAACATACGCATGGACTGGGATTCCTAGATCTTGTCAAGATCACTGGCGACGACAAAGAAACAGCGATCGACAGCATGGCAGAAGACAGATCGGTTATCCTACAAGGGTCTTTCCACAAACCACAGACGGAGATGACAGGCACGTTCGGTATGCCCCAGATGGGCAAACTGGACATCCACCTGAAGTGTCCGGAGTACAAGGAGAAGGCGAACATTACTGTGTTGTCCGGTGAGAGAAACGGTGCGACCATTCCGACAGGGATCCATTTCGAGAATGAAAAGGGTGACTTCAAGAATGACTACAGATTCATGAACGCTGAGATCATCAACGAGAAACTGAAGACAGTCAAGTTCAAGGGTGTCAAGTGGGACGTTGAGATCGAACCTTCAGTGGCGAGTGTGCAGAGATTCAACTTCCAGGCAACAGCAAACACAGAGCACAACTCATTCGTTGTGAGAACCGAGGATGGGAACTTGATTTTCACTTTCGGTGATCAGGCATCGCATGGTGGTGAATTCGTGTTCGCGACTGACGTTAAGGGAACACTTAACAAAGGTTGGAGTTGGCCGGTAGGACAGGTGCTACAAATACTTAAACTGTCTGATTCAGCGAAGGTAACATTACACTTCTCTAACGAGGGTGCGATGCAGGTCTCTGTTGATTCAGGGTTGGGCAAGTATCAATACATCATACCAGCACAGGCGCAATAATGACGACGGATAATAGTAAGCAAGAGCACCTAGGGGAGTTGAGCAGAGACTTCGCGGTGTTCCTGCCTGCTATATCCAACTTCTACAACACGTTTATCAGCAAACAGAGAGTTTCAGAAGGCAAACACATCTCCGAGGAGAGGATACCAAATGGTTTTGAGAATGGTGTCGAGGGATTGAACTTTATAAACCCAGACAAGGGCATGTTCACTTATCCCACTGCATTGTACTCGGCGGGACACGCCTGTCTAGACATGGAGAAGGTCAATGACAGGGATCACATGTTCGTCAACAGAGACAGGAAGTTCAGCACCATAGTTGGAGATTCCGGTGGATACCAGATAGGAAAAGGTGTGATCAAATTTGATTGGAAAGATTTCGAGGGTAACAAGGCAAACAAAGTGAGATCAGACATACTGAACTGGCTAGAACTAACCAGTGACTGGGCAATGACACTGGATGTTCCAACATGGGCGGCAGATGATCTTAATAGTCCAAAGACAGGATTGACCAGTTTCCAGGACACACTGGATGGCACGATATACAACAACCAGTTCTTCCAGAAGAACAGACTGGGACAGACAAAATTATTGAACGTGTTACAGGGAGATGACTGGAACACAGCACAGATATGGTACGATGCCGTCAAAGACTTCGAGTTCGAAGGTTGGGCGATGGGTGGTATCAACATGTGTGACATGGAAGTCATGCTGAAAAGACTGATCATAATGAGAGATGAGAAGAAACTGGACGGCAAGGATTGGATGCACGTACTGGGCACATCACAGATGGATTGGGGTTGCTACCTCACGCAGGTGCAGAGACAGGTCAGAAAACACATCAACCCGAACTTCACAATAAGTTTTGATTCAGCATCAGCGTTCCTATCAACTGCGAACGGATTGGTGTACACGCACAACTCATTCACCCCAGACAGGTGGTCGTTTGTGATGGACAAGGCTCCAGATGATAAAACACTGAAAGGATCAGACATACAGTTTCCATTTGACAGTGGTATTGGACGTAGATTGAAGATGAAGGACGTGTGTTGGTATGGAGAGAAGGATACGAACAAGAATGGCAAGATTGGAGCAACAAGTTGGGACAGTTTCAGTTACGTACTAATGATGGCTCACAACGTGTATAATCAGATCAGAGCCATACAGATAGCAAACGATCTCAACGACATAGAATCAAGAAAATACAGACCAGAAGTAAAACACTGGCGTAAAACAAAAGCAAGTGACAAGACCGATGAACCAAGCATCTACGTTCCAAGGAACATACTGTACTTCAACACCCTGGTAGAAGAGGTGTTCACCAGCGAAAAACCGATGGATGTGATTTCAAACGCATCAAGTTACCTAGCAGATATAAGAGGCAACAGGTGGGCAAGAGCAACAGGTGGTGGTAAAGGCACTAACAATTTCAGTTCTTTATTTGAATAGGAGGACAACATGGTAACAAAGAGAAAAAAAACCAAGAAACTTAAGAAACTAGAGGACGAGCACTCGTACCTCGACAAGAAGGTGGCACAACTTACCAAGGCCAGACGCAAGGACAGGAGTACCGAGAGCAAGGACATCTTGACCAGACTAAAGAGGACCAAGTTGATGATCAAGGATGCCATCGCAAAAGCAAAAGCAACGTTGACAAACTGATCAAACAGTAATATAATAAGACATGGACAGAGATTACAAGACAGGCAAGAGTGACAGTGTAGGTGTATTTTCAGGGTTGGAGGTTGAACACACTCCGGCATTTGGTAAACAAACATTGTTCCTGGCCAGGAATGATCTGACACTGGAGCAGATTACAGAGCTGGCCGAGATGGTGAACGCAAAGGCCATATACTACGGGGCAAACAGGTCATTCATGCACAACCACGGATTACAACTGTCACAGATGATGAACCTAATGGATGCGGGTTACTACGTGACCATAGACTACCCTTACAGTTTACACAACGAAGTGAAAGAAAGATTCGGATTAGTATGGAAGAACGATAGGTTCATTCCTTTCTGCTCGATAATATTTCCCAATTCAGAGGACGATGACAACTTGTGCATAAAGGTCGATGACGTTGACTTCAACAAGACCAACCCGGGAGTTTGGACCATGAGCATGGATCACTTCAAACAGACATCAGGTTTCACGTCATGGAAAGAATACAAACAAGATCAACCAATACAGGAGAACAAATGGATACTGAGCAACAGCACGATCAAGCACTGAAGGAACAGGCCAACAGAGGTCACAAAATGATATGGGTCACATTCCGTAAGGAAGGCATCCACAAGTACCCGGCGGCACTGGATGATCCAAAACTGGCCACAGGCGATGAGTATGACGTCAGTTTCCTGGGACATCCACACAGACACATATTCCATTTTAAAGTTGCAATAGAAGTAACACACGATGACAGGGACATAGAATTCATACAGTTCAAGAGATGGATGGAGAACATGTACGCAGATGGCACGATGAAACTGGATTACAAATCATGTGAGATGATGAGTGATGACCTGTACATGGCCATAACAAAGAAGTACCCAGGCAGGAAGATCGAGATAGACGTAAGTGAGGACGGCGAGAATGGCTCACACGCGGTCTATGAAAAACCAGTGATGGGTGGGATATAATGAAAGAGATTCACATACAGCAGAACAGAGCAACGACCAGGCAGGGGCACTTGCCCGTGGAAGGTGGTGGCCTGAACGCTGGATATGATACCGTTGACGCAGTGGCCAACATCTGCACGACGGCGGGTAACCTTGGCATGGTGTATGGCAAGGACTTTATCTGGGCATACGCGGGTTACGAGGACGTGGGAGAGGACCTTGACGAGTGCATAACACTCATGGTCAAGGAAGACAAGTACGAATCATTCCTCCAACTTGCCATCCAAAACAACCACAAGATAAAACACACCAACGACGGCACAGTCAAATTAATCAAGGAGAGAAGATAATGGACTTAAAAGATAGTAAAACAGCAGAGAACCTAAAAGACGCTTTCGCTGGCGAGAGCCAAGCGAACAGAAGATACCTGTACTTCGCACAGAAGGCAGACATCGAGGGTGCACCAGATGTTGCTTCTGTATTCAGATCAACGGCAGAAGGTGAGACAGGACACGCACACGGACACTTGGAGTACCTTGAAGAAGTGGGAGATCCTGCAACAGGGGAACCAATGGGTGAAACTGAAGCAAATCTTAAATCAGCAGTGAAAGGTGAAGTGCATGAGTACACAGACATGTACCCAGGTATGGCAAGAACTGCCAGAGAAGAAGGCTTCGAGGAAATCGCAGATTGGTTCGAAACACTTGCAAAGGCTGAGAAGTCACACGCAGGTAAGTTCCAGAAAACACTAGACACCTACCTAGGACAATAACATGAGAGTACCATACACCAACTTCAAGACGAGGATCGGCGATGACAACGCCGTGGGTGGTTGCACTTTCATCGGAGGCGAATGGAAGGAAGTGGACACGGCGGAGTTGTTTGACGACAAGAAGGTCGTCGTGTTCGCACTTCCAGGAGCATTCACACCCACTTGCAGTTCACAGCAGTTGCCGGGATACGAGGAGAAGTATGACGAGATCAAGGCACTGGGCGTGGATGAGATATACTGCGTGTCAGTCAATGACGCATTCGTGATGAACGCATGGTTCAGGGACGAGAAGATCAGCAAGGTCAAGGCCATAGGTGACGGTGAGGCCATCTTCACACAGGGCATGGGCATGTTGGTCAACAAGCCAAAACAGGGTTTCGGAATGAGATCATGGAGATACAGCATGTTGGTGGACAACGGTGAGGTCACTAAAATTTTTGAAGAACCAGGCAAGAACAACGCCAGTGATGACGCAGATCCATTTGAAGTGTCAGACGCGGACACGATGATCAAGCACTTGAAAGAGAATGCCGGGTAATTGGGACGGAAAATCTAGACCATCGAACTCCAAATACAGGAGCAATTACGACGACATCTTCAAGCAGAAAGAGACCTGCCCGTGTGGTAGATCTCCCATTGGTAGATGCGTTGGTTGGCATGGATTGACAGAAAGCGAATATCAAGTTAAACTACAACAGTGGAAACAAAAACATGATAATTAGAATGATCTTTGAACCAGGACCCAATGTCAACTGCAATCACGACAGGATGTTCGAGTACTACAGCGAGAACTACTTGAGTGATTTCGACACCACGTGGGGTGGCACAATAGTCATGGACAACTTCACAAAGAAACACTACAGACTGGAACCCTGCTACCAGAGGTACATAGAAAGTTCCAAAGGTGATCAAGCGACTCTAAATAAGATCATGGAATACACCAAACAGAATCCAATGGCAGGATACACAACACACATATACGCAAACCCAGACGGGGGAAATGAGGTCAAACAGGCATGAAGATATTTTACATGGGACTAGAGCCCTACGAAGGCAGATACACACTACAGTTACAGGACTGGACTGAACGGGCATACAAGAAGCGTGGCATAGAATACAAAGTGGTGCCAGGCACGACCATAGACGACACAAAAGCGATCAGTGTTGGACAGGTGCTTGACGCACACGGCAGATCATACTTCGGCATGAGCCAGTTGATGAACCTGGTACAGATGATGCGTAATGGTGAGGTCACCAACAAGGATGTTATCTTCTTCGAGGACATGTTCCAACCAGGCATGGAATCACTGCCCTACATACTGAACCAAGTGGATGACAAACACAGACCAACGATATATCTGAGATGTTTGGCACAGGCCATAGACCCCGATGACTTCGTACATGTATGGGGCATGAGCAAATGGATGAGCCTGTATGAACAGATGTGTAACGAGATTCCTAATGTTCATATACTGGCGACCAATGAAGAGATGGTTGCACACATGAGGATAGCAAACTGGTCAGCACCCATATACAACATATCAGGATTGAGTTTTGGCAAGGACGAAGTGCAGGAAAGGGTGCCAGACAGGAAACCTTTCATAGAGAGAAAGCAGAGGGTCATATTTGGAGCAAGATGGGATCAAGAGAAACAGCCACAGTTCTACATGGACCTGGCAACCAAGTTCAAGGAGACACATCCTGATGTTGAATTCGCGATATGCCAAGGTGGTCCGTTGAGATCAAACAACGACTTCTATGTTCAAGAAGCAAGACACCTAGCAAAACAAGGCATAATAACAATACACGAGAATCTAAAAAAGAACGAATACTACGAAATACTCGCTGATTCTAGAGTGATGTTCAACTGTGCGTTACAGGACTGGGTTTCGAACACAGTCAGTGAAGCAGACGCAATGGGTTGCAACACATTGTTTCCGGCATACAGATCATTCCCAGAAACTTTCGCGAATGACCACACGAGAATGTATGTGCCTTGGTCACAGCAGGACGCGATTGATAAACTAGAAGTACTATTAAGCAAACCATCCCCTAGTATAGGTAAATTATCTGATTGGACCAATGGTACCATAGACAGGATGATAGACATTATGACAGGCAAGGGTGAACAATGGAGAAGAGATGGAAGACACTACAGGACACCAGTTTCAGAATCCAAGTATTAAGGGACTGAGCAAAGCAGTATTAGTCACGGGCGGAGCAGGATATGTGGGTTCACACACTTGCAAATATCTGGCCAAGAATGGCTTCACACCAATTGTCATAGACAGAGACCTCAAGACGAAGTTCAAACCAGCAGAGTTTGGTCCAATCTTTGACATAAATCTTCCACAAGAGATCGAAAGATTGGAAGAGATCATAAAAAGATTCAACATCACAAGTTGCATACATTTCGCCGGCAGTGCCTCTGTTGCTGAGTCTGTGAAAAACCCATCTGAGTATTACAAAAACAATGTCATCGCAACAGTGGTTTTGCTTGACAAGTTGATCGAATGTGGCGTGAAAACTTTCGTTTACAGTTCCAGTGCGGCCACTTATGGTGATCCTGGATTCAGAAAATGCAGAGAGTCAGACGTGCCCAATCCCATCAGTGCATACGGCAGTAGCAAATTGATGATGGAGATGATATGCAAAGACTACCTGAGAGCATACAACCTTTCATCAGTGGGACTTAGATATTTCAATGCCGCTGGTGCTGATCCAGAAGCGGAAGTTGGAGAATTGCGTGAAAAAGAAACACACATCATACCACTGGCCATAGATGCTGTGAGACAGGGCAGGACCTTCAAGATGTTTGGAGACAAGTATGACACACCAGACGGATCATGTGTCAGAGACTATGTGCATGTGATGGATTTGGCCGATGCCCATGTGAAAGCATTGAATTACGCATCAGGAAATCAAGTCGCAGAAGTGTTCAACCTAGGATCAGGTGCACCTGCATCCAACAAAGAACTCCTAGACACAGTGCAGAAACACGCAGGCGAGATGAAGATAGAAATACATGAAAATAGACCGGGCGATCCTGCCTATCTGGTCGCAGACATAGACAAGGTAAAAAAAGAGTTAGGATGGGAGCCAACGCAGAGTTCTATTGACAATGTGGTGGCGACTGCTGTACAATGGTATAACAAGACACACAAAAAGGAAATACAATAATGAGCGAAGATATTTTAAAAGACAGTTGGATGCCTGAAACACCCGTAAGCAAAAAGATAAAAGAAAGAATCAAGAAAGCGGGCAAGAGATTCCACTCCAATGACAACATCTCTGAATACATTGAAGATGGAGAAATGGATCTGTTGCAGGAAGAAGTGCAGGAAAAACTGCAAGGGGTGTTGGACAGCCTGGTCATAGACACGGAGAACGATCACAACACGCAGGAGACTGCGAAACGTGTGGCCAAGATGTACATCAGGGAGACGTTCGGTGGTAGGTTCAAGCCGATGCCGAGGGTGACCAGTTTCCCAAACATGGGTTACAAGAGCATGTACACCAGTGGTCCTATTAGTATTAAGTCAACGTGTGCCCACCATTTACAAAACATAGTAGGCAAGGCATGGGTAGGTATAATACCCAATGGTGAAGTTATTGGATTGAGCAAATTTAATAGAATTATACATCACATCGTGGAGAGACCACAAATACAGGAAGAGATGACAACGCAAATTGCAGATGAATTGAAAACATATGCAAAAACAGAAAACATAGCCGTAGTGGTCAAAGCAGAACATCACTGCATGACACACAGGGGTGTAAGGGAACATGAGTCGGACATGACCACAGCGATCATGCTGGGTGCATTCAAGGATGATCCTGCAACAAGGGACGAATTCTATAAAATCTGTATGAGCATGAAGGGTCATGGCTAAGAAAACAAAAAAACAATTAAAGATCGAACAAGCGAACATGCAATCTGACAACATGGAAATGGCAGGCTGGAGTGAGGGTTTGAACACCGGTGGGGTCGTGACAACCGCCAGTGTGGACATGGATCCAGACTTCTCGTACAGTTTTGGCGATCTTGGTGACATGGGACAGTTGGATCTGTTTGACGAGATGGACTTGAGGGACAAGTACCCTGCGTTGAATCAGGCCTGGGAACACTATCAGAGTGTATTAGAAGTTTGTAAAACAAAGGAAAAAGAAGATGCGGATTAACACAGAACCAAAACTCAATTTCGAGGACGTGTTGCTACAGCCAAAACGTTCAACACTGTCTAGTAGACGAGATGTTGACATGACTCGTAAGTTCACGTTCCGTAATTCAGGCAAGGTCATGGATTTCCTCCCCATATTCGCAAGTAACATGGACGGTGTTGGAACATTCTCCATGGCAAAGGAGATGCAGAAGCACAAGATGATGACTGTGATAACAAAGACCACAACACCAGAACAATGGCAAGCGGCCGCAGGCACAGGATTGAGAATGCAGTCAGTGTCTGTATGCACAGGAACCAATGTGATGTGGGACAAAGAAGCACAGGATTGGGCAAACATGAAGAAAGTTTTAGAAATGTTCCCAGATGTCAAAATGATCACTGTTGATGTTGCAAACGCATACCATCAGAACATGGTGGACTTCATCAAAAAGGTGAGAGACGAATATCCAAACAAAGTTATCGTAGCAGGTAACGTGGTCACACCTGAGATGACAGAAGAATTGATTATAAATGGTGCTGACGTGGTCAAGATAGGTATAGGACCAGGTTCAGTATGTACCACAAGGACAATGACCGGTGTTGGTGTACCACAGTTCTCGGCGATAGTCGACTGTTCAGATGCCGCGAACGGTGTTGGCGGACACATAATGGCAGACGGTGGTTGTGTGTATCCAGGAGACATAGCAAAAGCATTTGGTGGAGGAGCCCACATGGTCATGATAGGTGGTATGTTGGCAGGA
>Ga0222719_10004764_pt1 | contig 11858 bp, 20 predicted proteins | sample C33_34DmetaG_FD_165039 | JGI IMG/M metagenome (GOLD analysis project Ga0222719, IMG submission 165039) | Estuarine water microbial communities from San Francisco Bay, California, United States - C33_34D | ecosystem: Environmental > Aquatic > Marine > Unclassified | place: USA: California...
TCCTTCATATTCATATTAAAGGTAAGACCAGATTGAAGGGTTATACTCTACGAAGGTTAGTCCTTTGAAGTTGAACCACTCTGTGATACCTTCTTGATCTTTGTCTTCGTTGTAGATAAACGCGAAACGTTTTGGTAACTCGCCGACAGGATAACCTTTGTAATCTTGGCCATTTAACTTGATAGTTGTCGAGTTGATAAATTTAATTTTTTTCATAGTATATTATTTGTTTGTTACAGTATTATTATCCAAAGACAATCGTATTTTATTTGTACAATGCTTGTTGCCATTGAGGTATTTCAGCGTTTAAGCGATCATAGTACTCTTGTTCGAGCATTTTGATTTGTGCTTGTAATAGTTTATGGTGTGAAAATTTACGTTTACTTTTTTTCATTTAATAGATATTTAAGTGTTTGTTCCCAGTTTGAAAACTTTTCTGTACCGAATTGTATTAATTCGCCTTGAAACTCACCTGCACCGTTTGCAGTTCTGTCATCGATTAGTATATCACCGCGTAACAAACTTTTGTTGTTAGATAATATTAATCTTTTATGAGCTTTTTCACCTAAGTATTTACTAACCCATAAGCGTTTATGTGTCCAAGAATTTGGTATATTCCATGGAGCAGTCGATAGAATATAGACGTCGTAGTCTTCATCGAAGCAAAGTTCATTGAACGCTTCAACAGCACCATCAATTGGAGGTGGATCTTTGAAGACATTTTGATGCCAACCTTGCTTGTCTAAGTTAGATTGCAAGTCGACGAGTACGCCGTCCATATCTATATAAAGAGTTTTAGTAGAAGTCATAATAAATTTCTAGGCATTTAGCTCTTTGTTCTTGATTTAATTTAGTTGGGTGAATATCTGGATATAGTTTCATAGCTATTCGCCATACTTTGTGCCATTGAATTTGCATAGTATTTAATTTTAATAGTTAATAATTTATTTAATCGCCTTTATAGTTTAGTTTTTTGTAAAACTCGCCGGCCGCTTTGGTAGATAACTTGTGCTTAGTCATATATACCTGTCTGTTATCAATCAACTCATCGATTTTATCTTTCATTTCTTGTTCTGTATTTGCAGGAAATGATATTAAGTGATAAGGATAGAAGTTAAAGTACTTGCATGTATACGAAGAACATCTCTGTCCATTGTAAGCAGTCCACTCACGATATTCATAAGGTATATTTCTGTATTGCATAGTTATATTTTTTATTTGTTACATATTTATTATCTAAAGATAATCGTATTTTGTTTGTAGACATTAGTGGAATCGAACCACCTCACAAAGTAGAGCTCACGTAGTCAAAATGCAGAGTGAAACCGTTATGTCTTTATTTCTATCCAGTTTGAGTGCCCCCACCTCATGGTTCGGATAGTCACCATATTTATTTATTTGTTTATAAAGTGTCCGTCAAGTGCTAGTTGACAGTCTTCTAACGCGTCTTTCAACGCCTCAGTAGTTACGTTACCTTTCAAGTATTGGTTTAATTCATCAATAGTAGACAGTATTTCTATTCTAGTTCTAGAATTTATATTTTTCATAGTTGTATTTTTGAATTACCACTTAGTTTCATTCGGAGCGAAACCGAATTCTACATAGTCAGATATTTTAAATTTTGAAATTTTAAAGATAATTTTGTGAATGAATTTTCGCATAGTTTTTTATTTTTATTTAGTTATATTTCTTTGTATTGAAAGCGTTGATAATAGTATAATTCTGTTAATATACATTGAGGTAAAAGCTCTTGTATATATACTTCTGGATTATTATTCAAGAAGTCATTTAGCTCTGATATGTATATTATTCGTTTCATATTATTATTATCTGTAGTGTGTCGTATTTTGTTTGTATAAAGTGGATAGTTTATTTTGTAGTTTATATTAGTGATGAGGTATAGCCCTATCTCTCTCTATATCTAATTTAAAATATAGCGATTAAAATGTGACATTTGCCTATTAATATAACTAAGTAACAGGCTATTGTCACAGTTTTGTAATACTAAATGACTTCTTTGTCACGTAGTATTACTGGAACTGAAGTGGAAGATGTATAAGATTTATACTTTTCAAAACAATTCATAGAATTTAATTTATCTTTCATAATTTCATAGACTTTATCATGATTGTAAGTAAATGACTTACCATTTTTGAAAGTTACTTCAATGATTTGATTTTTTCCGATTAATGATTTGCGTACAACAAATCTTTTTGATTGTAAATTTGACATAGTTATTATATTTAATTATTATTATTTAGTTACATTATTATTATCTGAATACAGTCGTATTTAGTTTGTAATTATTATTTATTTGTTCTTAAGAATGTTGCTAGTAAAGCCATTGGTATTGATATTAAGATTAGTAACATAGTTATTTTATTTTGTTTATTATTATTTTACTTACATTATTATTATCTGTGTCGCATCGTATTAAGTTTGTAAATGCTATACATGCTGAATATTTTGCGTAATAGTTAGCTGTGGATTCAGTAAGGATGGGGTCTTGTAGTGCAAAACCTAAAAAATTTGGGATCAACGCTGAAAAATAGGGGGGCCTGGGTCAAAAAATATGACTTTGTGATGGGGGCTACCCTGTAGAAAAGCGGGGTGGAATACCAAACTTCTCTATATCTAACAAAAAAAGTATGACATAAGCCTTATAAGTTAAATAAGTAGCACCCTAATGTCACATTTAAGTAATAAATTAACCAAGTGATTATACATTTATGGCAAAACAAGAATTATCAGCAACCGCTAGGCGAGATAAAGCGGCTAGAGACAAGGCTGCAGCGATGACTCCTGAGCGTAGAAGGAAGAAAGCAGAGAATCAAAGGCGTAGAAGGGCTAATCCTTCAGCTGCAAAAGGTAAAGACTGGGACCATAAAGACAAAAGATGGGAAACTCCAGCTCAAAACCGCGGAAATGACGGTGAAGGCACTAAAAAAGAGGGTAATAAAAACTATTAAACAATAAACATGGCAAGAATTAAGACATATGGGCTAGATTCAGACATCGATGCAGATGATAAAATAATCGGCAGTGAAGGTAAACCCGGCATAATGCACGGAAAAACAAAAAATTTCAGTGTAGCAGCATTAGCTAGTTACATAGGAGCAGGATCTCAAGGTCCACAAGGTCCTGCTGGTGAGACAGGTCCTTCCGGACCTGCTGGACAAGACGGCGCAGACGGCGTGGATGGTGTAGATGGAGCACAAGGACCAGCTGGAAATGATGGAGCGACCGGGGCACCCGGGCCGGCTGGTCAAACAGGGCCCGCTGGGGCGACTGGACCTCAAGGACCCGCTGGAGCTATAGGTCCAACTGGAGCAACTGGAGCTCAAGGAGCTGTAGGTCCTCAAGGAGCAATTGGGGCGACTGGTGCGCAAGGAGCTGCTGGCGCGGATGGAACGTCTATACAGATACAAGGAACTAAACCTACTGTAGCTGACTTACCCGAGACTGGTGCAGCTGGTGATTTATGGATCATAGATCAAACAGGTGGTGGTGCTACGGCTGGAGATGGTTATGTTTGGACTGAAGAAGGTACTTGGTTAAACATTGGACCTTTAAGAGGACCCGAAGGAATTCAGGGGGTTCAAGGCGCAACTGGAGCACAAGGTGTACAGGGAAATACTGGAAGCCAGGGACCCCAAGGCCCTCAAGGAGAACAAGGGCCAATAGGACAAACCGGGCCTCAAGGAGCCGCTGGAGTTGATGGACAAAATGGAGAGCAAGGAATAAAAGGGGAACAAGGAGTACAAGGTCAGCCTGGACAAAACGGTAGCAACGGTGCGCAAGGTGAAACTGGAGCTCAAGGCCCTACGGGTCCTACGGGTCCACAAGGCCCTCAAGGCCCACAAGGCCTTCCAGGAGCAATACAATCAGTTGATGCTGGCGCTAACATATCAGTAGAGGATACCAATGGAAGTGTAACAGTTTCAGCTCCAAATGCAATTGTAAACACTCTAGACACTTATGGCAGTAAAAAGATAAAAAATATTGTATTACTTACTCAGGATGAATATGATGATATAGCCGTTCTAGATAATGAAGCTTTATATGTAATAGTGGGATAAATGGGAGATTTAAAAATACAAGGCATAACGCCTGCGGTAGGAAAAATAAAAGTAGGTGATACAAATGTACAGAAAATATACAATGGAGAGGAACTTGTTTGGCCGTCAGATACACCATACGTACCAGTAGAAGGTGGAGAGCTTACATTTATTTCTAACAAAACAACTGCGCCATACTACGGTTTATTTGACTCTAATTTTAACGAAATAAGCTCTAATTTTAATTTTAATTTTAGCAGCTTACCTAGCTCTAGTTTTAGAATAGCAGCCGTAAGTGATAATCTAAATTACATGATAGCAGCTTTGACAAATAGCTGGATCAGTCCTGGATATATCTCAAAAGATAGAGGCGTTAGTTGGACACAAATGTCTAACTTTAACGCTAGAATTGGATACGTTTATATGTCAAAGTCTGGTAGAGTTATAATCTTTAAGAGTTCCAGTACCGGTGTTAATTATGTTATTTCAAATGATTACGGAGACAGCTTTACAAATCTTAATTTATCCTCATTAATTCCTTCGGGCGGAACTGGTGTGGGCGTATCATCTATTAGTATTTCTTCTGACGGTGAAGTGATTCTACTTAACTTACTTATTAATGGCATATATTCTCCAAAGTATACTACGCATGTTATTAAAAGTACCGATTATGGAGAAACCTTTGTAGATATAAGCTCTGATATTAATCCTACGGTAGGGCAATACCAATGGTTTGCGTCTTTAGTGTCAGGAAACGGTAAGTATCAAATACATTTTAGTAGAAATGGTGCTTCTAGCTGGTCTGACGACTACGGGGAAACTTTTATTAATAAAAATTACCCTCAAACGACGTTAACTAATGGTTCTATTAACGCGGATGGTAGATATTTTATGCTTTATGATGGTGGTATACAAAATTTTGTATACTCAAACGATTACGGTGAAAGCGTAACTTTTAGCACTATAATAAATTCTCGTCCTGAAACTAGCGGTGTTAGCAACTCAGGAGAACACTCTTTTGCGCTTAGTAATGCCCTTGTGTCAATAGAATACAGTAATAATTATTTTAACTCATTTACAAGATCTACCTTTGCAAATGGCGCGTCGTGGCCTTTATACATTGTGGATATTTCAACATAATAAAACCTACGTGCACTAACTATTAGCTTGCATGGGTTAAGTAAAAAGTTAAACACGTAACTATATAAATATAATAATAACCAAAACCAAAACCAAATGACACTATTTTACCAGACTGAATCATGGAGTAGTCACCCACAACCAGGCAAAAGCCAAGTTAAACTATGGAAACACATAGCTAACAAAGAAAACTGGAGAATTGTACAGCTTATAAACGGCTTTTACCAAACAGAGTACCAAGACATCAAAGATCCAGAAACATGGCATGATGTAACCCGGCGCGAAACTTTAGAAGGAGCTGAAACAGCTATCGACCAAACAGTAGCGCACTACTTAAAGAAAGTTGAATTTATTGACGGACCCAAAGTAGTAAAAACATTCAAATAATAATCAATCAAATTTAATTTAATGGAATTTAATAACCCTAGCCAGATTGTAAAAGATCTGACATTTGGCGATGCAGCCAATAACAAAATAATGTCAGGCGTCGAAAAATTAACAAACGCAGTGAAGAGTACTCTTGGTGCGTCTGGAAAATGCGTAATTTATGAAGACGCTCTTGGCCGACCGGTGATTACAAAAGACGGAGTAACCGTTGCAGAAAGCGTAGTCTTAATAGATCCGGTCGAAAACATTGGAGCTACTTTGATAAAAGAAGCTGCAGCAAATACAGTAAGAGAAGCAGGTGACGGTACCACAACGGCTACCGTTCTTGCTCATTCTATATTAAAAAGCATAAACGATTCAGATAATGAAGAAACGATTAGAGACATTAAAACTGGCATTCAACAATGCAGCGAAAAAGTTATGGTTTATCTTGATAAAACCAGTATACCAGTTGAGAATAAAATGCTTAGAGAAGTTGCAAGCATTTCTTGTAACAACGATGTTGAACTTGGAGAAAAAATTGGAGAAGCTTACGAAAAAGTTGGCAAAGATGGAGTTGTTTTAATGGAAGAGTCTGATACAAACGAAACTTATGTTGAGTTTGTTGACGGCGTTCAGTTTGACTCTAAATTAAAATCTCCACACTTAGCCACGGATAAAGAGAAATCTGTTTGTACTTTAGACAATCCTTATGTTCTACTAGTATCTTCACCAATACCAAATATAAGAAAGATACAAAGTGTATTAGAGTTTGTTATTAAAGAAAAGAAACCCTTGCTTATTATAGCAGACGTAGAACAGCAGCCTTACGCAACCCTTATAGCTAATAAAGTTAAGGGTAACATTAAGGTCAACATTGTGGATCCACCTGGTTTTGGTCCAACAAAACTACAGTCTATGGAAGACTTAGCTTTTTTAACTGATGCTAAACTTATGAATGAAGAGCTTGGTGATGATTTAGACCTTATAGATCCTTCTGTTTTAGGTAGTGCAGTAAAAGCTGTAACAGATAATAACAATACTGTTCTACAAGTGGAAGACAAAGGAGACGAACTAAATGATCGTATAGAAGAAGTAAAGAAGAGTATAAAAGAAGAGACTAATGGATTCTTTAAGAAAAAGCTAGAGCAGCGCCTTGCAATGTTATCCGGTATTGTTGGTATTATCAAGGTCGGCGCTGACAGTAAAGTTGAACTCAAAGAAAAGAAAGATAGGGTTGAAGACGCTATCTACGCTACTAAAGCGGCTTTGAAAGAAGGTATTGTTGCTGGTGGTGGCGTTGCATTACTAAACGCTTCTCAAAACTTAAAAGCAAAGTCCACTGGTGAAAAAATATTGCTTGAAGCTATTAAGGCTCCATATAAAACTATACTTAACAATGCTGGTATAGAAGAAAAATATTTTGATCGTAGAAATACTGGACTAGATGTTAAAAATGGTCTAAAAGTAAATATGATTAAACACGGTATTATAGACCCGGTTTTGGTTACAAAATCGGCGCTCAAAAATGCTGTTAGTGTTGCGACTACTATTTTGTCTGCAGATTGTGTAATTAGTAATAAAAGATTAGACGATGCAAGCAATTAATTATTATTTAGTAGTTGATAAAATAAAAGAAGCGCCGAAGAAAGTAGGTGGCCTTGAGCTTACTGAATCTCAAGACAAAGACGTAAGGTATTCAAAAGGTAAAGTTATAAGCGTTGGTGATCAAGTACCCGTGGTAAAAATAGGTGATACTATTAGATACGACAAGCACGCTGGTCATGGCATAGAATATGACGGTAAACTTTATTACGTTATAAAAATATCTGATGTTGTTATAGTAGAATGAGACTAAGTAGTCAGGATTTACGCGAAATGAATTTATTGAAGTATTACAGGCTCGTTCGTAAATGGGCCTGTAAAACTTATGATATAAGAGACGCTGATCTAGAATTATTGATATATCTAGATTGCAAAACGTTTTTTACGCGTAATGATTTTATAGATGGTGTTTACACTTACAGCTGGGACAAGCATAGGTGGGAAAGATTAAGACGTGATGGCTGGATAGATGTTTTTAAAGAAAGAAACAGAACGACGTCTAAATATGCTGTGTATAAGGTATCAACAAAATGTAAGCATTTAATAACTAGAATATACAGAATATTACTGGGCGAAGAGGATATACCGACCTCAACATCTAGTAAATTTTATAAAAACAAAACATATACAGATAAAGTCTATAACAAGGCTATTGATGATATGATAAAAGACAATGAAAGATAAAAATAAACAATTATGAGTCTACCAATTACAGCAAAAGTGCAACAAATGACACAAGGTGGTTTGACAACTACACAACCTATACTAGGTAATAAGCCTTGCGGTTGTAAACAACCTTGCGACTGTGGGTCACCTTCTAAGTTAACTAAAGAAGGAAAAAGTAAATTATTAGCTTCACCAAAAGTTAAAGGTGCATTTAGAGATGCGATTGAATCATCTCCTGCTACAAAGAAAAATTGCGGATATTAATAATGTCATTTAAGTTAAAATCAAAAGCAGATTTATTCGGTTACAATGAAGAGTTATCTACATTTGGTAGACCAGTTTTTGAAAAAAATCTAGACGAAGGTATTATAGCTGAAGCAAACAGAGATGGTACAACGTTTGTTAATAAAAACGTATCTGCTGCTAAAAAGAAAGCTGCTATATCGCACGAAGATAAACATCACGATCAAATGCTTCAAAATAGACTAGGTTACGATGACTATACAGTAACTTGGAAAAAAGACACAAAATCTCCTTCTAGAGTATATAAAAGAGATCAAGGTATGTTAATTGCAATGGACGGATCTGAAAAAGGTCAAGAAGGTGATGATTTTGAATGGGAAAAAGAAGCTAACAAACTATCATAATTATGGGATATAAATCTAAACCAATAACTCAAAAAGCTAAAAGTTCTGCTTTTAAGATGAACTCTTCTTTAATAGAAGGAGCTGGCTACGCGGCTGGCACTGGTGTTGATTACTCGAAAGTAGCTAAAGAAGGTTTTGACTCTACATATGTAGCTAAAGAAGAAGAAAAAGCTAATAGACTAAAAGACAGGCTTGATAGTATGAAGGTTCAAGAGTCTTCTAAACTTATGAAAAAAGGTGTAAATATAACTACGCCATCTATTGATCCGGTTGCTTTTGATATTAAATTACCTTCACCAAATAAACAAACAAACAAAAGAACGAAAGGTAGAGGTAGACACTTTAGAACAAAAGATGAAGGTGCTGGCATGACAGAAGCTGGAGTTAGATCATATAGAAGACAAAATCCAGGTAGTGAACTAAAGACAGCTGTAACTAAATGCGATGTTAAGCCTGGTACTGAAGCTTATAAAAGACAAAAAGCTTTTTGCTCTAGATCTAAAAGTTGGACTGGAGAAAGAGGTAGAGCAGCAAGAAAAAGATGGTGCTGCAGTAGATTTTAATACAATATTATGGAATCAAAAGGATTAGGAGACTCAATAGAAAAGTTTACAAAAGCAACTGGTATAAAAAAAATGGTTGAAAAACTACCAGGTGATTGCGGTTGTAAAAAAAGAAAACAAAAACTTAATAAGTTATTTCCTTACAAAAATAAGTAATAATATTAATATAATTAAATAAAATATAATATTATGAAAAAATTATTTATTACACTATTAATAGGGTTTAGTTTTAATTGTTTTAGTCAAAGAGAGTTTTATGGTGAATGGATAGATACTTGTTTTAACGTAACTATATATATAAACTCTGAAAACGGCGAAACTATTATACAAACAATATTAAACGATACAGGTGAAGTTATAGATGAAGAGTTTATAGCGTATGAAGACGGAGTTTTAAGTTCAACTCTTGATTACAGAGAAAATAACTGGAAAGTAAATAAAATATATACTTTTTACAATAAAAACAAAATAGCAGTAAATTTCAATAACGAACAAATCAACACAACAGCTTTTTTTAAATCTAAAAAAAACTAAAAACAATTAAAAATGGCAAACATCATTAAAGGCGTCGGGCCACAATCTTTAGGTTCCGCGTTCAAGCAATCAAAAAAACCAAGTAAGTTTAGTGAAAATCTAAAACGACTAAAATCAGACATAGATTCTGGATCTTTTGATATTTCACCTAGCTTAGGTTATTACACTAAAACCAAACAAAACGCGTATTCTTACAATTCCGGCACGTCTGTAGGAGGAGGAGATTATGGTAAAAAACAAAAATTTGATAAATATTCAGACGTTGACCCGAAGGTGCAAGGTAATCTTAGAAATTTTGTTGTAAAACCTGGAGCAAATGATTTAGCTTCTTCAGATAGAAAATCGAGATCTTACAACAAGAAAGTTTATAATGATAAAAATGTTAGCTCGGTTTACTCTGAAGGTGGTTCCGTTAAAGACAAGAAGAACATTGGTAAATCTATTATAGTTTCTGATCATATGAAGAAACGTAAAGAATTAGGTAAAGCTAGAATAAATTATAAAAAAGGTGATTTATTAGATGCAGTCGACGTTGTATCAAAAATTAAATACGGTTCTGGTTCAGGAGGAGGAGAAACGTACAAAGATACTCCACAGTATAAGGAATTAATGAATAAGGTAAATAAAAAATCAAATAACTTTAATTCTTACAGCGCTAGCGCAGGCGGAAGCAAAGGTAATCTCGGTTTTGGTTCTATTTCTGCTACAAACCCGTCTACAGGTAGAGATATCTCTGCACCCGTAGATTTTGGTGGTAATAAAGGTTTTGTTTCACCTGAAACTATGTTTAGAGGAACTCAAGAAATGATGGGAAGATTTCAAAAATTTACCGGAAATAATAAAAGACAAAAGTTTCAGTATAAAGCCACGAATCAAGTAGGAAGTCAAGTCGGAAGTGGACGCCGTGTTGGTCAGGTGGGTATGGTACCTACGGGTGCTGCTGAAATTATTAATAGAAGAGGTACTACAAGAGGAACTTCAGGCTTTAGTGATTATTTAACAGAAAAATTGAACGTTATGCAGGCAAAGTCTGCAGACACAACAAGAGAAGATTTAAAAGGTAGAAGATCTTCTAGTAAGAAGAAATATAAAAAATAAAAGCCAAAATGAACAAAATTTGGCAATGGTTAACTGGTAGCGTCATCAAAGAAGTTGGTGACGTTATCGATAAACTAACTACTACCAAAGAAGAAAAGTTAGAGGCACAAAGGCTGATAACTGAAATTCTTGAGAAAGCTGACAAAGAAGCACAAGAGCAAGTGACATCAAGGTGGAAAGCAGATATGGAATCTGATAGCTTTTTATCAAAAAATATAAGACCTTTAGTGCTTATATTTTTAACTGTTATATTTACTATTTGTGCGTTTTTTGATGGCAATGTTGGCGAATTTATTATAGCTGAAGAATATGTACCAATTTTTCAAACACTATTAGTAACTGTATATGGAGCTTACTTTGTAGGTCGTACTTGGGAAAAAGCAAAGGCAATAACAAAAAAAGAATAAATGGCAAGAATTACCACATACGCATTAGATTCTAATATATCTTTAAATGATAAATTAATAGGTACTGATGCTGACGACAATAGTATAACTAAAAACTATTCAATAGGTGCGCTTGGAGACGGCTTAATATCTCTTAAGAATATTATAACCGGAGGGGGTACCCTAAACGCAATCCCTATGTTCACGCCAGATGGGCAAAAGATAGGGGACTCTATAATGTCTCAAAGATCCAACGGCATAGAAATACAAGTAGGCACTGGGGGCGGAGCGCAGCAAACAACGCTAGGCGCAACCTATGTTTCTGCAGGCTCAATTGGAGCAGATATTGTAACAGCAACAAACATAAATGGAGGTAACACTGGTAATGTTATTTTAAGCGGCGGAGTTGTTATTGGTAATGAAGCAACAGATATACTGCAAATAACTTCCGCTGTTTCAGACTACACTGGAAGCTCTTCTACTTCAGCTGGACAGATTTTGGTTTCCACTGCAAATGGTCAACTAGCATGGGCACCTGCGCCTTCAGCTGGAACCGTAAGCGGAACGGGTACAACAAACACATTGCCTATATGGACTGATGGCCCAAACGGTGAATTAGGCGATTCTCAAATAACACAAACAAAGATAGACGGAGGTACTGTATTTGATTTAAACGCTGTAACGACTACAGCATATACGCCAGCTATTAACACTAAGCTATTAGATTTAAACTCTGGAGGTACTCAAAAGTTTTCTATAACACAAGATGGTGGCGGTGGTGTTGTATTACCTTCT
>Ga0222719_10004772_pt1 | contig 11850 bp, 14 predicted proteins | sample C33_34DmetaG_FD_165039 | JGI IMG/M metagenome (GOLD analysis project Ga0222719, IMG submission 165039) | Estuarine water microbial communities from San Francisco Bay, California, United States - C33_34D | ecosystem: Environmental > Aquatic > Marine > Unclassified | place: USA: California...
GGCGTCACAGCGGAAAACGTAGAGGGTGTATGTGCGTCTGAATGTGTGTACAGTGCCAAGTTTGCTCTCCCTTTTGTGCAATCGCAGTGTTTTGAGGGTTTCTATGAACATATTGATATTTAATAAATACGAATAGCAAATTATGGCGAGAAAAATAATAGACACAGGAACACTAGGTAATCCAGCAACAGGTGATACTCTACGTACCGCTATGACCAAAATCAATGCCAATTTCCTTGAAAATTACACCTCACTAGCGGAAGCGGGACTGGGCGGAATGTTGATATCCCCATTCACAAACGGTGATCTAGTGATACAACCAAACGGAACCGGATCCATAGAGATTGACCAACTCAAGATAGACAGTTCGGCCATAACATCAATAGGCACGAACGCAGACATCACGATCACTCCTAACGGCACAGGTAACATCGTGCTGGACGCAATCACAGTGGATGGCAACAACATTTCGACCAACAGATCAAATGATGACCTTAAACTGTCTGCCAACGGCACAGGCAACATAGTTCTTTCATCAAACACATCGGTAAGCACAACGCTGAATGTAACAGGAGCGACGACATTGAGCTCAACATTGGCAGTGACAGGTGCGGCCACATTGAATTCGACTCTGACAGTGACCGGTGCCACCAACATGAACGGTGGGGCAACCGTGACCGGGAGTGTGACGGCAGGGTCATTGACGACTAACAGTATTTCCTCTAATGGCAGTAACGCTGACATATCCATACAGCCCAGCGGAACAGGCGCAGTGGTGTTAGGCGCACTGACCGTCAGTGGATCAACGATAAGTGCGACTGACAGCACACAGATAAACGTGGATGACGCAGTTCAACTGGATGGCAACGTGGGATTCCATGGAACAACGCCAGTGGCACAGCAGTCAGCGATCAGTTACACCAGTGATGGTAGCACCAAGAACGACGTGGCCATAGATGCCATACTGACGGTGTTAAGGAACTACGGTTTAATAGCGAGTTAATAGATGGCAAGGATACCAATAAACACAGGATCACAGGCGAACGACGGTACAGGTGACGATCTAAGAACCGCGATGACCAACATCAACACGATGATGATCGAGTTGTACGCGGCATCACCGGTCACATCACAGATCACCATTGACGGCAATGAGATATCAGCCAACCAGACGAACGCCAATTTAAAACTATCCGCTTCCGGAACGGGTGTTATTGAACTCGAAGGAATACAGATCAGAGACAACCACATAGAGGCCACGCGAACAAACGATGACCTTGTGTTGAGTGCTTCGGGAACCGGAAACATCGTGATGGGTGCCCTCACAATCAATGGCACCACTATCAGTTCCACGGACAGCGCAACAATCACGCTGGCCGAATCTGTTGACATCACGGCAAACCTAAGCGTGAATTCAATCAATGGTAATAATTCGTCACCCATACAGATCAATGACGCCGTGAATATTACTGGCACACTATCTGTTGACACCATCGACACCAACACCATCGGTTCCAATGATAGTTCAGCGATACAGATAACGGATGGCTTAAACGTGTCAGGCACTTTGAGTGCGGACACGCTGAACACCAATGTCATAATCTCCACAGATTCAACCGCGGTCCAATTCTCCGACGATGTCAACATAAACGGAACCCTTACCGCAACCAACATTACGGGCGTGACGGCTTTGACCAGAGGTGACATCAGTGACGGAGACGCCACCACCAGCAGTTCCACGATCACCAACCTGGACACCTTCGCGGCGGCCACTTATAGGTCCGGCAAATACGAAGTGTCAATATCAGACACAACCAATTCCAGGTTCGCTTTACACACTGTCGCGGTCACACACGACGGCACAAACGCCTACATCAATGACACCGTGGTCAGTTCCACAGACGACGCTATGGCCACGTTCACGGCCGACATCGACTCCGGCAACGTTCGAGTGAGGATGGTGCCCATCAGTTCCGACAGCACCACATACAAGTTTGTCAGGACCTTGATAAATGTGTAAAAATTCACATTAGGTTTATAGAAATTTCAATAAATATTCCTACAAACAAGGATTAAAAAGTGGCAAGACAGAACATCAACATAGGATCTACTTCGAACGACGGCACAGGCGATTCACTGCGTGTGGCGTTCAACAAGATCAACAACATGTTTAGTGAGCTCTACGACGAGACCGCGGCGGATTCACAAGTGACCATATCCGGAAATCAGATCACGTCAAACGCCTCAAACGCGGATCTAGTGCTAGATGCCGCAGGAACAGGTGGAGTTTCCTTGACAACAATTAAAGTATTAATGCCCAATCTACCAACCAGTGACCCCAGTGTCTCTGGACAACTGTGGAATGATTCGGGAACACTGAAAGTGAGCGCAGGATAATAGATGGCAAGACAATCTATCAACGTGGGTAGCAATCCCAATGACAAGACAGGTGATCCGTTAAGGACGGCGTTCACCAAGATCAACGACAACTTCACGGAGTTGTATGGTGCCTCGCCGTTCGGACAACAGGTAACCATATCAGGCAACCAGATATCGGCCAACGCCTCCAACGCAGACCTTGTGTTGTCAGGCTCAGGCACAGGCGGAGTCGTTGCGGACGCCATCAGGATTTCAGGAACATCGATCACTTCAGATGATTCCACTCAGATACAGATCAACGAGAACCTGGAGGTGGGCGGCAACATCACGGCATCAGGAAACATAACTGCCACAGGCAACATATTCGCCAACGGCAACATCAACCTAGGTAATGCGGCCAGTGACCAGACCAAGGTGGTGGGTGTGTTCGAAGCGGACCAAGTCCAGATCGACGGCACAACTATAACGACAAACACAACCAACGGTTCTCTTACCATAACAGGAAATGGCTCAGGTGGAGTCAACATTGACAATCTGACATTCAACGACAACACGATAAGTTCTGCCTCGAACGCAGACATCAACCTGACGCCGGGCGGCACAGGTAATGTTGTGGCGGGTGCGGTAACAATCAATGGCACGACCTTGAGCGCGGCGGATTCCACGAAAATCACAGTCGCAGAAGATGTTGACGTAACGGGTGCCCTGGATGTGTCAGGCACAACAACAGTGTCGGCCTTGACGGCCTCAGGCGTGGCCACACTGTCGGGCACGGCAGTGATAGACAACATCACAATAAATGATTCCACGATTTCCACGAGCTCAAATGCTGACTTGAATCTGACGCCAGGCGGAACTGGATCGGTCATAGCAGGTTCATTGAAATTCAACGGCACCAGCATCAGTTCAGACGATTCCACATTCATCAACCTGAACGAGGCTGTAAACGTTACAGGCACACTTACCACATCTGACATAGCCACCACGGGCACACACACGGTAACGGGACAATCGGACATAGACTCGGTAAGAATCAAGGACAACAGGATAACCACCAACGCCACCAACGCAAACCTACAGTTGTCAGCAAATGGCACAGGTGTCGTGGAAGCCCAGACCACACTGTCAACTGGTGATATCACGACCACAGGAACGCACACAATCACAGGACAACTGAACATAGACAACATCGCGATCAGTGGCAACGGAATCATAGCAACCAACTCGGGCGGTGGTATTAACATAAATCCCAATGCCACGGGACAGGTCACAATAGGAGGATCAACAGTAGAAGTGCCAAGCACACTGTTGGCCGACACAGTATACGCACAAACACAGATCCTGATGGGATCGGGTGCGAAAATCGTAGCGGCAGTGACCAACCAAGATCTAGTGTTAGAGGGAGGCCCCGGCACAGGTGCCGTCGTGATTGACCAAGTTTCCATCACAGACAATCAAATCACCACCCATGTATCAAATGCGGATCTTAAACTGAATACGGACGGAACAGGATTGATAGATTTCAGGACACCAACACAGACGACGGTTGGTGCAGTGGGTGCCGCGACGCACTTGCCACTTGATTCAGCAAACGAGATCAGACCGGTTGGGTACTTAAGGATCAAGATCAGCGGAAGCGAGTACGTTATACCATATTTCAACGCTTCATAATTCCAATAAATACCAGTGAAGGAGTAATTTTTCTATGGCGACACCGGTGTGGACGACCACAGCAGGCAAACTAGCGACCTATCAGGAGGACAGTTCGTATTCACTACAACTTGAGGCGAACGATCCTGTGGCACCAGGAGATTCGACGGCCATAGTTTATTCGGTCATAGCAGGAGCACTGCCCGGCGGAATGACACTTTCTTCAACGGGACTGTTATCCGGTATTCCAGCAAAGGTAGAGAAACGCACAAGATACACGTTCGTTGTGCGTGCCGCGGCCGGTGTACAGATAACGGACAGGAGTTTCTACCTCGACATAGAGGGACAGGACGCACCAGAGTTCACCACAAACGCGGGGCAACTACAACTGGACGATTCCACCAGTGTTGGACTGTACTGGGTTCTGGATGGTGCGGAGATCAATTTCCAGGTCGTGGCCACGGACCTAGACACAAGAGCCGGACAATCTTTGGTTTACGAGATATCCAGCGGTGAATTGCCGCCCGGTATCACCATGAGCAACACAGGATTGATCAGCGGTGTGGTAAAACTCACAGACGACGATTTCTCCAGTACCATATCATTGAGCAAAACTTTCACTTTCAATGTGAGGGTTTTCGACGGCACCACATATCAAACACAGGAAAACAACATATTGGTGTATTCCGCAAACTACTGGAAAGTGGACAACACCAACATCACCGTGGACATGACAGAGATAGGCACGTCACCGCTTACCGTGGACTTCAGTTCAAGCAGGAGACCAATATTCCTGACCGCCAGCAACCTTGGCACATTCCGTCATGACAACGAATGTGTGATCAAGATCGACGTGCTGGACGCCGATCCACTGGAAGCCGCATTCACTTATTCCTTACAGTCAGGTTCACTGCCCACGGGATTGAGCCTGAACGCCCAGACAGGAGAGATACACGGAACGCTACCTAGGCAGGCCGCGGTAGAGACAGATTACACATTCACCATGCGGGTAAACAGGGAGTTGTCCGCAGGCATCAACGTGTTCACTGATCAAACCTTCACAATGAAAGTGATCGGTGACATCGACATAGGAATAGCATTCGTCACTCCGACCAATGTTGGCACACTGACGGCAGACATTCCAAGTATGTTGAGCATCGAGGCAGTTACCGAAGAGACAAATCGAGTGCTGACCTACAGCGTTACGGCGGGTTCATTGCCCACCGGCATAACCTTGTCACCACAGGGAAACCTCATAGGCACCATCGACAAGGACAACTTCACCGACAGCACAACCTCTTTCACTTTCACGGTCACAGTGAGCGACCAATACCAAGAAACTGCCACAACCAAAGAATTCACCTTGGGTGTCAATATACCTTTCACCACCAAGGAGTACACATCGATGACGGGACACGCCACCAGTTTCATTGATCAAAACATATTCTACAGCATAGCACAGGATCCAAACATCAACTCATCCGAGTACATATACAGGGGAGAGGATGCCAACTTTGGAATGAAAAACAAAGCGGAAATACTGTTGATGGCCGGTCTGGAAGAGCAGACACTGACCACACTACAGCAACAGATGGAACAGAACCATTCCGCCAAGTCCTTGTATTTTGGTGACATCAAGACGGCGGTGGCCAAAGAGAACGGGGAAATCAAATACGAAGTCGTGTACATAGACATGAAGGATGATCTGGTCAACAACAGTGGCGATTCTATCTCCAGCAGTGTCACCCTCAGGTCAGATGTGGCCTATCCCATACTGGGTCCGAGGGCAGGTTCCACCAATATCACTACCGACACCGATGTCTACGAAGTCACGCACAGGAGTGGGTTGGCATTCAGTACCTCAGGTTCAAAAGTCAGGTTCGCTAATCAGTTGAGCGCTGATCTAGATTTCATGTCAACGCTGTATCCAAACGCGCTGGCAAACATGCGCACAAGAATGAAGAGCCTTGGACACAAGGAATGGACACACCTTCCATTATGGATGAGGACCACACAGTCCGGAGACCGCGCACCATTGGGCTGGGTGCCCGCTGTGGTCATCTGCTACTGCCAGCCAGGCACGAGTGCGCTGTTGAAGAAAAGAATCTCAGACAAATCATTGTTGTTCAGGAACATAGACTTCATTGTTGACAGATACGTGGTCAACAAGAGCAAGGTGTCTCCAGCAACCTTCACAGGCGATGGTTCTACCACATCTTTTGTGCTGGACGAGATAGTCCATGATGAAGATATTTTGGTAAAAGAAGGAGACAGCATTGTTTACGTGGGATTGAACGGAGCCAGTGCCGACAATTATCTGGATCCGGACTTCCTGACCGCTGACACAGATCTCAGATCCGCTGATCACGAATATGGCATAGATCTATCACACGATGCCGGTAGTAAAAAAACAACGATAATCTTCAGGAAAACACCACCCGCAGATGGCACAATTATAACGGTGGACAGATTGAACGATAAATATCTAAAATTTAGAGACAAAGGAACATTATAATGGCCAGCAACATAGTACCAGGAAACATAGACGGCACCTATCCCACTGCCGGACAGGACAACAGCTCGCAGGGGTTTCGGGACAATTTCACCTCCATCAAAAACAATTTCACAGAGGCCAAGACCGAGATCGAGGCACTACAGACCAACAAGGCCAATCTCAACGCTTCGAACAATTTCACCGACAACGAAATAACAAGGGCCAAACTGAAGGACACATCGGAAACAGTGTACGCACACGGTACAACGTCAGGATCTATCGCTCTTAATCATGAAAACGGTCATTACCAAACTTTGACCACCAACGGTTCAATCACGCTCAGTTTCACAAATCTACCAGCAACGAACTCACTGGGCAGGATTGTACTGGATGTAACAGTGTCCAGCACGGCACACACTATCACGATACCAAGTTCTGTGCTAGTCGCGGGCAACGTTTCGGGCGGGGATGGCAGTTCAGACACCATAACTGTGCCGACCTCGGGCAGATACCTGTATGAATTCATGACCCCAGACGCGGGGACGACGATATTAATGCACCAGTTGGGCAATAACTACATCTAACAGTAGGAGAGGGTGATGTACTTCCATCCATTACAAGAAGAAATATCTAACATGTCAGACGAAGACATTTCAAAGAGGATCAAGGAACTGTCTCGCAAAGTGGCAATAGCAAGAAGAGGTCGCAATCCTGAACTACTGTCTGAACTACAAAGAGCATTGTATACCTATCAAGACGCAATAAGACAAAGACGTGTCGAATCATGGCACGAAAACAGAAAGAAGTTGAGAAACGAACCAGACCTAGGCGACTTGATCAACATGGAATAGTAAATATTCCTAATGTCAAACTCTTTCTCCTGGAAGACCAAATTCAAATCAATAATCATAGTGGATGGTGAACTGTTCCCCAACGAATATTGTGTGAAAATATCTTTGTCTGCACACACTGCTGACTTGTCGGAACAGACCAGATACTTTGATAGATTGAAAAATCTATTCGAGAGGGTGTTCGCCAACACTATCACAACATGGCGTGATGAGAAACTCTATGCTGTTCTTAGATCGAATAGTACAAATAGGTTCATTGAATTACCAAGACCCCCCTATGATCAGATCATGGCGGCAGTGTGCTTCTGCAAGGCCAATTCCATACTTGATAGCAAAATAGTGATTGATAACATTGAACTGTCATCATGGCAGGGCGATGGTATTACCTACACAGTTGACAAAGACAGCAAAGAGCTTATACTGTTAGATAGGCCTGACTGGTTCTCGGAAAAATTTGAAAAATTTGATCCATGGTGGTTGAGGCCAGACACGGCAACTTATGACGAAGAACTTGACAAAGGCATATACACAGGACACTTTAGTTGGGACGCATCTAACAAAAAGATTGACAAACAGCAAGAAGAACATGCTAAAGTATTTGAGTTCAATCCAAAGGTGCTAGATGGTGGAAAAGACAAAAACAAATGATCACGGTGATGTCATCTTCTCGGAGGATGACGCGATCGAATTGCTGTACAACGATCCAGGGTTTGATATTTCAAGATTATACTTCCACGACATTGAGAAATATTCCCAAGCAATAAAAGAGCTGGGCATAGATCTGCCTGTGCTTCAAAAGCCACCGAGCCGTGAATCGCTTCGAGATTTTGATCTTAAAAATATAAACCAGTGGCACATGCCGGAGAAATATTATAAAATTAACGTGTTAGAATGGTTGTTGGAAAAATGCCAATCCACTGATGAACGTCTGAGAGTGGAAAAAGAATACGAGCTGTTTGAAAAGAAAAATTTTATCAATGTACTACAGTTTCTGATATATTTTGTTGACACTCTCCGTGCAAACAATGTGGTATGGGGTGTTGGTAGGGGCAGTTCCGTAGCCAGTTTCTGCCTGTTCCTGATAGGAGTACACAAGATAAATCCTTTGCTGTACAATTTAGATATCACGGAATTCCTGAGATGATAAGTAATCTGTATAATAGGAGCATATTATAATGGTAGCAAGAGCACCCAGAAAAAGAATGTACAGAACCATGCAGGGACGTATGGTAGATATAGAGAAATTACGAGCAACAAACGAATCCGTGAGAGCGGTTGGTAACATGAATGTTAATGCCCGTGGTGACATTTTAGGTCAAAGCGGACAAATTTTAAAGCCAAAGTCTGAAGTCATACAGAAATACTACGAGCAACCAAAAGGCAAGGTCGATGACACTCCTATCAAAGGTAAAACAATGCCAGCACCTAAGACACAGCCAAAACAGACCATTCAGAAAATTACACCTATAACTAGAACCGAGAGCCAACAACAGGAACCAGAACTAAAAATAAAAAAAGAACCCACACCGGTGGCGACGTTCAAACCCAATACAGAGACCACAGAGAAAAAGGGCATAGACGCGGCTCTTGACGGACTGGAATAAATCTGTTAATATAGTCCAATATGGGACAGATAGAAGACTTACAATCTAAGGGATTCGGATCACACGGTGGAAAATCGTACACCGTTGACTACGACATTACACCACTTAAGAAGAGAGTTTTAGTTTCAGACATGCACTTCGGAGAGACCAGGACCGCTGGTGGAATAATACTCACGGACGATGACGGCACAGAATCAGGCATACATCCAAGGTGGGCAAAGGTGTACGCTGTGGGCAAAGAGCAAAATGATGTCAAAATCGGCGAATGGTTGTTAGTGGCGCATGGAAGATGGTCAAGAGCACTGAAAGTCAAGAGAAACGGCGAAGAGTTGGAAGTGCGGATGATCGACGAAAACGACATCTTATTAGTGTCAGAAGAAGAACCAGAACAGAACAGATTGAAAGCAGGCTACATCAACACCGGTGGCATGAGACAGATGACATCACTGCCTGGCAATGACTAAAGAAAATTTCGATCACGACGACATACAGCAAGGATGGGTACCACCGCTATCTAATGACAAATCGTTGCTGGAACTAAAGGTACGATTCTTTCAAAATCATGACAATCAAACAATGAAATATGTGATCTCAACCTATGAGGAATTTATCTCGTCTTTTGAAAAATCCATTGAGAATAACGAATCATTCTCTGTGTCGGGTTTAGAAAAGTTCAAACAAAGGGACGTCATTGTAGGGTGTAATCATTTCCTCGATCAGTTGATAATGACGCATGGTCTAGAGAATATCCAACACTTGGGTGGGTATGGGTACTATAAAAAACTAGATCCAAAAGTCAAACTCTCCACGGTGGACACACTTGTTACAGGAAAACCATTGATCCTGGAATATCCTTTTCCCAAGTATGGCGGTCCACACAAGGATTACGAGGCTATCATTAAAAAATGCAACGACCTGGGCATCAATGTATACCTGGATTGTGCATGGTTACCTACCTCCTGGGACATTAATTTAGATTTGAACGAACCATGTATTAAAGGTTTGGCGATGAGCCTTAGCAAATGTTATGGTCTGCATTGGAGTCGTATAGGTGTGAGATGGCTAAAAAATGAAAAGAAAGATTCCATATGGCTACAGAACAAACACAGAATGATATCATTCGCTAGCGTTATGCTAGGAAAGTATTACTTGGATAGGCTCCCAATAGATCACCTAGTGAAAAAATACAAACAAAGATATTATGAGGTTTGCGACTTTTTCAATCACAAACCAGGAAACACGATAATGATATCACATTCACATGACAATGACGAAATTTATGGTATAGCAAAGTGTTTGATTGGATCAAATGAAAAAGATTAAAGTGGACATCAAGAAACTAGTAACCATGGCGGACATAGGACTGGGGGTTGAACGACCATTGAACCAAGAAAAGAGGTTCTGGATAAAGTCACTCACAAAGAGTAAGACACAGAAGCCCATACTAGTGGCACCGATCAAAGACTCGGGATACTTTATATTACTAGATGGTTGGCACAGGGTACAGGCACTGAGGAAACAACGGAAAAAGACAGCCGTGGCCATTCAAGTGCCCGTGGCACAGGGTCTACAACTGGCGAAAGCCAACAAGATCTTGAGAGATGTTGACAGAGACTCAAAATTCAAACTGAAAGTGTCTGGACTCATCAATGATTGGGCACAATCACAAATTGACAAATAATCAATCCGTGCTATAATTGTAAGATGATACAGCGTTTTGGCTTCTGTTGCAAATGGCTCAATGACGAGTCGGAGTTTGGCGGCATGAAAGTCAATGCCAAGGACCGGGATCTCAACGGAAGATCAACCACGATGCGTTGGCTACGTGAACACAAGGAAGAGGCCGAACAGCGACAGTGGGACATCATGACCCACAACACCACCGCCGCACGTAGACTGATAGAACGCGTGGGCACACTGCCACCGGAACGCAGGATGGTGAGGTTGGGATCAGAGATGCTACAGGGCTACACCGAGAAAGACTGGAAGTCATGGTGGCAACAAAAAGACATACAGGGTCACCTGGCAAACCTGTTCGCACCCGTAGGTGAGATGGCCAGGAAGTTGGACGTCAAGGTGTCATTCCATCCAGGACAGTTCTGTGTGCTGGCATCAGACACACCAGACATAGTTGAACGAAGCATAGAGGAATTCGAGTACCATGCGGACATGGCCAGATGGATGGGCTTCGGCCGGACATTCCAGGACGGTTGCAAGATAAACGTACACATCTCTGGCAGACAAGGACCAGAAGGTATTCGTAAAGCACTACCAAAACTTTCTCAAGAAGCAAGGAATCTCATAACCATCGAGAATGACGAGATGGGACACGGACTGGAGAAGAGCCTAGAACTGGAAAAGGACCTGGCATTGGTCTTGGACATCCATCATCATTGGATCCGTGACGAGGAATACATCCAACCTACAGATGACAGGGTCAAACGTGTGATAGATTCATGGCGTGGACAGAGACCCAGTATGCATTACTCCTACTCAAGAGATGAACATCTAGCGGTTGCCGATCTAGGAGATCGCACACACACCGAGATGCACGACATCAAGATGTTGTTGGAGCGTGGTTGCAAGAAACAGAAACTGAGGGCACATTCAGACCTATTACCAAACAGGGCAGTAAATGACTGGGCATTGAGCTTCTCGGAGAACTTCGACATACAGGTGGAGGCCAAAGGTAAGAACATGGCCTCGGAACAATTATATAGACAAGCGAAGGAAACTTCTGTAATATAACAGTATGAAAGATTTATGGGTAGAAAAATACAGGCCTAAGACTCTGAAAGAGTATGTGGTCAGAGATGAGGCACAACGAAAACAGATACAATCTTGGATCGACGACAAAGCAATTCCATTTGTT
>Ga0222719_10004774_pt1 | contig 11847 bp, 9 predicted proteins | sample C33_34DmetaG_FD_165039 | JGI IMG/M metagenome (GOLD analysis project Ga0222719, IMG submission 165039) | Estuarine water microbial communities from San Francisco Bay, California, United States - C33_34D | ecosystem: Environmental > Aquatic > Marine > Unclassified | place: USA: California...
AGGTCACACTACTAGTGATTTAAAAACAACATACTTAACTCGAGAACAATTAAATTCCCGAAAAGTATCCCCAGTAATTACCCAGGAATCATTTATTCGTCTTACAGCCGAAGTGAATAAAACACGTAAATAAGTATTTTATTTTCTATGAAATATAGAGATAGTTTATCTATATTTCATAATGAAAGTTATTAGTTTTGATATTGGTATTAAAAATATGGCATATTGCGTATTATCAATTACAGATGATAATGATAATCCTATTATTATACATGATTGGGATGTTATTAATATGATAAAATCATCTACAATAAATAAGGAACAATGCACATGTGAAATTTCAGGTAAAAATAAAAATACACCTTCTAAAAAATGCACAGCTGTTGCAAAATATTCTAAAAATGGAGAACTATTTTGTTTACGCCATGCAAAATCTAATAAAAAATGGTCCATTCCAACAAAAGAAAATACATTAGTATACCTAAAAAAATTAAAGGTTGATGAATTAAAAAAAATATGCAATGCACATATGTTATTAAATAATAATGACAAACCTACTGTATTAAGGGCTGATTTAATTAAAAAATTAGATGATTTTTATACAAACATATGTTTTGAATTAATTAAAACATCAAAAAGTAAGAATGCGAACGAAGTTGATTTGATAGAAATTGGTAAAAATATGAAAGTATTAATGAATAAATTACCAGACATAGAATCTATTACACATGTATTTATCGAGAATCAAATATCACCCATTGCTAATCGAATGAAAACTATACAGGGGATGTTAGCGCAATATTTTATAATGAAAAGTAATATTGATATTCATATTGAATTTGTATCATCATCACATAAATTGGGTCAATTTAAAAATATTTTTGCTTGCGAAAAATCGCAATTAGTTGAAACAAAAACTCCTAACACAACCAATCCTAATTATAAAGAACACAAACTAGATAGTATACATATATGTCAAACTATATTGAATAATAATATTTGTTTAATCAAATGGAATAATGCATTAAATACTTCAAAAAAGGACGATTTAGCTGATGCATTTTTACAAGGTCTTTGGTATTTTAAGAGACAAAATAATATATTGTATGCGGATGATTTAAATATTAAACTTGTATAAATATCATAAGAATGGAAGTTATCAATATTGGTACCGAAACACTAGATTCTAGTTCACTTAACTTAAGTGAATCCAATAATTCAGGTCCTTCCTCTAACGTTAATTTTGGATCGGGAATTGAATTATTAATGAATGATAAAAAACGATCATCTTCTAGCGATAATGTTAAGCTTGATTTAGGCGATTTAGATAATTTAGAAAAAGAAATGAATGCTTTATCTGATAATGCAAATAGTTTCGATGAATCAAATACCTCTACTACAAAATCGGTCGGTGGAATCGGTGGAATGTTTAGTGGAATGTTTAGTAGTAATGAACCTGTTAATGAAGCTCCTCCTTTATCGAATGATGATAATGATACATACTTAGGTAAAGCTACCCGAGATAGTGTTGGTAACACTAAAACATGGGATGGTTATTCGAAAATGAATGATATACCTGTATCTCAACCTTCATCTTCTAATTTAAATGACAGAGAAAAAAGAAGAAAAAAAAGAATGATGCTTAAAAAGATGGAAGACTGGTATGCAAAAGGACAGCTTGATGGTAGTTTAAATTATACAATGGATTCATCATATGAGGAGATTGAAGATGAATATGAAACTGTAATGGAAGATAAACGTAAGAAAGATTCTATTAAATTACAAGGATGGTGGTTTATGACATTTATTAATTCAATTGAGTATGGTAATGCAGCATTTAATCCATTTGATCTAAACTTAGATGGTTGGGGAGAACAAGTAAGTGACGATATCGATAGTTATGAAGATATTTTCGCAGAACTTCATGATAAATATAAAGGTGGTAAAATGGCACCAGAGTTATCATTACTTCTACGTGTCGGGTTTAGTGCTGCTGTATTAAATTTCTCAAATAAAGCTTTATCTACAGCAACTCCTGCCTTTAATGATGTTATTAAACAAAGCCCCGAATTAATGAAGATGTTTACTAATGCAACTGTTAGTAGTATGAGTCAAAATTCACCTGGTTTTGAGTATGCTAATAATTTGATGCAGGATCATGGTAATAAACCACGTGGGCCACCACCACCCGCTGCAGTTAATACTCAGGAATATCCACCTCCACAAAGACCTGGTATGACGTTCACTGAAGCTCCTAGTAATCGCCCTGATATTAATGCTAGTCGTGGTACAATGTTTAATGAACCCGGAGTTGATATGAATAACTTTCAAGGTGCAAATGATACATCAAAAACTATTAAAACCCCCGCTCCTAGAGCAGAAATGAAAGGACCACAAACAAGCGATATTGATAATATCTTATCCGGATTAAAAACTCGCACTGTAGATATTCATGAACCTCCTGCCGCAAATACTAATCAGGGTAACAATTCTATGATTTCAATATCATCATTGAATGAAATGCAATCAGGATCTATGCCAAAACGAAGTAACCGTAAGAGAAACAACTCTTCAAAAAATACTATAGCATTAGATATTTAAAGCTATACTATATAAATGATATAGAAATAGTCTATTTCTATATCATATTATGAATATTACAGAGGCGTGCGTATTAGTTTTATATTTAAGTGGTTGCTATGCAATTACATATGCATGCTATTATCCTGAAAAATATTTTCAAATAGTAGATGATCTATGTAATAATATTAGTGATCAATATTTAATACCCTATGTTATTAAATTTGTAAAAATGTATAGTTCGTTTAAAAATGACATACATCGATTAAAACAGGATATTTATTTATATCATCCTATGTGTACACATATATTTGATTTATTATCATATGGTGGGTTAATTTTACATTCCGAATACTACGATTATAATATTGAACCTTTTAATAATATATGGATTGAAAAAATAAATATTATCATTAAAGATGATGAAGACAAATTAGAAAGTACATATTACAAACCTGATATCAATAATATGCAGCCTGATTGGATTAATTATGTAACATTATTTAATAAACTATATACATTCGATGAAACTAATATTTATACTGAAACTTTATTATGTGGTAAATTCAACAATATGTATATGTATAGAGTTGAAAACAAAAAGTCTAATTTAATTGATATAATGGACTTTGATAATAAATCTTCAGTTGGATTCTTATCGATTACACTTAAATTTCCGGATCAACGACCGATTGATCTAAATCTTACATCAAATCTTATGTATATTAATAATGAAATTTTATCACGAGCATTTATTGTGAGATATATTAAGTATAATAATATCGATTGCATATATGATGACAACTATACATTAGATATTGTTGATAATAATATAGAAATGAATACACTACATGCAGGGGAGTATATTATTTTAGGTGATGATTCATATGTGATTAATAAAGATAATGCGAATACTGATTGAAATGATATAAAGATTTTTTATCACTAATATATACGGGCGTAATAATTATGGATACAGTGAGTACTCCTACCCAAATACATACTTTACATGATAAATGGAATGTATATTACCATTTACCAGATAATAATGCATGGGATTTAGCAAGTTATACAGTATTAATGGATAAGGTTTCTTCAGTTGAATCTGTTATTGCGCTTTCAAAAGAAATACATGATAATGTAATTCGTAATTGTATGCTTTTTGTTATGAGGGATGGCATTTCGCCCATGTGGGAAGATAAAAAAAATAGAGATGGGGGATGTTTCTCATATAAAGTTAGCAATAAATTTGTACCCGAAGTGTGGAACAATTTATTTTATTGTTTAACAGGAGAATCACTCTGTATTAATAGCCAACACAACAAATATGTTAATGGTATTACCATTTCACCAAAAAAAAACTTTTGTATTATAAAAATATGGCTATCTACTACTGATCTTAAAGATCCATCATGTATTATCAATATTCCTAATTTATTAAAACAAGGTTGTTTATTTAAAAAACATGTACCTGAGTTCTAGTATATTATTGTAAAATAAGTTGATTATTTATATAATAAATAATCAATATGAAAATAAATTTTGAATATGTTCTATTTTTATTTATTTTGAATATTACATCACATCACATTCACATGGATAACCGTCTGCTGCATAACCAATACAACATGCTGAATATGCGGTTCCACAATCTCCACAATTAGAACCTGCTGTTCCAGAACCACCTTCTGTCAAATGACAATCACATGGATACCCATCAATTGCAAATCCAATACAACAAGTTTGATATCCGGTTCCACATGTTCCACAACTAGGACCGGTTAAATCGATATTGTCATTCTCTGTACATACCGGTGATGGGTAATTATCACATTCACTCTTATGATATTGATATCCATACCAGGCATTAAAACCCTGTTCCCTGTATACTTTATAAGCACAGTTGGTATTCTTTTGACAATCCATTAAACTAGAACAAGATGTTCCACATTCATTATATTTCGATGTAGGATCTCCAGAACACCAATAATAAGAATTAATTTCAAATAAACCATAATCTGTTGAACCATCTACATTTTTATTTGTTGCTCCACAGTTCCACGAACTTTCATATTTAGATATACAAACCATTGTTCCTATCGTATTTGACGGAAAACCTGCATTTCTTAAATATTTAGCTACATCACATTCACTTTGGCGACCACCTTCAATACTTTTAATTGATTGGTCTTTTTGATATAAGTCAACTGCTATTTTAATAGGACCAAAACCATGTTTTTCAGTTTCATAATAAGTATAACCTCTATCTAAACAGGGAGTATTTGAATCAGCCTTAGTTAATTTAGGTTCTAACAGTTTAAATTTCTTATAATTGTTTGGGTCAATACAACTTTCTCCACAATGATCTTTTGATGCGATTGGAATGCTATAATATTTTGCTGTACCTTCACTACATGTATCACAACATTTATTACCAAAATATTTATCATGTAATCCCGATGGGCATTCTAATAAATTATTTTTTTTACATATTTCAGGAACATTAAATTTATTAGTAAATTCAATACCTTCATCTGTTGAACTGTCATAACCTCTGTAGTTTTTAAATTCAACCGGCCACCATTCTAGGCCCATTGCTCTACTTTGCCATTGAACTAGTTGAACACCATTTACACATTCTTCACATGGAAGTGTGTAAGCTCTCCAGTCCTGAGATAATTTATCATTGACTGTCCATGACCAGCTCCATTCATCAGCTTCAAATGTTTTACCAAAATTAGTAATATTAGCAGTTCTCCAATAAACATCTACTTTTTTATTAGGATTAGAATAATGCACATTTGGAATTTGAAATTCTACCTGGTTTCCATCCTGTGATTCCCAACAACAATTTACTGATTCACACCCCAATAAATATCGTTTTGCATCATAATTATTAGGAATATAAATTAATCTTTGACAACCAGTATAATTACTCCATATTGCACTAGGATTTTCAGTAGTAGGTGTATCCACAAATTTGTATGACTCAATTCCTTTTCCAGAACCAGGGGCTCCAGGCTCTATTGTTTCAGCAGTCCATAATACAGGTAATGCAGGATAATCTGTTGTAATAGTTTGCGATAAACTTAACAATAAATTGCTCAGTAAACAAAAATAACCTAATAGCATTATAGTTTTTGTTGATACATTATCTTTAAATTATTATAAAATTGATTAATTATCAATTATTGATGTTATCTAAACAATCAATATGAAATTAATTAATAAATATATTGCTCCACTCGGTATTGATATTGAATATAAAGTTGGTAAAAATGCAGGTGATAATATAGACATTATTAATTCTGCAAAACATGGTGATATATGGTTTCATGTAGATGAACATTCATCTTCACATGTTATTGCATCTATGCCTACTAATATTGTTTTTGATAAAAAACAAACAATGTATATTATTAAACAGGGTGCTATTTTATGCAAACAACATTCCAAATATAAATCTATGAAAAAAGTAAATATTATATATACAGACGTTCAAAATGTTATACCAACAAACATAATGGGATGTGTAAATATACAAAATAGAAATAATGATATGAGTGATTGTCCTAGAGTATATAAACTTGCGCTATAAATATTATAATGAATCGTTATTCTCAAAAATCTAATTATATAATTTTTGAGAATTTTTTTATCCTGGAGGAAGTGGGGCTAAACATAACATAATTTCCCCCAATGATGCTACATCATATTTTACAATCAGTGGGAGATCGTTACCTAGGTACATTTCTAAATGTGTACATAATGGAGTACATTTAATAAAATGACTAAGACTTTTCAATGAAAATTCACCCTGAATAACAACTGATGCATCCTTTTTCTGTATAAATTCCATGTTTCCATCCGACTCTGATCTATATATTTTTGAACTTGCAAAATTACCTTCACAAGAAAATATTAAATCATTACCCACTGATTTTATTTCAATACGATCTGATATTCCATTCAAATCTCGAATTATTTTTTGAAAATCAGTAGTAGGCAAATTTATTACTGTTGAATATTCTACATCTGGTACAATTAATTCTTCCATATCAGGATCAATTAGACGCAACTTTTGACTATAGCACTGTTTTATATTACCATTATCATATTGTAGGCCTAGATGAGAAACAATTCCATCATGATAATCAGTTTTATCAATATACATCGATAATGTATCATCATTTGACATTGTTGAGATTACCTTGAATAAATGCAATGTATTTGCACATACTATTATTTTATCTGGATCACATGAATAATGTTCAAATTTACTAGAATATAATGAAACATTTACCAATATTGTATGTGTTTTATCAAAATTAATAATTTTCATGCCATTTTTTGTAAATGTGATAGTAGCATCTGTTAAAATATCTTTTATTGCAGTTATCATGTTCCGGATTGGTTGTATTTGCACCGTTTTTATAGTCATTACATTATTATCTTCATTCATTTTTAATCTACTATCTAATAATAAATTACATATGCGTTTGTTTTTATGTATTTATTCAATAAATTATTTTATATAAAAGTTACAGCTTTAGAGATATAATCCATTGAGTTTTTGTACTATTTATTGAATATGCTAATAATTTCTATTGTTTAGCAATAATTGTTGCAGAAAATAATATATAATTATAAATTATACATTTAGTAAATTATGGCTCTGCAAATTAACACTACAAACTATTCTAAACTCAATGCAAATATTACTGATATTATGCGTACAGGTGGATTTTCAGGTGTAAGTATGAATGTTTATACAGATGAAAATGCAACAACATTAGCATTAGATGGAAGCGCACCTATTGAAAATAAACGTGTTAATACAGTTAATACTACTGGTGCATATACAATTGCTACTAGCGGCGAATATGTTAATGCTTCTGTTACTATCATTTTTTCTGATGGATCAACAATTAAGGTTGTTGATACTGTTGATGAATATTGGTGTACATTAGAGGGTATTACATTTGTTCGTAGAACATTCTAATTTTTTTATTATGATATATGTATTTATTTGGAAATACATATAGTTTTATAGTAACTTATTTCATTATGGTTGGTTTTCCATTTATTTCTTTATATTGACCTACATATATTAAGTCTCCTTTCTTTTCTTTTGCCTGCATAAAACTATCTAAATCATATAATTTACCACTATTTTTATCCATTGCATAATTTATTCCATCTATCTGTTTTTTTATTGCCTTCATTTTTATTTCTTTCTTGTCTAATCCATCCTTTATATTAGTATCCTTTTCAAACGATGGATATGATGAATATTCATTTGATTCTACCATACCATGTCCATAACATACATAATTATCTGTTTCCTTTTCTGTTTTTTGTGATGAATAAATATTACAATCAATAGCTGTTTCTTTTATTGCCTGCAATATTTCATTATTAACTTTTTGTTTTGCACTTGCTATTTCATACAAAGATTCATCTGTTGTTACTGGTGTTTTCTTATCGAATCTACTTATATCACGAATTCGAAGCTCTATATTATGTTCATCTGTTTTTTGTTTTTCACTCAATGTTGTTACATATAAAAACACTTTTACTGTTCTCATATCTTCCGGTAAATCCTGATGACTACATATTCGACGTGCTCTTCCTACAACTTGTTCTACTCTTACCATATGCCAATATGGCTCTACTATATGAACAAATCTAGTATTTCGTAGATTAATTCCCTCTGCACCAGATGATGTTATCATCAATACTTTTATTATATCACCGTATATATTGTGTTGTGAATGTTCTTCTAATTTTTCTACTATATTTTGAGGTACAAATTCCCATGTACCATTATAAACGTTTCTTATTATTTCTTTTTCTTCTGCTGTTTCTGTTCCTGTATATAAAACAAATTTTGGTTTTGTCATATCTTCTTCTTTTATATCTAATACCCATTGATCTCCACTTCTTTTTAATTTAAACTCTACCATACCATTTGCCATAAATACTAATCGCAATACTGCTATTCCCTCCATTGTTCGAAAATGACTATATAACAAATGTAGCCCTATATTTTCTGGATTCATTACATTCTCTAATATCTTGGCAAATTTTGAGCTATACACGTTTAATTCTTCATTTGATAAATATCTACTTATATTACTATTCTCTTTCTTTTGATTTAATAACTCCATCGCAGTTTCTATGCGAGTTGCATAACTACTATCTTCTTGAATTATTCCAGATTCTACATCTGGTTCATTTTCATTCTCTGGTCGAGTCATGTCTAATACATCTTCACTGACGTCATCTATTTTTTTATTTGGTAAAGGTCGATCTATACCAGGTGGAAATGTAAAATTACATGCTGCTCGTGAAAATACACGATATGTTGATGATATATTATACATATCATCCCCACTATGCTTTTGCATTCGTTTTGCCGCTTTTGATTTCTTTTCACGATCTGCTTCCTCCTTTCTTATTTTTTCATAAATACTGAATTGGTGATCAGACATTGGTGTTTTTACTATATGATATAGATCTTCGTTCTCTGTTTTTACAAATGATGGCAATAAATCTTCTTGTGCACTACGGAAATATGATGTTAATCCTAATATTCGACGCTGAAACGTATTTATATTTTTTGTACGCATATTATCTTCATCTATAAAATTATTAAAAAATACATCTCGTTCATCAGGCAATGCTTTATTGTATACTTTTTCTATTTGACTATCATTTATTTTAATATTATTTTTAGGATTTTTTAATATTCTTTTAATAGATGCCAAAAATTCATTATCATTTATATTTCCTGATTCATCTAATTGTACTCCATTGTATCTATCAAAAGTTTCTCCTCCACCAAATTGTTCATCACCTCTATTTTTTCGGGTTGAACTTCCACCACGAGTCTTACCACTGGTTATTTTTTTAGTATAACCTGGTAATTTACCACGTTTCTTTACATTTATAAAACCAAATGGATTTCTAGTTACTATTAGTTTATTATCACTATATTCTACATAATCATATGTTTTAAAGTTTGCTGAATTAAACATATCTAATATGGTATCACTATTTAATTTATCTGTTTTTTCCCAACGAATTGGTATTTTCCATGTTGTTATGTACCCACGTAAAATATTATATAAAATACTTATTTCATTTGGATAATTAATTATTGGTGTACCGGTTAACAATATTATTTTTGCATTCTTTGCACTCGATAAATAATTATACAATCTATATGATATAGATGTTGGGTCTTTAATTTTATTTACTATACGACTCACAAAATTATGCGCTTCATCTATTATTACCACTTTGTTATCAAATAAATTTATTTTATCATTTTCAGTTAATTCTGCTAATTTTTTTTCATGAATGCCACCATTATAATTCAAATTTGTATACTTTACTTTTATCATTGCATTTAATTGTTTCTCTAATGAATCCTGTTCTTGTGTTGTTAATGTTGTATAATTTGGAGGTTTATTCACATTTACTAACCATGCACCACGTTTTGAGGTTATATATTCACGTGATAATGATAATGCTCTAGAAAGAATACCTACATATTCTGGTGTACCATCTATGCTAATAAATTCCCAAAATTGATTTTTTTTATATAAATCATCTCCACATTTTTTCATTTCACTTAAAAAATTCATTTGTAATGATGCTGGTGTCATTACTACCACTTCTTTATCACTTTTCATTCCTTCTGCTATTGCGATTGATGTACATGTTTTTCCTGATCCTAAACCATGATATAATAATAAACCTCTGTATGGTGTATATAAATTCAAATAATCACGTACTATTTCCTGGTGTGTTAACAAATCAAAATTATTACCTACATTTCTATTATCACATGAAACTACATTATCTTTATTTGTTAACTCCTGTCTATATGGACTAAATAATTCTGCTAATTTTTGTACATAAATCTTACGATTTGCCATGTAATATGATGGTGCTTTTATTTTTATTTTTTCCTTATCTTTTGGTAATCTATCTATTACTTTCTGTGTGCGAATTACTGCTGTTGTTATATCTACATCTTCTTCTTTCTCTTCTTCTACACCCTTTTGTATTTTCAACTTTAATTTACGTGGTTTAGGTTTATTTTTTTTAACTTCTTGTTCATTTACTTTATCTAACACATCTGGGTTTAATTCTATTTCTTCTATATTTTCAGTATCATCTGTTTCATCATTCTCTACATCATCATTCTCTACATCATCATTCTCTACATCATCATTATCATCGAGTATTGGAGATAATACAGGATTTTCTTGAACATCTACTATTTTAACATTCTTATTAGTTTTATTAACTACACGTGGTGTTAATACATCTATATTTATTTCACTATCAATATCTGTACTACACGTTCCCGACTCTTTATTTCTCTTCATCCGTAATAAAATTTCTGTTCTATTTATTGTACTGGTACGTCGTTTATCTACAATCTTAAATGGAATGATTGAATCGTTTACTACACCTTCATCTTTTGATTCTTCTATATCTTCTTTTATATCTTCTTTTATATCTTCTATATCTTCTTTCTCTGCTTTCTCACCAGTATCATTTCTATGTAAATTAATATGAACTGCTTTAAATATACTAGGTACTGGACGATTTTCGAGTTTGTCTAAACGTGTATATGGTACATTACTCATAATTCAGTGTAAATATATTATATTGCTACAAAATATATTTATATTTTTACGAATCAATTTACATTTTTGCTAATGTATAATGTCTGCGCAATTGACTTTATTATCTTATTATCCAAACGGATTTGCTCATCTTCTACGTCTCCTAATAATGCCTGCATCATTCTATAACAAAAATCGTAAGATCGACTTGCTATTATTTCACTTTCTGGATGGGATTCTCTCCATTTTGCTACTGAACGATAATTATTCATTGATATGCGACTCAATATTTTTCGCAACTTGGATAATTCTTCTGTATCTTTACACCATACACCATCATCTTTTATGTACATCGTTTCTCGTTTTATATCGGTACAATGTATTGGTCTCTTTGTTACATCCATGCTTTTCAAACGATCTGTTATCATCTTTGTCATTCCAGTTACATAACCATTATGGCCTATATATTCCAATTCATTGTTTTGTACATCTATATCACGTAAAAAATCTGTTATATTCATTGCATCTTTGCAGGTATCATTTAAGAAAAAGTTGATATTAAATCGTTGATTATTATTTGTAGTATTATTTGTTATATTACTATTATTATTTTTAACTGCAT
>Ga0222719_10004778_pt1 | contig 11838 bp, 10 predicted proteins | sample C33_34DmetaG_FD_165039 | JGI IMG/M metagenome (GOLD analysis project Ga0222719, IMG submission 165039) | Estuarine water microbial communities from San Francisco Bay, California, United States - C33_34D | ecosystem: Environmental > Aquatic > Marine > Unclassified | place: USA: California...
TGATTGTGGCCCTGACTTTCGACAACAGATGCTGAGGGCAAATATCAATTCTATTGATGCTCTTTTTATTACCCATGAACACGCCGATCATGTAGCTGGATTGGACGATATTAGGCCTTTTTGCTTTAGACAGGGTCCTCTACCCATGTATACCATAAAGCGCGTAGCGGATAATTTGAGATATAGATTTGCTTATATCTTCGAAACGGAAAACAAATACCCTGGATCGCCATCTGTTGAGATGCACATCATTGACAGCAATCCTTTTGAGATTTTAGGATTATCAATAGTTCCCATGGAGGTTAACCACGGTCAGTTGACTGTTGTTGGTTTCAGATTTGGAGATTTTGCTTACATCACAGATGCTAAAAGTATTCCTGAGTCAACAATTGAGAAACTCAGGGGCGTAAAAACTTTGGTTATTAATGCCCTCAAGCAAGAATACCATCCTTCTCATCTGAATCTTGGTGAAGCACTCAGTTTTATTGAACAGATCGCCCCTAATCGGGCTTACATCACGCACATCAGTCATCATATGGGATTTCACAGAGAGGTACAACAGACCTTGCCTGAGGGGGTGTATTTGGCTTACGACGGTTTAACCCTAAATTTATAGGCTGTTCATCCAACGCATCATGTCAGCGAAGCTTTCCTGTGATACGGCGTGCCCCATGTCAAATTCCTGGAATTCAAATTTTAGATCGGGAACAGACCTGAGCAATGCCGCCGATTGCTGGGCCCAATTTATAGGAATTACTGCGTCGCTTTTGCCATGAGCAGCGTAAATGCTTAAACCATCCAGATTTTGAAGTTGCCAATCTTCAGGCATAAGGGATTCATTACAATAACCGCTCAAAGCAATAACCTGTTGAATCGTTTTGGGATAGGTAAAAGCGATAGCATAACTGAGAATTGCACCCTGACTGAATCCCAAAAGGGTAACGTTATACCGGTTCAAATGCTTTTCGGTGCAAATGTGACCGATGAATTGGTGGATTAAATCGAGTGACGATCTCGCTTGCTTTTCATCGCTAAATTTCCCTTTTTCAGCATCAAAATGGATAGCATACCAGGCAAAACTTTGCGGTCCCAAGGTATAAGGTGCTTGAAGTGAAATAACGTGATAGTGTTCAGGTAAATAGGTTGCGAAACCAAATAAATCGGCTTCGTTACTACCATACCCATGGAGTAGCAGCAGAAGTGGAGCACGTTCAGAGGTGACTGTTGGTGGGCGTTCCAGATATGTCAATTCGTTCCAAGTCAAAATACAGAAAATATTTTTTGAAAATAAGACCCGATCAAGGGTAGGGTCTTGGAAGATCCCTTTGCCGCACTTACCAATCCGTAAAGAAACAATGTACCAAATACAATCCAATAGGCGATGCTATATGTCCAACTATCTCTGTTGCTCACTACTTGTCCAAAGGCAAGGTAAACCAACCAAAGACCAAAAGACTGTCTCAAATGAGTTCTTAAAAAGTCTGATTTTTCTTTAGGCACAAAATAAGCTATCATGAAACCGATGAGTGTCAAGTAGGCAATTATAGCCCATTGGCGGTCTTTTTTAATCATTGTTGAGACAAACTATTGCATCCATTAGCAACCACTCCATAGGCCTTGCCAATTAACGTATGGCCAATAAAACAGCTGTTTTTGGATTTTGAAATGAGGGATTCTGGAGTGACGTTATGAACCATTGTCGGAGAGAATAAACTCAGATCGGCCTGGGCTCCAATTTCAATAGGATGGGATACCAACTGAAACAGACTTTTTCCGCGGGTTAATATTTCTAAAGCCTCTTCTAAACTAAACACCTTGAGTAAGGCCCCAAAGGCTGTTTCCAATCCAACAGAACCAAAACTGGCTTGGTCGAAGGTAACCTGTTTTAATTCAATGTCCAGAGGATTGTGGTCAGTTGTTACAAGATCTATAGTCCCATCTTTCAAACCTGACAGCAATGCGTTTTGATCTGATTGGGCCCTTAAAGGAGGATTGTGCTTGAAATTGGTATCAAATTCTATTAATGCAAGGTCTGTAAATACCAGATTGTTTACGGCTGCACTGCAAGTGACGTTTAAACCCTCTTCTTTAGCGCTCTTAATTAGGGCGACACTTTCTTTGCAAGAAATGGTAGGTATGTGCAAGCGTCCTCCCGTATATCTCAATAATTCTAAATCTCGTTGAACCCGACTAATCTCCGATGAAGTACTCATGCCATGCATGCCTAAACTCGTACTGGTGGCGCCTTCGTGCATAACACCTGTTTTGGCCAATTTAGTATCCAAGGGAAAACTCATAACCAATCCATTAAAATCAGAGGTGTATTGTAACGCTAATTTTAAAAGTTCAACATTTGACATATCACACTGGTAGTCGTAAAAACCAACTGCGCCATGCTGATGCATATCGAATAGTTCTGCCAATTGATCTCCCTGTCCTTCTTTGGATACAGTGCCTAAGGATTTTAATGCAGTGGCTTGATTGGCGGCCTTTGTTTTGACAAAGTCAACTTGCGATGCGGAATGGATTAAAGAAACCGGGTTAGAATTCAGGACTACTGCTGTAAATCCTCCAGCGGACGCGGATTTTAATCCATTTTTAATGGTTTCTCTTCCTTCAAAACCAGGCTCTCCAAAGGACACGCTGCTATCGAACCAACCCCGCGAAACATGTAAATCTTTTAAATTTATTTCCTCACTACCTGACGTCGCTATAAATGCATCAATTTGGACAATCTGGGAATTTTGAATAAGAATATCTTTGGTCTGCTTGTGAAAAGGGCTCGAAGCATCTATGATGGTGGCTGATTTTATCAGTATTTTCATCTGTTAGACTTTTCGTTGTTAAAATGTTCAGCTGCTAGCATAGCAAAAAAATATATGGGCTCATTTAGTTTTACTTCATAAACTTGAGAATCAACCATTCAGATCCTAAAAAAACCAAAGCAAAAATAAGAAACCATTTCCATAGCCCCCCGTTTTCTCGTTCTTTTTTTAACGAATCTAAAGCAGCAGTGGTTTCCTCATAGACTGTATATCCTGATAATTCTTCATCTGTCATGTAGATCAACTGGTTTTCCCTTCTGTCAAAATTAAAACTCAGGCTCTTAAGTACGGCTCGATCTTTTCTGACCTGATAATTTCCTGCCTTTTGAACTTCATTTCTCAGATTTAGAGATATGGCACGTCTGTTTTGGCTTTGCAAAGGGATAAAAGCGTCATATTCATTTTCTATGACTATCGGATTTTCTGACTGTTCATTAGTGTAGACTTCAATGCCTATCGGCTTTCCAATCGTCTGATAAAGTAATTCATGATTTTGCGACTTAAATCCGAAATTGTAAAACAATGGCACAATGAGGGGCGAAGAGGTGAAATTGCTGTATGCATCAGACAATGGGCCCGCGAAACAGATCAATTGAGTTGTTCCTACAGTAAAAGGTAAACCCTCAGCATCACTCAAAATTCTTCCCAAAATGGGATTAATGGTAAAGTTTGATATGTAGGTTGGATATTGAAAGTTTTTCACCTCCGATTCAAAAACCTCATTAAAAACGGGGTGTGTTGTATGTACCTTGCTAATAGCCAAAGGTTTACCAGTTGAGGGGGTCTTGGCCATATAGAGTGGTTGGCCTAAAATGGCATTGTAAGAATCAATGGCACCATTGGCGTGAGGAATCAATGCTATGCGACCACCATCCTTGACAAATCGTCTTAGACGTGCTTCAAGATTACTATTGATTTGCTCAAGCTCATTAAGAATCAGCAGGTCCACCCCATCGAGAGCAGCAAAGTCCAATTGACTGGCTAATTGTGATTCGAAATCAAATTCATCGTCTGTAAAAATTCTTCTCAAATAACCTGAATTACCATTGGAAAGGGATAATATTTTTGGCTTATCTAAAACTTGAATTGAAAAGTATAACTTGTTATCAAATAATAGGTTGGGCTCGTTTATGGAAATATACCCACTGAAAGCACCGCGCTCCTCCAGAACAAACGTAATTTCTTCTTCACCTCCATTATAAAATGATTTGGCATCAATTGCGTCGTTGACATACAATTCAACTGGAATTGTACTACTCTCCTTAGTTTTTGATGAAACCCGGCAACCTAGTGTCAGGGTTTCGAGAGTTCGGTTTTTGATATAAAGACTATCTACACTAATATTTTTGGTCGATCGAGGTGATAGCTTGACTAAGCTCAGTTGCAGTTCTGTGCTATCTAACGCTTTGAAGGAGTTACCTTGCTGAAAGTCAGAAATGATGATTATTGACGTGGCTTTTTCATTGACTTGATCCATGTCGAATTGTGAGGCAACATAAGTCAAATCAAAAGTTTTAGGACTGTACCCAATCTCGAATAAATCGTTCCGAATGGCGTTCAGGCTGGTTTTAGGAAAGGCTTGATCAATAGTGTAAAAAGAAATATTTTGATCCTCAGGCAAAACAGCTATCAAATCTTGTATGGCTGCTTTCATCAGAGAAGTACCGTCATTCTTGACTGACATACTCAAAGAGTTATCCAAAACTATAATGTGTTCTGTAATAATTTCCGGATCGTACTTTTTCCATTTTGGTTGGGCAAAGGCCAGAATTAAGCAAAGCAGAAGTAAACTTCGGCTGGCCAACAGCAACCATTTTTTGATGGATTTGCTCCGCCTTGTTTGGGATTCAATTTTTTGTAAAAATTGAACATTTGAAAAAGGAATGCGCTTAAATTTTCTGAATTGGAAGAGATGAACCATCAAAGGAACCGCCAAGAGGATTAGGGCGTAAAGAAAATTGGGATATTCAAAAACCATGGTACAACTGTGTTTGCGAACTTAATGAAAATAGCTCAATGAGGATAATCCTCAATTCACGAATCTCAACAAAAAAAGAAATAATCCTGCATAGGCTTTATAGATCGCGTGGACATGAAATCAGAGATAACTACTTGAGCCTCGGGATTCGCCACTGTTACAATGATTTGAGCATGACTGAAACGATCTAAGTCACTGAAATGCAGCATTGATTGGTTGTAAATCTCGCGCCCAATCTTATTGGGATTGTCACACATCCACTCAAAGGGGATGGCTTCTTGTATGAACAACTTGGCCAAGTGTTTGCCTTTAAATCCAGCGCCCCAAATTACCAATGGCCGATTTTTGTTGAGGTGAAGCTTCACGAAATACTTGAATTTTAAATCTAAAAAGTAGTTTTGGGCATAGTGTTCATGTGTTCTTGAAGTGCGTGTGGGATAATCGCGCCACAAATGCAGCCTCTCATTCGATGCAATGCATTGATATCCAGCCTCAAAAAACCTGAAACAGAGGTCGTAATCTTCGGGATAGGTGTCGTGATTGAATCCGCCACATCGGTCAAAATCTTCCCGATATACCATCCAACAGGGCGATGGTATCGGACATTCTTTATAGATTTCACTAAAATTTGACCCGTCAGCCGTTAATTTGTTGAGCCAGACTTCATACTTTGAATAACCTTCGCTAATACCATCGGCTGAAAAATATTTTACTTGCCCCAATGCGACGTGACCTCTGCCGTTGCCTAACAACAAATCAGTCAGTCTTTCAAGTTTATTTAAAGGCATGATATCGTCACTATCCATTCGGGTAATTAGTGCACCACTAGAATGCTCGTAAGCTTTTCGCAAGGCAGGTATTATACCCTTGCCAGTATTCGTCATCAATTGGATACGTTGGTCTTTTTGTGCATAATTCTCAACCACCTTATAACTTCGATCTGTAGAATGGTCGTCTACTATGAGGAGTTCCCAATTGGTATAACTTTGCTCGACAATACTATCTAGGCACTCACTCAGGTAATGAGCCGTGTTTTTAAATGGTGTTATTATGCTAATCTTTGGCTGATGCATGCTTAAAATTTCTCAAAAACCCCTAAGCCAAAAAGAGCAAAGTCATATTTTACTGGATCCTTTGGGTCCATCCGCCTTAGAGCCTCGTCCAATTCTTTGACCGCTGTTGCGTCGTTTTGACTGCGATTGAGCAGACCAAGCTTGCGTGCTACTCTTCCCGAATGTACATCCAATGGACATGACAACTGCGCTGGTTTGATACGCTGCCACAGACCTAAGTCTACCCCTGTATCACTAGGACGAACCATCCATCTCAAAAACATATTAAGGCGTTTTGCAGCAGATTTTTTCAATGGGTCACTGATGTGTTTTTCTGATCTCTCTGGATGCGGAAAATCAAAAAAGGTCTTTTTAAACTCATGGATACCCAACTGTACATTCTTCTGACCTAGAAATAATGACTCTAAACTATCGTGACTTTGGTATAAACGTTTTAATCCCGTAACAAAAGTGATTAGGTCGGTGCCGTTAAAGGTGCGATGCACGAAGCTATTCAGAGACTTCAGATCTTGCTGGGTGTGATTGCTTATAAAATCGTATGGTGCTTCGTCCATTAATTGGATCATTTTGTGAGCAGAATTTAAAATACTCTTACGATTACCCCATGCGATTGTAGCAGTTAAAAAACCTGCTATTTCAATATCCTGTCTTTTATGGAAGCTGTGAGGAATTTGTAAGGGGTCTGAACTAATAAATTCAGGTTTGTTGTATTGATCGACCTTTTCGTCTAAAAAGAGTTTTAAATCAGATGGTGAGAGTTTGTCCATAGTCAGCTAACAATACGACCATCTTGCATTATCAGAGTCCGATCTGCCATTGCTGCCAAGTCAGTATTATGGGTAACGATGACAAAGGTTTGTCCGAACTGATCTCTTAATTGGAAAAATAATTCATGCAATTTTTGGGCAGCGTGGGTGTCCAAATTACCCGATGGCTCGTCTGCCAAAATGAGCTCGGGATCATTGACCAAGGCTCTAGCGACAGCCACACGCTGCTGTTCACCTCCAGATAATTCACTAGGCTTGTGGTTGTGTCGATCTTCAAGTCCCAAATAGTTTAATAATTCTTTGGCCTTCGATTCTGCTTCTTGTTTTGTTTTTTTCGCAATATACGCTGGAATACAAACGTTCTCCAATGCAGTGAATTCAGGTAAGAGTTGATGAAATTGAAATATAAAACCGATTTTAGTATTTCTGAATTTCGCGATAGCCCGATTTGTCAGTCCATTAATATTGGTTTCCGCAATAATAATATCTGAAATGGGCTCACGGTCGGCTTCGCTCAGCGTACCCAATATATGCAATAAAGAAGTTTTTCCGGCTCCTGATGGTCCGACAATGGCCACCACTTCACCCTTAGTGACTTCAATATCAACACCTTTGAGGACATGCAGTGCTCCGAAGTGTTTGTGTATCTGCTGTGCTTTTATCATCATTTCAAATCAATGGCTAAAATAGAAATTTCTATCGGTTTGATACCCATGTTGTGTTTGTTCTAGTTAAAGGGTTGTGATAGTAATCCCAAATTAATGCCTGCAGGTCTCAATCATTTTATGTATAATTTAACATAAAATAGAGGCAGTATTCAGACCTTTGCGTCAATTAAAAAACAAATATCATGAAAAAATTACTTTTACTCTTTTGTGTGGCATTATTAACTGGTCAACTCAGCGCCCAAATCACATCACCCCAACCAAGTCCTGCCTCAACTGTAGAGCAGGTGGTTGGATTGTCAAATATTAAGCTGACTTATTCTCGTCCTGCCATGAGAGGTAGGAATGTTTTTGGAGGACTTGTTCCTTTTGGAGAAGTTTGGCGCACTGGTGCTAATGCCAATAGCACTTTCACTTCTGATACTTCTTTCACCCTTGACGGCAAGGAAGTCCCAGCCGGTACTTATTCCATATTTACCAAGCCTGGCTCTGCCTCTTGGGAAGTTTATTTCTATATGAAAACCGACAATTGGGGAGCGCCAAAGACCTTGGACCAAGCCTTGGTTGCCGCCTCAATGACATTGAAGCCAACGGCTATGCAAGACCCAGTAGAATCATTTTATATGGGTCTTGAAAACATTACTAATGACGGTGCTCATTTGGTTATTGAATGGGAAAATTCAAGGGTTGCCGTTCCTTTTGATGTGCCTACTGATGCTGTAGTAATGGCCAGTATAGATAAAGTTTTATCAGCAACACCAACTCTAAACGACTATTACAGTGCGGCTGTTTATTACTTAAATGCAGGAAAAGATTTGAATCAAGCTACTGCATGGGTTGACAAAGCTATTGAAATGTCTGGTGACGATCCAAAATTCTATATGTTGCGTCAGCAAGCGCTAATACACATGGCCAACGGTGACAAAAAGGGAGCTATCAAGGCGGCAAAGTTATCTTTAGAAAAATCTAAAGAGGCCGGTAATATGGACTATGTCCGTATGAATGAGGCTTCTTTAAAAGAATGGCAAAACTAAAGGTGTTTTGGTTTACAAAAAAAGCGCAGACAACTGCGTTTTTTTTATGCCTTATTGTCTGGTAGCATTGCCTCAATGAATAAGGCCATGCATATAACCAAGCCACAACCTAGTAGATTCAGCCATAAATAAGGCATCCAATCCATACGGAATACAACGATGACTATAAGTTGTGTGATGATGGCCGCAAGCAATACCGATCGGCTACCGACCCATTTGATGAAGAAAGCCAATAGAAATATCCCCAATACATTGCCATAGAATATTGATCCGATTATGTTGACAAGCTGAATAAGGTTATCTGCTAAATAGGCCATACAGGCAACGCCGATGGCTAAAATGCCCCAGCCAATGGTAAACAACTTTGTGGTTTTAACCAGCTTTCGTTCGGAATCCGCAGGGTAGGAGGTGTTATACAGATCCAAGGCGGTTGTTGCGCCCAGGGCATTCAATTCGCTTGCAGTGGACGACATGGCAGCAGATAATATTACGGCCAACAATAGGCCAATCAATCCGCGTGGAAGGTTGTTTAGAATAAAATGTATAAATACATAGTCTTTATCATTGCTCTCAAAGCTCGTGTTTTTGGATGCGGCGGCTTGCTCTAATAGCACTCGTGCTGCATCGCGATTGGTTCGGTCGGCAGTTTGATTTGCAACAATGTTGTTTCTAAGATCATCGGATGGCGATTGCTCATACTCGCTGTAAAGATTGATGCGGTTTTCAAAATTTTGTTTCGAGATTTCTTTCAGTGTCTGATAGTCTGATTCGTATTGGGTGTTTTCGATCAGTTGCTCAGATAGAGGGTTAAAATGCATAGGTGCTCGGTTAAATTGATAAAACACAAAGACCATAACCCCAACAAAGAGAATGAAGAATTGCATGGGAACTTTTAACAAGCCGTTAAAGAGCATTCCCAGGCGCATTTCCTGAACAGACTTTCCTGATAGATAGCGTTGCACCTGGCTTTGATCGGTGCCAAAATAAGACAGTGCCAAGAAGGTGCCGCCGATAAGGCCAGTCCACACGGTGTAGCGATTATTCAGGTCAAAAGAAAAGTTTAATATTTCCATTTTCCCACTAGCACTTGCAATTTCAATGGCATCAGAGAAGCTGATGGATTCTGGTAAGGCTCGAATGATAAAGAATAGTGCCAATATCATACCAGTAAAAATAACTGCCATTTGTTGCTTTTGGGTGACGCTCACTGCTTTTGTTCCTCCCGAAACGGTGTAAATGATAACCAAACAGCCAATCAAAATATTTAAGGCCGTGAGGTTCCAGCCGAGTACTGCTGATAAAATAATGGACGGTGCGAAAATGGTTATCCCAGCCGACAATCCTCGCTGAATTAAGAAAAGCGAGGCAGTCAACTTTCTGACTCTAATGTCAAATCGTTTTTCCAAAAATTCGTAGGCAGTAAACACCTTTAATCTGCTGTAAATGGGAATAAATACCGCACAAATGATAACCATGGCGACAGGTAAGCCAAAATAGAACTGTACGAATCCCATGCCATCGTGAAAAGCTTGCCCGGGAGTGGACAAGAAAGTTATGGCACTGGCTTGGGTAGCCATAACAGAAAGGCCAATAGTCCACCAACTGGCTTGTTGACCGCCACCGATATAGTCTTTTACAGAGCTGGTTTTCCGAGTCCGCCAAGCGCCATATGAAACAATAAAGACAAGTGTTCCTGCGAGTACTATCCAATCGACTAATACCATGGTTTAGAGATTAAATAAAAAATCCAAACATAAATTAGGTTGGCCCCTAGAACAAGAAGATACCAGAGATTTTGGTGTGATAGTTTCATATTAATTGTTTTGCCCCACGGATATCAGGTTAACGAAAAAGCGATACGCCCCAGGCACTGACTCCGGAAATTGACGAAAGAAACTCAAACCCGTATAGATATAATGCCCTTGGCCATATTGACTGACGAGGACACTACCATCGGTGGGAGCTTCATTGGGGTCATTCATGCGCAATAAGGGTTTAAAGGCATCGTCCCAGTTATTTGGAAAATACAAGCCACGCTCTTGTACCCAGCCTTCGAAGTCCTTCCCGCTCAATTGATTAGGGAATGATAAAAGAGGACTATTGGGATCTAAAAATGAGACAGGAGAAAACTCATCGGTGACTCTGTTTCTTGACAATTCAATTGGAACAGGTGCCAGTTGATCTACAACTATACCTCGGCTAACGTTGTACTGAACTAGCATGGTCCCGCCTCGTTTGACAAAGTCGAACAGGTCATTTTGCTTGAAACGGAGGGCGTCCATGGTATTGTAAGCTCTTACCCCAGTGATTACGACATCGTAATTGGCAAGCAATTCAGGGGTTATATCTGAGGCTTGAATGACATCCGGATTAAAGCCTATTCTGGCTAAACTCTCTACGGTGACATCGCCAGCACCTTGGACATAGGCTATTCTTAAAGGCACCGTCTTGATATTCAATCGTACGGCCTTGGCGCGGCTGGGTCTCAGAACGGTTTGAAGAGGAATATGGTCATAGTCTATACGCACCAATTCGTGCTCAAAGGCAACCCCATTCATGTTTGCAAATGCAATCAATTCGGCTTCTGACGATTCAGCAGGTGGAGAAAGGACAAAATCTAAGATTTGAGACCCGCCTTTATTGTCAATTTGAAAAGGTTGTGAACTGGGAGATAGGGTCCAGCCTTCAGGCACCCGAAGTCCAGCGTTACCTTGGCAGTGGTCGGCATGCGAGGTGACTTTTAGCTTCAACTCTTGAGGTTTTGAACTCGCAAAGAGAAAGCTTTTACTGTCCAGGGTTACATCAACTTTGGGAACTATTTCAAAGGGCTGATAGATTTCTCCTACATCTGGCCTAGCGTGGTGATACCTGATGTCAGATTCTAACTGAAACGGAATCCCAAATAGGGTTAAATTTACCTGGCCGACAAGAGACCGCGGTGTTTGAGGTAAGCCAATTAGGGTAGGGTCCTCCACTCGATATAATCCTAAAGTACCGCTCGTGGTGAGCCAATAGGGAACAGAATATGGTGTATTTTGTGGGATCGAAAAGGTGCTTTTAACCGAAAGACCCTCGTTCTGATTCAAGTTTTGTTTTTGAACCTCAAATAAGCCGATGCCATTTATACTTGCTCCTTCGATAAGTATTTCAGCGGTGTTTCGAGCGATCACTTCCATGTTAATGTTAATATTTTCACCAGCTACTGCCTCAGCGGTATCAGTTTTAAAGTCGATATATAAGCCTGCGCAATCCTTTATCAATTGAGTAATCTCGTGGAGTTTGATGGCACGCCAATGCTCATCTTTGAGCTTTGAAATCAACTGATAGGCTTCAAGTAACTGAGCCAAATGAATGGCGGGGTTATGAAAGTTGAAATTATCTTGTACCGCCACGAGTATCTTACCAATTTTTCGTCCCCCTTCAACCCGATTCCAACTGGTGTCAATCCCGTCAAACAAGTCATTGTTTTGCGGTAGTGGTCCGTTGATCAACTCCA
>Ga0222719_10004779_pt1 | contig 11838 bp, 16 predicted proteins | sample C33_34DmetaG_FD_165039 | JGI IMG/M metagenome (GOLD analysis project Ga0222719, IMG submission 165039) | Estuarine water microbial communities from San Francisco Bay, California, United States - C33_34D | ecosystem: Environmental > Aquatic > Marine > Unclassified | place: USA: California...
CTGGTATAAACTTATTATTAAACTAAAAAGGAGTAAAATATGAAGAAGTTTATCGCCCTGTTATCTCTCTGCATGACGACAGTATCTCTTGCGAACGTAAATGGTTTTATTTGTAAAGGTTCCAATCTTTATGCCACTGGAAAAGGATATTTAACTGAATTTGATTCATCGTCTGAATGTCAAAGTGCTGTCTATTATTCTAAGAATGGTTTTATTTGTAAAGGTTCCAATCTTTATGCCACTGGAAAAGGATATTCAACTGAATTTGATTCATCGTCTGAATGTCAAAGTGCTGTGAATAATTCTAAGAATGGTTTTATTTGTAAAGGTTCCAATCTTTATGCCACTGGAAAAGGATATTTAACTGAATTTGATTCATCGTCTGAATGTCAACGTGCTGTCTATTATTCTAAATAAATAAAAACATTTTATCTGTTGGATTGATATTAAAATCCAACAGATATGCCAACTCCAACTTTAAGTACTTCTTCACGACTTTTCATATATTTTCTAGGTTCAACTTCAATAAAGTAAGTATTCTCATATCTTAGCTCAATGCTTACATAATTATCATCAAAATGTTTGGGCGTAGTTTGAGCGTCCTAGAGCACAATTTGTGCTCAAATCAAAGAAATCAGGGGAGTATCCCCAAGTTTAGAGTTTTTAGAGTCTTTTTCTGACCTATAAAATGGATTATAATTGAATTTTGTACTTTGAAAAAATTTAATTAATAGCCTAATTCGTCCTATGCTCCAAAATTAACAGCTTCTCTTTTTTTCGTCGGGCTTAGTAGTTTCCCGAAAGGGCCTCTTTTAGAATGGCCTTATCAAGTTCCGACTCAGCTAAGAGTTTCTTGAGTCTTTGGTTTTCTTTTTCAACTTCCCTGAGTCTTTTGGCTTGATCAACTCGGAGTCCACCATAGTCTTTTTGCCAACGAACTAGGGTTTGAGTAGTAACACCTATTGTTTTTGCTGATTGTTCTCGAGTCATTCCATTAGAAATATTGATTTCGTGAGTTCTTAGATGTTGAATAATTTGTTCAGTTTTAAAGCTTTTTCTCGCCATTTTTGACCTCTCCAGTTTGGACCCAGTTTAACATAAAACTTGGATCTGATTTGCCCGGTCAGGTCACATAGACATCGCACACTTGCCAAAACCTTGTCCAAAAGCATTTTGAACTGCACCAAGAGAAAAAAAACTAACACAACAAATGGTTAAAACCCTTAACACTTTACTCATATTTCGCTCCCCTAAAAATAAGTTAATAAAATTGTACATGTAAGTTTAATCATAACTCCGATTCTGGGGCCACTCAATAAAAGAAGGGCCCATTTGGTAAAAAATCGCTACAATGATGAACAACGAATTTAATTTTCCCTTAGGAGTCAATGTGTTTTTCTTTATAAAATTAATTTCTTCATTACTTCTTATATCCCCAAGCTTAGCTTTTTCCACTACATATAGGCCAAATAAGCAAATTGGAGTTCTTAATAATTTTTGTATCTGCAATAAAGAAATATCTATTTATAATTATTGTAAAAATAAAAGAATTTGCAAGTTCAATAATAAGGGAACTGTTCTTTTTGGAGAAACTATCTTAAGTGACGATCTTCAAAATAATCCCGACTTTGGTTCATTAGAAAAATGGTGTCACCAAGAAATCGATGATGGAGGAGTATCGCCTTCATGTATTTTAAAAGTTGAAGGTGCGGGGAAAACCTATTTATTAAATGTTGAGATAGGAAAAAATTCCAACAGGTTTAAAGTGGATTTAAATTCATTAAAAAAGCGCACTAAATATAAGGCCTGGATACAAGAGTTCGGAAGTAATACCAATAACCCGACTAGCTTTCCTTTTTATTTTACTCTTAAATGGTAGAAATAAAATGTCCTTTAAAGAATTTATTTGGTCCTTATATTGGTAAGGGTTGGTCTCTTTAGCGAGCTTAGAAGGGCATTTAAACGGTCAAAATTTTTCTCAATCAGGGTGCCTTTTGGGTGCCTACTCTTAGGCACCCTTAGCTTACTTAACTCGCTGAAGTTGCAATAGTTTTAAAATGAAACGAAAGACCCAGTCAGAGATTTTACCTTAAACAAAAATTTACCCACCCAATACTAGGGTGTAGAACGGGTGTATACAGCGTACACACCCTGGGTATCATTAAGTCGTTGATCTTATAACCTTTTTGAAATCTTCAAAAACACTCAGTCACTGGTATTTAACAAATTATTTTCATCGCCTTTTGATCGGACCTAACTTCTTATAAGGGTTCGGATCCGCTCTATCACTTCCAGTTCCTCGTTCATTTTCAAGCCTCTTAGCGTCCTTATGCATCTTACTATCACCTCTTAATCCAGGAATGGAAGTTGGAGAGGTTGCTCTTCGAACTTGACCTTGTTGTTGCATCTGAGGAAGTCTTTGTCCTGCTGAAGTTTTGGGTCGGTTCTGTAAATATTGATCACTATATTGCATTCCTCTCTGATCCCCGTTCATTGCATAAGTAGAAAAAATACTAAACGCGATAAACGTTACCACCAAATATACTTTACCCATTCTCCACCTCCAAAAAATTAATAACTGATCATAACATGAATCGTTTTGTCTCAAATAAAAGTGCTTTATCTTTCCGTACAACTTCCTCAGTAATTTTAAAACCTCCCCAATAAAAAGATTTCTCTACCCCACAATTACAATAATTTAAAATTAACAACTTCACTTCGTCTTTATTTATGCTTGAATCAATCTTTAGTTAAACCCCATTTAAACTTCATTAAAAACATCTCTTCATTATGAATCACCCCCTTTTCTGACTCCTCACTCGAAACTACGTTGAGGGTGGGGAGTCAGGAATGGGGGTGTAAATTGTTTTTTAATTTTAAGAAGTTAGTGTCCTGAAAAAAATGACTACCGTGCACGTTCACCGGGTCTTGGACTTGAGATTTGTTAGAGAATAACGAAGGGTCATCTTTTAAAATCAAGGAAAAATCAAAAAACTATAATTTAAATTTAACAGTTAATCTTTTAGTTCAAGTATCCGATCGGAGGAAATAGTTTTACAAGGAGTAATAGTTGAAAACTTCCACATTGTTTTTTATTTTAATTTTTCTAAGTAATACTTCTTTTGCAGGTAAAGGCGATCAAAGAGGAGCACACAGAATTGACATGCCTTCAGGTCAGCCAGGGTATAGCGCAATAGAGCAAGGGGGAGGGATGGCAATTCAGACTAACGATCTCCGAAACGTTCGTTCAGTTCATTGTTCTGGTGCAATTTACTATCAGCCTGATAGAGCTGGGTATACTCTTGATAAATTCAACCAGTGTGTCACTGGCTATGATATTAATGGAAATTTCGTTGTAAGAGCGAGAGTTTGCTGCGATTATTCTCAGGCGGGCGACAAAAATGTTCCGATCGATCTTGTTATATTAAAATCAGGTGGCGCCTACATTGAAGTAAGAAATTACAGGTTTACCTTAAATCAGGAAAATTCCAGACTGTTAAGAAATAATAACCTCGTCTCACTTAAAACAACAAAAGATCTGTTTTATGGACGTGTTAAACTTTCCGCCACAAGTAGTATAACAGCAAACTTCTAGCGCTAGTTGTAAGGAGTATCTTAACCGGAGATACTCCTGCCGGCCTATTAAAGGTATGCCGAGTATTGAGTATAAAGTTTTCCATAAAATGATCCTTCATCAGGTTCGTAAAAAATCATACCTTTTTCACAAAAAACAGCGAAAATATACTTTTTATCTCTCGATACAAACCTTCCCTTCAATAACTCATCTTCACCATCGTATCTAACAATCAATACTTTTCTTTCTCCATTGTTTCTTGTGGCACTCTTTTCAGGTTGCCAAATAAAACTATCTTCATCCATTTTTGTAAAGTACGAGATGTAATCTTCTTGAGAAAACTCCGTGTCACTCTGTTGCAAATTTGTGTTCAAAAATGGCGTTTTTTCCCCAATACAGTCTAAACTAGTTTGTGCGAAAGAGATTGATGAAATAAAACATAACAGCATTAGACATAATGATTTTTTAAACATTTTTACCCCCAAAAAAGTTGATGCCTGTATTAAAATACCTTCTCCTCCATCGTTTGTCTTTTTTCTCTTCTTTTGCTGTGAGCCGACAGATCGCCTCAGTATTCGTCTTGAAGGATCAAGTTATTAAGCAATTTTAAAGCCACTTCCATCCGATTTCTTTAAAAACTGACTCACAACTCCAGCCTCTATTTTTTAAATAAGTCTTAAGTTCGCTCACTTGATAAGGAATCGTTTTTTGATCTAGAGTTGAAACTCTTGCATAAATCACTGCTCTTTTTAAGTTTTTAGACATGGGCAAACCCCCTATTTCGATTAAGCTTCAAATTGCCTTATAGATCGATATTGTATGAGCTAAGTAATGGGTGGGCAAATTCACTAGGTTTTGCTCAGAACTGTTCTAATAAACAAACAAGTCCGATTAAAATCTGAGCTGGAAGGAATCGAATTTTTTGAATCTACATACTGAAGCGCTGCCAAGAATACTATTTTCATCTTTAAAGCTGATGATCAAAACTATAATCTATCCTACATCGATTATAAGGGAAATCTTTCAATTTTTTGAAACTATTAATCTTCAATTTACACATATTATATGCATTCTTACACGCTTGAAAATCTTCAACCCTTTTGAATTTAGGAATATCTACTTTAAAATAATGTTCGACTTCCCATGAAGTACCTAAGCCAATCGCTACCCCACCGTCACCAAATAAATTAAAGTCACATTTCAAGCACTGAAGAGATGGTATTATCCCCGAATAGGTGACAGTAATTAAATTTGATTTCCCTGTTCTTTTTAACTTCAATAATTCTCTTTTACATACTTCTCTAGCTTTTGGACAGTACACTTTTTTAATTTTATCTAGAGTTTGAAGATCGTAATTTGTATAAACAGATTTAAACTTTCGGTTTGCAGGTATTCCATTAGAAAATGCGGAACTAAAACAATTTTTTTCCCTGCAGGAGTCTAGAAAATAATGACAATATCTATCCAAGGAATAGGCCCTAAAAGACAAAAGTACTGATAGTGTAATTAATAGACGACTCATCGATTGGTTCCTTTTACCGATATATAAATATTAACGGCTGTTCAGGTTCGGTGTAAACCTGCCTGTAAATGAAAGATAACCTCCTACCATAACCGTATATTTCCCAACCTTAAGGTTATGAGGAAATCGGATCATAATGTCCCCTTCCTTCCCTCGTCCCTGTCTAGGATTTCCTTCTTCAAAGTTAGCCACCGCATAAGGCCCCATATAGGCCCAACCATCACCAAAAGAAATCGCTTTTGTGCCATTAGGGTTAATATTAACCTCAACTTTTAACGACATTCCGTTACCTGTTTTTAGTGTCCCAATCGCTTTGTATTGATTTTTATGTACATCATAAAGTACAAGGCAATCCATCGAATCAAATCTTGCTCTTGAAATCGTCGGAGATTGAACTTCCATCATTGCAGCGCACTTTCCAGTTCCTTGTGCAAAAGAATCCAAAAAACTTAAAAGATACAATAGGTTTATCAAGATAAATTTTCTCATCAGAATCTCCCTTCTCCTAAGACTATTCTCATAAGGAAAACTTTAACTAATGGTAAGTCTATTTGTGACTTGGCGCAACCTTAATCTCATTAATAATTAAACATTGAATTTGTCTTAAGTTTAGCTTGAGATAGACTTTAGCTCTCTAAATAGTTTTAGTCGTTCGAACAATTCCTCGTTAAGCCCGCAGTAAAAGCTGAAAGCTTTTCAAGGGTGACCCTAGAGCCACTAAGTTAATTTTAAAAATTTAAATTTTTTCTCTAGGATAAATCATCTAACACCTCGCGATGCAATGATTTTTGAGCATAGGAGGCCTAGAGAGTCAGGCTTCCTTTTCAAAAAATTGGCCTCTTCTTGCTCTCACTTTCTCGCATCCCTTCAGCTGTGTGGCCTCATTCCTTCCTGGACTATTTTTTTTTGATATATTTTGTGCCTTTCCAGAAGAAGAAAAGACCGATAAACCAAAAAACGAATGTCATATGAGGTATGGTTTTAAAAGAGACAGGTTGTTCTGGGAGGAAACGAACACCAGAGATAATAAAAATACAGCTTAAAAGAATAAATCCTAAAAATATAACAGATCCCGTGAGCATCTCTATAGATTTTTCATGTCCTGTATGTAAAACTTCAAAAGCATATTTTTTCTTGGACCAATCCCTTAAAAACCAGCGTAGATGTCTAGGAATCATACGAAAAGATCCCATTATATCTTTTCCTAACCAAAACATTTCCTCATAGAGATTTTCTTTTGTAACTGATTTCTTGAAAAGTTCGTGAATATCTTCTTCCAGAATTCCAAAAAGATCGAAATCCATATCAAGTGATTTACTAACTCCATCAAGTGTAATGAAGGCCCTAAAGACGATATACCATTCTCGTGGGAGAAAAATTTGATGGGAATTAAGTACTCGAACAACTGACCTTAAGAGATGGGCCACATTGGTTTGTGCGACTGTAAGACCAATAAAAGGAGAAAGTGCATCCCGGACATCACTTATGAGGCGATCGGTATCTGGAATATCTTCATAGTCCGCAACATCAAGGAACTCATACACAAGGTTTTCAAAATTATAGGTAAATAGAGAATAAACGATGGCCAAAAAGTTTTGTCGACTTTTGACCGCTAGGCTTCCCATTAATCCAAAATCGACCAAACCAATTTGCCCATTTCTTAAATAAAAGAAATTTCCACCATGAAGATCAGCATGAAAAAAGCCATCTTGGAGAAAGGTTTTAATAAAAAGGCGAATTCCTTTTTCCATCTTGGGATAAAGCTCTTGTTCATATTTAATGATTTCATCGTAATCACTAAAAGGAATCCCATCAAGAAACTCGATAACGAGAACTTCTTCTGTAGTAAATTCTTGATAAACATTAGGAATATAAAAGATTCCCTCATCATCATGTTTTTCTAAATTTGCTTTTAATAGCTGAGCATTAAGAGCTTCTCTGTTAAAATTGAGCTCTACTTGAAGAGTCATCGAAAAATCACGAAGAATTCTAGAAAGAGTAAGGGCCCTTAAATCTTGGCTTACTTTTTCTGCTTGTTCAACGATGTAAAGAAGAATTGGGAAGTCGGTTTCAATTCTTTTTTCTATTTGAGGTCTTCTGACTTTGAGAACTATATCATCCCCATTTAGAAGACGGGCACGATAAACAGAACCAATCGAAGCAACACCAATGGGTGTTTTATTTATAGTTTGAACAACTTCTGAAAGATCACATCCCCAAGAGTTTTCTATCGTCTCTTGATCTATTTCAAAAGGCTCCGGGCGAACCTTATCTCGAAGCATTTGCATTTCTTCAATGAAAGCAGGGTCAAAGAGATCTTCTCTTGAGGAAATCAACTGCCCAAATTTAATAAAGGTTGGGCCAAGTTCTTCAAAGCAATTTCTAAGCCTTTTTCCAAGAGTCTTATGAAAATTTGGTTTCTCTTTTAGCCTTTCTCTATTTGATTTAGGAATTACAAAGTTTGGAATTTTCGAAGTAACAGCAAGAGAGAGAAACTCCTCAAGTCCATGCTTAGCAAAAATAAGAGCAATCTCTCTAAGACGACCAACATTTTTAATCGTCTTTCCAATTCCTAGCCCCGTTCTAATAAGATCCATAGACTTAGCCCTAATTAAATTTTAAAATCAATGACCATGAAAGTACTAATCCCTATCCTATTATGCCTCACTCTCAACGCTTTTGGCCAAGAAGTATGCTCTAGGATAGCTATTGTAAATTACCAAGAAGTTCTAGTGGACACAAACACCAATCAAAAGGGTGAGGGGCTTCGCTTTTATTTGGACAAGGATCCTGTCGCAAAGAGTTATCTTGATAAATACCAAGAAGGTAGTGATATTAGGCTTGAGAATGCACTTATAGGTACGCTAGGAACCGGACTTGTTATAGGAGGACTCCTTAGTAATAATGATGATAAAAGAAAGAGAGTCCTTTTAGTTTCAGGAGTTTCAATGCTTTTAGTGAACTTTCTCGTTGCAAAAACATACGAGTACTCCAATGAAAATAACTTGCTAAGGGCCATTAAGGAATATAATAAAAAAAACCTACCTAAGATATTTTTTCAGCCAAGTGCGAAAATAAACTCGGGATTTGATTTTATGGTGGCCAAAAGTTGGGACTTTTAAATGAACGAAGAAAGTAAAAACCAAATTATTTGTTATTCTTGTAATAAAGCACTTGAACATGACCCAGGTGAAAAGGTATTTCGAAACGAGGAATGCCCTCATTGTCAAACCTATATAAGATGCTGTCGTATGTGCAAATTCTATGACCCATCCTCATATAATGAATGTAAAGAACCTGTTGCTGAGCGGATCCTTGAAAAGGAGAAGCCTACTTTCTGTGAGTTCTTTAAGCTCGCAGGCTCTGGAGATCATGAAGATGATAAAAATAGCCTTCTAGACGCAGCAAATTCTCTTTTTAAAGATTAGGAAAATTTATGGATCAAAAACAACCAATAACTCAAACTGGCATGGCCAACGTTCAATCTGAGCTAGAAAAATTGATCAAAGTCGATAGAGAAGAAATTAAAAAGACTATTGCAGAAGCGAGAGAACATGGTGATCTAAAAGAAAACGCAGAATATCATGCAGCGAAAGAAAAGCAGTCTATCATTGAGGGAAGAATTTCAAAACTTCAAGGTGTTGTAGCTAACTCTCAAGTTATTGATACGGCCTCTATTACAAGTGAAACTATTGTTTTTGGTGCGACAGTTACTCTTTTAGATGAAGAGGGTGAAGAAGTTATTTATCAAATTGTTGGACAAGAAGAGTCTGATCTAACAAAAGGTAAAATCTCTTTTCAAAGTCCAATTGGTAAAGCACTTCTTGGAAAAAGTGAAGGTGATACTGTTGTTGTTAAGGCCCCTAAAGGGGATATTGAATACGAGGTTGATTCATTTGAATTTAAATAGTCCTTTATTAGAACTATTTTCATCTCCTAGAACTAAAACATATCAAGCTCTTAGTGAAGCGGGTTTCAAGACCGTAAAAGATTTACTTTTTATTTTCCCAAAGCGTTTGGACTGGATACCGGAAGAATCATCATTTAATAAAATGAGTGAAGAGAATTACTTTAAAGGCCGTGGTTTCATAAAAAATATTCACTCTGTTCCCCAATATTATACTAAAAGAAAAGGTCAATCTCTTCTTAAAAATATAAAAGTTACAGTTCAAGACCATAGCTCAAACAATACTGTCATATTGAGATGGTTCAATTCATATTCTAATCTCGAAAATAAATTAAAAGGGTTAGATGAAATTACATTTTACGGGAAGGTAAATAAGTATAAAGGACAATATCAGATTATTAACCCTACGCTCGGAGATGACGATATATCGATAGATTATCCTAACATCGGGGAGGCAAAAGGGTTCAATATAAAAAAAATTATAAAAAAAATACCTCTTTCAATATGGGATGAGCTTAAAGATCAAATACCAAATTATATTTTAAAAAAAAGAAATCTACTTTCACTATCTGAGACTCTTAAAATACTTCACGGTATAATTCAGGAAGAGAATCAAAGTAACGCTAATGAACGTCTCAAATATGAAGTTCATTTCAATCATCAACTCAAAATTATTCTTAGGAAAAATGCTCGTACTAAAAATAATGCTCCTCACATTAAATCAAAATCTGATTATGATAAAATTCTACCTTTTGAGCTCACCATTGATCAAAAGCAAGTCCTCAAAGATATTCTCCTTGATCTTAGTAAAGAAGTCCCTATGATGAGACTTGTTCAAGGCGATGTTGGCTGTGGTAAAACTGCTATTGCCTTATTATCAACTCACTTTTTTATAGAGAATAATTATCAAGTCGCTGTACTATGTCCAACTGAAGCCTTGGCCATCCAACACTATAATGAGTTTAAAGACTATTTTAATACTACTAAACTATTATTAGGCTCTACAAAACCTTCTTTTAAAAAAGATATATATAATAAAATTACCCAAGGTGAGTGTAACCTTGTGATTGGAACTCATGCCCTTTTGCAAGAGGGATTGAAGTTTAAAAACCTGGGTCTTTTTGTTATAGATGAACAGCATAAGTTCGGAGTCGAACAACGTAATTATATTGTGCAAAGATATCCTCAAGTGCATTCTCTTATAATGTCTGCAACTCCTATTCCTCGATCTCTTCGTCTAGCGCAATATGGAGATATCGATATTTCTACAATCAAAAAATCTCCATCATTTAAAAAACCTATCAAGTCTAGAATCGTTGATGAAAAAACTTTTCCACAGTTTTTAAATTTTATCAAAAAAAAGATCGAAGAATCAGAACAAGTTTATTTTGTTGTTCCTAAAATAGAGAATGCTGAATCAGACCTTAACAATCTAGAAAGCACCACATTGCGATTAAAAAAAATATTCCCATCATTTCAGATATCTCATCTACATGGAAGGATGAGTCCAGAGGATAAAAACAATATTATAAATGAATTTAAACAAAAAGATATTCAGATTCTCGTCTCAACGACTGTCATTGAAGTTGGAATAAATATTCCTAATGCTACCATAATGGCCGTATTAAATCCGGAACGCTTTGGACTTTCTACCCTTCATCAACTTAGAGGTCGTGTTGGAAGAGGTAAGAAACAGGGATATTTTTTCCTTATAAAGGAAAATAATATCTCAGAAGAGTCGATTAAGAGGCTTAAAATTATTGAAAGCAACTCGGATGGCTTTATGATTGCTGAAAAAGACCTTGAACTAAGAGGTCAAGGGGATCTTTTTGGGACAGACCAATCAGGGAAATCTCTCTATGATCTGGAAGAGGAAATACTCAACATGGCCCAAGAAGATATTCTTGACATCCTCTCTAAAAATAAAGATCTCCTTAATAATAAAATCCAGGAAAATTACCAACTGAAAGAAATTTCCTCTACCTTATAGGCCTTCAACAAGATAAAATACTGATATGATTGAATTAGAAATCTTAAGCTCACCTGATCAAGACATAGTAGGTGCTCATATCTACCATAAAAAGAGTTTGAGAATAGGTCGCTCTCTTCAAAATGATATTATCATCATGGATCCTATGATTGAATTAAATCATCTTGAATTTATAGTAGAAAAAAATATAATCATTTCTTCGATTAATTCAACACCATTTTTTATCTCTAATAAGAAAATAATTAATGAAGTTATCTACAAATTAGGTGAAGAAATAAAAATTGGAAAAACCATTTTAAAAATAACAAAACATATACCTATCCTTCCAGAAGATGATAGCGACTTCAAAAAGAATTACCAAATGATCGAAGATGAGAAGCCTGCTATCATTGAAGTCCTTGACAACTTAGAAGTTGAACTCAAACTGGTCGAGTGCGAACGATATGTTGACTGATTATCATCCTGGACATTTTATAACACCTGATCAAACAAGAATATGTTATCAAACGAACTTTATACCTGAAAAAATTGATCCAAATAAAAAATTACTTGTTTTTAACTATGGTCTCGTTTGTTCTCAGTTCCAATGGAGTTACCAAATTCCTTTTTTTGAAAAACATAATTATCAAATTCTACTTCATGATTATCGCTGTCATTTTGAAAGTTCATGTAATCTCGATATAAATACTTGTACTTACGAAAATATACTTAGTGACATGGCCCAACTTTTTGATCAGTTTGATACAAACAATATCTATCTCTTGGGCCACTCTATGGGTGTTAATATATCTCTGGAATGTGCTAAGCAGTTTCCCAAAAAAATAAAAGGACTAATTCTCATATCT
>Ga0222719_10004784_pt1 | contig 11830 bp, 15 predicted proteins | sample C33_34DmetaG_FD_165039 | JGI IMG/M metagenome (GOLD analysis project Ga0222719, IMG submission 165039) | Estuarine water microbial communities from San Francisco Bay, California, United States - C33_34D | ecosystem: Environmental > Aquatic > Marine > Unclassified | place: USA: California...
ATACCATATTACAAGATAAAATCAATAAAAAGTTACAAGTAACCGACACTCGTTTGTATAATAAAGATAGATACTACGACAAGCCGGGATACCGACAATGGGATGTTTTTTGTCATATTATGGAAGATGCTCAAGAACGTGGTGATACTGATTTACTTTTTATTTGTAGATTTGATACTATTTGGAAACAACCTGTTTCTAATTGGATGCGACTTGATGATGATTCTTGGGATTTTATGTTACCTTGGAAAGAATACGAATGGTGGTGGAAACAACACAACCGAGTATCAGACACATTCCATATTGTAAGAGTCAAAGAAGAAAATTTACAAAAGTCAATTGATGGGGTTCGTAGTAAAAGTGAATGGAACAACATTAGACAATTTCTAAATAGTGTTAATTCAGTAGAACGACAAGGTATATCTCCAATTACAGGCATTAGAGACCCATACAACGAAGAAGATTGGCATTTTAAGTGGTATATTGATTCTACAGTTGGGCATCATCTTTATAGACCTCTTCGTAGAGAAGGATTGAATGTTGTGTTTTCAGACAATGGTTACTATGATTCCAATACTTATAATACAGGTGGTATGTTTGGTACAACTCCAACCATAAGAAAAAATCCAATATATTTGTTGGTACACCCAAATGGTAATATAATATACCATTATAATGATGTTAATATTGAAGAACTAATAAAATGAAAATAAGTTACGCAATTACAGTCAAGGATGAATTCCTTGAGATTCAAACTCTACTCCAAAAACTCATTACACTAAAACAACCTCAAGATGAGATTGTGGTGTTGTGGGATTCTAAAAATGGAGACAAACAAGTAGAGACTTATCTTCGCAAGATGAATGTGGAGAAGACATACTTTGTTTGGTATCCATATGAATTCGATGGTCACTTCGCAAATCTAAAGAATGAACTCACCAAACATTGTAGTGGTGATTACATCTTTCAGATTGACGCAGATGAATATCCCCACGAAGTTCTTATGGATAACCTACACGCAATCCTTGAAGAAAACGATGTTGATGTGGTATTAGTACCACGAGTAAACACGGTTGAGGGGTTGACTCAAGAGCACATCCAAAAATGGGGATGGAATGTCAATGACAAAGGTTGGGTAAACTTTCCAGACCCTCAATGGAGAATCTATCGGAATTCAGAGTCTATTCGTTGGGAGAACAAGGTTCACGAGAAACTCGTTGGATACGATACTATTTCAAACCTACCTTGGGCAGAGGAATTGTCTTTGTACCATCCAAAACAAATTGAACGACAAGAACGACAAAACGCGTATTACGACACCTTGATGTGATGGGGGTTCGGAAACGATTTGTGTGTCATAAAGAAAATTTTCAATTTATCTAGCTATAATGCAATTTTGGAGAACATATAACAATCAAGTCTATTCGGTAGGTGAAGTGACCCAATTAGGGTTTCCTTTGTCCGACCCATCTTATATACCCGATGGGTATTTAGAAGCCCAAAACTTTGTGATTCTACGAACGTGTTTTGGTGTAGGGGATTGGGGAATCATCTCGGCTTTTCCACGGAAATTGAAAGAAAAGTATCCTCAATGTAAAGTGTGGATTCCATCACCAAAATTGCTTCGTGAGATGTTTGGTCAACTTGAACAAAACTGGTCTTCTTGGGATGACCCATTTCAAGTCGTTCACACTATCTTTGATAATAACCCATATGTGGATGGATTTGTTGATTCCTTTGAAGGTGATGTATTTAATGACCATTATCGTATTACGGGTGGTGGTGAAGTTCCCTTAATGGAAGAAATCTTACGATTCTGGCAATTTGATTCATTTGAAGATATTGAGCCGGAGTTGTACTTTTCAAAAGAAGAGGTGGAGTTTGGTGACAATATCATTAAAGAACACTCCGATGGTGAGTTTGGGACTCTTCTAATCTCAAATAGATTTGATGGGATTGGTGTTGAGAAGATTCAAAAAACTTTGGATTGGTATAAAACCCTACCTATATTCTATTGGACTAAATCACCAGATGTTGGGTTGGATTTTAAAAGAGGGTTGGATTTAAGACACGTTGACACACGAAGTCAGTTGTATATCAAAACCAAAGCAAAATTCAATGTGGGTAATCAAACAGGTGTAAATGATACCATTGCAAATTACGCACCAACATTTACCGTAGCAAGACCAAATCTTGGTTCTAACATAATTCGTAGTCAACATTACATATGAGAATAGCCGTTTACACATCTATTTTTGGAGGGTATGATGACCTTCACGAAGACCAATTCCAAATGGAGGGGGTTGATTACATCTGCTTTACTGATAGAGACATTGAGTCTAACACTTGGAAGGTTGTAAAATCAACACCAATTTATAATGACCCTAATAGAAACGCTAAGAAATATAAGGTGTTACCCCATAGATACTTGAAGGATTATGAATATTCAGTTTGGATTGATGGAAACCTTTTGATAATAGATGATATTAGAGATTTAGTGCGGAATTACAAATATCAAGTGTTCGACCATAATCAAACTTTATTAGACCCACGGGATTGTATTTATAAAGAGTACGATGCTATAATGAGACTTGGAAAGCAAAATGGGGGTAATTATAAAGATAATCCTGTACTGATGTATAATCAGGTAAAACGATATCTTGATGAGGGTTATCCGCATAATCACGGCCTTGCTACAAACCCAATCATATTTAGACATCACCACGATTCTGAAGTTATTAAGGTAATGGAAGATTGGTGGACTGAAATCAAATATGGTTCTCGTAGAGACCAATTGAGTTTTGATTATGTGGCTTGGAAAAATAAATTTGAATATCAATTTTTAGAAGGTGATAGTAGAAAAAACAAATACTTTTTACAAACCGGAAAACACAAAGGTAAACGATGAAGTTATACAATTATAATAGTTATGAAGAATACGTTGCTGCTCAAGTTGAGGGTAATGTTAGAAAAATCAACAATTCATATGTAGACCCAATATCCTTGAGTGGGTTGGTGGGCCATTTGTATGAGGAGTATAATTTAAAACCATCTACTATTATTTGCCACGGAACTCGTAGAGGTTTAGAGCAACAATACTTTTTGGATACTTACTCTAAATTGGGTGTATCTCCAAATGTAATTGGAACTGAAATTAGTCATACAGCAACTGAATATCCAAACACTATTCAATGGGACTTTCACGAAGTAAAACCAGAGTGGGTAAGCGCAATTGATTTAATTTATTCAAATTCATTTGACCATTCCTACAAACCTACCGAATGTCTAAAAACTTGGATGTCTTGTTTATCTGAAAATGGAATTTGCGTTTTAGAATATAGTGAGGTGTGTGATACTAAATCAGGTGTAACCGACCCATTTGGTGCTACATTGGAAGAGTACAAAGAGTTCATATCCAAAGATTATAATATTCTTGAAATTCTTAATAATAATGGGTTAGAAGACCTTGGAGATAGTTATAAAGGATTACGTTACTATATTTTAATATCAAGGAAATAAATGAAAACTTGTGTATTTGTTGGTAATGGTAAATTTTCTAAACCATATGGGGAACTGATAGACTCATACGACCACGTTTATCGGTTCAATAGATTTACCACTAAAGATAAATTTGTAGATTTAGTAGGAACTAAATGTACCCATTGGATTGTAAATCAAGCACTAGCTACTGATGGTAGAGACCTGATTAATAGAAATATTAAAAAATATCAAAACGAATATATTAATTTACAACAAATTTGGGTTTTGACAAATGCATCAAACAATATTACAAGGCTTAAAAAATTAAAGAAACAACACGATATTTTTGATTTTAGTATATGTGACCCCATTTATCATGGCCATAAAAATTCTACTGGTATTTTGGCCATAAACTTTTTTTTAGAAAAATATAATGAAATACATCTTGTTGGGTTTGATTTTGGAAAAAGTAATCATTATTGGGCACTTAAAAAACCCACACCTTCTGATGTTCCGGGAAAACATCTTTGGTCGATTGAGAGAGATTATGTAGATACTTTAATCAGTTTAGGAACGGTAAAAATAATAGATAATTAACGGACAATTATTATGGATTTAAATAAATTAAAAGAAGCTTCAAAGAAAAAACACGGAAGTCAATTTGGTGAAACGGGTGTAATGGACTCTATATTTAACCAACTTGGGATTACACCAAAATATTGTGTAGAATTTGGGTCAGGCCAAGTAAGAAAAAATGGTGGTACTGCTAACATTAGATATTTTTATGACAAATACAAAACAGAATGTTTGTACTTTGAAGTAAAAGAAGGGAAGATTCAACAAAGTGATAACCAATACAGACATCAAATAAAAATAGAAACGATTACAGCAAGTAATGTAAATGATGTTTTTAAAAAATACAACGTACCTTCCGAATTAGATGTAGTAGTAATTGATGTGGACGGCCAAGATTATTGGATTTGGAAAAATTTAGAGTATAACCCAAATATTATATTGATTGAATTCAATCCTACATTACCATACAATGAGAGTAAAGTAATGCATTATGATGAAGACCATTGGTCGTGGAGAAAGTCAGAGTGTTTGTACTATGGTGCATCAATTTCTGCAATGAAAAAATTAGGTAATGAGAAGGGGTATTCTCTTGTTTATAAAACTGAAAGAAATTTGGTATTTGTAAAAAAAGACCTGATTGATGTTAATATTACTGCTGAAGACTTACATCCTAAACCAATGAAGGATTTTAGAAACAAATATATAAATGAACAAAAATGGGTAAACGTATAGCCGTAGTAACTCCAATTAATCACCTTGATGGTGTTTTGAAGTTACTAACAACCAAAGGTAAAGTGTTTTTGTTAGAAGAAGGGTCAAAGTCAGAAGTTAGGGCTCTTTTGTTAAATAAAAATATTGACACCATATTGTGCAATCCAAACCAACAAACATATAAGATTGATAAAGAATTGTTGGAAGGAACAAACGTAAATCTTATCAATACTTGTTCTACTGGTATGAATCATATTGATGTTAGTTATTGTAAGTCCAATGGAATTGAGATATATTCTCTAACCAATGACTATCAATTGATAAACGACCTACCATCAACATCAGAGTTGGCCTTTGGGCTACTTCTTGATTTGATGAGAAACATCACAATGTCAAATAATCTAACTAAACAAAACAAAACTTGGGACTATCTACCATTCGTAGGTCAACAAATGAAAGACTTTAAAGTGGGTATTGTTGGGTATGGTAGATTGGGTAAAATAATGGCCAAATATTGTAGAGCGTTTGACGCACAAGTTTATATATACGACCCATATTCGGATGAATCTAATGTGAAGGAGTTGGAAGATTTATTCCAAATATGTGACGCAGTATCACTTCACGTTCACGTTTCCGATGAAACAAAGTATATGATTGATTATGATTTACTTTCTCGTAATGTAAAATTCTTGGTAAATACATCTCGTGGTGAGATTGTTAATGAGAATGATGTGATTCGAGCATTAAAAGAAGGTGAACTTTGGGGATATGGTGCTGATGTAATTGAAGATGAGTTTGGTGATATTAAAGGTTCTCCATTCTTTGATTTGGATAATTCAAAATTAAATTGTATATTTACACCTCATATCGGTGGAATGACTATTCAAGGTCAAACAAAAGCATATAACTGGGCAGTAAATAAATTATGAAAGCTCCAAAAAAAATATGGATGTCTAAAGAACAAATAGACAATTGTATATCTGAAATTGATAACTTTACTGTTGATTTAGACTCTGTTGATTATAATATTGAACTTGTTAAGGGGTATCGAAATATTATTGTTGTAGGCCCTCAACGAAGTGGTACTACTTTTACCGGAAAAGCTATTGCTAAAGACCTAAATTACTCATATGTAGATGAAAGCGATTTTTCAATCCGTAATGTAAACACATTTAAAAATTTAAATAAAAAACTTAATAAGGTTTTCCAAGCACCAGCTTTAACATATAAAATTCATAAATTAATTCAAGAAGATGATTTAGTAATCTTTATGGTTAGAAAATGGTCTGATATATTAAATTCACAAAATAAAAGACATAGTGGAAAATTAAGTCAGTATATAGTAAATAAGTCTGATATATATGACTATACTAAATCAAAATATATAGAATTTGATAGTAACTATAATACCCTATTCAATACTCATATTAATGAATCTGATAAATATTACTTAACCCCAATCTATAAAGCATGGAAATACTATCAATCAGACATTATAAAAAACTCATTAGCACTTAATTATACTTCAATGAATTCTCACAAAATGTGGGTAGCTAAAGAAGACAGAAAAAAATTTAAAGTAAAACAAACAACAATATGAAAGTGTTAGTAATCATTCCAACCAAGTTGGATTCCACACGATTAAAGAACAAAAACATTCGTGAGTTGAATGACAAACCTATGTTCCTACATTCAGTTGACTATGCAAATCAAAGTAAGCACGATGTAACCATATTAGTTTCATCTGAAAGTGGTACTGTAAAGTTAATTTGTGAGAATTATGGAGTGGATTTTATAAAAAGGTCAGATTCATTATGTGGTGACACGGAGGTAGTTGATGTATATTTAGATATTGTGAATAGAACATTATTAGAATACGACCTTGTAGTAGGCCTTCAGCCAGATAATCCAAATAGGTCACATACATTAGATGAGTGTATTGATTATATGTTAGATAATAATTATGATGACTTGATTACTGTAAATCCATCTTATAAGAGAAGTGGGTCGGTTCGTATTTTTAAATATGATTATTTAAAAAATGGCCAAATAAGTAAAAGATTGGGGTGTATCAAAGATGATGCTATTGATATTCACTATGAATCTGATTTAGAAATGGTAAAGGATTTAATGTAATGGATACTGTAAAAATGAAGTCTGCTCTGCAAACCAAGGCACAAAACGAAATAATCAAATTAAAATCTTTTTGGAAAGAAGACTACTCACCATTGATTGCTGATATTGGCGCAAATATTGGATACTACACTTCGGTTTTGTTATCTGAATTTTCAAATAGTAAGGTACATTCCTATGAACCACATCCATATAATCTTGGACATCTCACAAAGCAAAAGTCAGATAGGTTAACCATCCATCAGTATGGATTGTTTAACAAAACTACAAAGTTAAGTATAGGTCTCCCAGAAAATAGACTCACTAACAATGGAATGTTTAGTATACATCACTCGGCTAATTCTATTGAAGTGGATTTAAAGAATGCAAACGATGAAGAAATCAGACCCAACATAGTCAAAATTGATGTGGAAGGTGCAGAACCTCAAATTTTAGAATGTACTTTGTTCTTTGAAAAGACTAAAATTATTTTGATTGAAATCATAAAACAAGATTCGTTGGGTATTAATAATACCATTATTGATAGATTAAATTCAATGGGTTTTAAATACGAATCTAATTTAAGTAAAAATAATCAGCTATGGTTAAAGTAATTGCAGAAATTGGGTGGAATCACTGTGGTGATATGAACCTAGCCAAAGAAATGATTCTTGCGGCGAAAGAAAGTGGTGCAACTTATGCAAAGTTTCAAAGTTGGTCAGTTAGTAGACTCAAGCCGGGAGCTTGGGATGAAGATGGTCGTAGGGAAATTTACGAGAAAGCAGAACTCACACGAGACCGACATATTGAGTTAATCAACTATTGTAATGGGGTTGGTATCAAATTTATGTCAAGTGTATTCAGTATCAAAGACGCAGAACTTCTTGTGGAATTGGGTGTTGAGGATGTTAAAATTCCAAGTTTTGAATCTCGTAACCACGAACTTATCAAATATTGTGATGAGAACTTTAAAACAATTTTTATGTCAACCGGAACATCTACCTTTGATGAGGTTAAAGAAAGTGTAAAGTTAATCAAATTGGCGGATTTTTACTTATTACATTGTGTATCAACATACCCTTGTAATCCATCTATGTCAAACATCAATCGTATGAACCAATTAAAGACATTACATATGCCAGTAGGTTATTCAGACCACATTCAAGGCGTTGAGTCGGCAAAGGTTGCTATTGGTGAAGGGGCGAGAGTTATTGAAAAGCACTTTACTATTGATAATGATTTACCAGGCCGTGATAATAAATTTGCAGTTTTACCTCATCAAATGAAAGATTTAACGGATTATATTAAAATGAGAGAGGAGATGTTTATTTCTCACGGAGAAGATTTCCAACAAAGTGAGTTGGATTCTCGAAACAATTATACCGGCAGATTCGATGGTTAGTGTAATTATTAGAAATCATAACGAACGTGAGTATATAGGATTTGCAATTCAATCCGTATTAGACCACATTCCAAATGCTGAAATATTAATAATCGATGACCACTCGACTGATGACTCATTGGAAGTGGTTAGATTGTTTAATAATCGTGGTAATATAAATCTTCATACCATCGATGACTACACGCCTGGAAAGTCTTTAAATTATGGCGTAACACTTACATCAAATGAAACTATTCTTGTTTTATCAGCACATTCTCAAATAATAAAAATGGAGTTGGAGTATGTTCAAAATAAGTTAAAGTATTATTCAGCAGTATTTGGAAATCAAACCCCAATATATAGAGGGAAGAAAATTACAAAGAGGTACATATGGTCACACTTCGGAACTGATGAAGTAGAAAATATACATTCTACGATTGAAGATAGACCATTCTTACATAATGCATTTTGTTTCTACAATAAGAAGGATTTGATTGAATCTCCATTTGATGAAACACTGTCTGGCAAAGAAGATAGATATTGGGCATCTGATATTTTATTAAAGGGAAAATCATATTTATATACACCAAGTATCGAAGTAAATCACTACTACACCGGCAATGGTGCCACTTGGAAAGGATTGGGATAATGAAAATATTAGTTACGGGCGGCGCGGGATTTGTAGGTACAAATCTTATCAAACGATTATTAAAGGATGGACACCAAGTAATTTCTATTGATAATTACAATACAGGTCTAAACTCAAATCATCAGTTTGGTTGTAAATATATGAATCACGATTTGAGAAATTTAAATGATTTTCCAAAAGTAGATATAGTGTTTCATATGGCAGCTATTGCTAGAATTCAACCTTCTTTTGAAAACCCAAAGGATTACTTTACCACCAATGCAAACGCTACATTAAACCTTGTAGATTGGTGCGCAAAAAACAATGTTCCTTTAATTTACGCTGGGTCATCATCAAAACATAGTGGTAGATTTAAAAACCCATACACATTCTCAAAAGATATGGGGGAAGATGTTATTCAGTTGTATCAAAAACACTTTGCATTATCAGCAACTACTGCTAGATTCTACAATGTATATGGCCCACATCAATTATTAGAAGGTGGATACACCACTCTGATTGGTCGTTGGATTAACAACATTCAAAAAGGAATCCAATGTGAGATTTACGGAGATGGTGAACAAAGAAGGGATTTTACCCACGTTGATGATATTGTAGACGCTTTAGTTCTTATTATGGAAGAAGAAGCTTGGGGGTATGAGTTTGAATTGGGTAGGGGTAAAAATCATTCAGTAAACGAAGTTGCGAAGATGTTTGGTATGAATCCAATCTACAAAGATGCAAAACCAGGCGAAGCCAGAGATACATTGAACACAAGTCCAACTGCTGGATATGTTTTAGGATGGAATCCTACTCGTGAATTAGAAGATTACATAAAAAATTATATCAATGAAAAAGAACATCATATTCATTCCAGCAATTGATGCTGGTAGGGGAAGACATCACGCATACAAATATAGTTTATGGTCTTGGGAAAACTGGGCTAAAAAACACGATGTTGAGGTTGTGGTTTGGGATACACCCTTATATACTTGGGAAGAAATGACAATTCCTTGGCAAAGATATTATTTGTTTAGAATTCTTGAACACAATGGTATTGAATACGACCAAATTTTAATGGTAGATTCCGATACTATTGTTCATCCTGATACTCCAAATTTCTTTGAAATGACCGAACGTAAGTATGTTGGTGTTTTGGATTTGGGTTGTTGGGAATGGACAGGCCGTTCTATCAGACACTATAAAGATATGTTTGATGGTTATAAACTTGACCGTGGCATGTATTTTAATGGTGGATTTCAAATTGTAAATGATACTCACAAAGAGTTTTTTAATGATGTGTTGGAATTCTACAACAATAACCAATCAACTCTTGTTGAAAAACAAAAATCTGGACTTGGTACTGACCAAACTCCAATCAATTATCTTGTTCAACAAAGTGGTATTGATTTAAAGTTATTCCCATCAACTTATAATTTACATCATATGTCAAGTAAAAACTTATTAAACTTTGGCCAATCTTGGTGGGGTGATGGATTGGAAAATCTATATGAACAAGCTTGGGTGTATCACTTTAATGCAATTCCAAGAAATAATTTAAATAGAGACTCTGCATACTTTTTGAAGAGAGCATACGAAGAACTATGGGAAAAATAGCATTCATATCAGAACTTCCATTTTCTGGCAAAGTTGATAGGAATCATCCGCATATGAGAACGGAGTTTGCTCAGTTTTGTGCACTAAAAGCAGACCATTATTGCTTTTATGATATGTCTAATTTGCAAAGTGGGTATGACCACATTATTTTACTTGTAAGTAAGACTGATAAATTGAGAGAGTTTTTGTATCAACAAGAAACCCTCGTATCAAGGTTGAGAAATTATGGTAAAAAGATTTGGTTTATGCAAGAAGCTACTGCTCAAATCTACCAAAGTAAAGAGTTACATCATCAAATCTGGCACTACAATTTGTTACAAGAAGTAGATGGTATTCTTACTGAAAATATCACGGACTACAATTATTTCAAAGGTATCACTCATTCTGATAAAGAAATTTATACAATACCCACTTTGATAATTGCTGATAATTTTGTATATTTACGAGATAATGAAAAAGAAGACAAGTCAATGATGGGTGGTAATTTTACCTCTTGGTATGGTGGATTTGACTCATATCTTGTAGCAAGAGAATTTGATACTCCTATTTCAGTTCCAAAGATGAGGAATGTACAAAATGAATCTCAACTTGTGGAGGTGTTACCACACGTTACATTTAACGAGTGGATGGGAATATTATCTAAATACAAATATGCTGTACATTTGATGCCAAACATTACCGCAGGTACATTCTCATTGAATTGTTCATTCCTTGGTATACCTTGTATTGGGTATATTGATTCAGATACACAGCGTATTTGTCAACCCAAACTATCGGTAGACCGATTTGATTTAGAATCCGCACGGCGGTTCGCAAAAATGTTAAAACAAGATAAAGATTTTTATAATGAGTGTTCTCAAGATGCTATGAAAAATCACGATAAGTATTTTAGTGAAGAAGTATTTTTAGAACATATGAAAAAGGTTTTGAAATGATTACAAAAAAAGATATTTCGTTTATCCAACCAAGTCGTAACAACTTGAAATACCTCAAGTGGTCTTACGATAGTATTAGAAAGAATGCAGGGCCCGAACCTACCATTTGTGTGGCTGATGATTTCAGTAACGATGGCACTTGGAAGTGGTGTGAAGAGATGATGTCTAAAGACCCTAACTTTAAAGCACTTCGTAATGAAGGGCCAACGAGATTGGGTCACACCATTCTTTATGACCGACTTATCAACGAGCTGGCTACTACACCAATCGTAGGTATTTACCACGCAGATATGTGGTTATGTCCTGGTGCTCTTGAATCCGTATTGGAACACATCAAACCAATGACGGTGGTATCACTTACTCGTATTGAGCCAGACCTGCATCCTGCTG
>Ga0222719_10004785_pt1 | contig 11828 bp, 13 predicted proteins | sample C33_34DmetaG_FD_165039 | JGI IMG/M metagenome (GOLD analysis project Ga0222719, IMG submission 165039) | Estuarine water microbial communities from San Francisco Bay, California, United States - C33_34D | ecosystem: Environmental > Aquatic > Marine > Unclassified | place: USA: California...
ATTAATCCATACAAAAGTTGAGTTGAGTAATAATCTAAATTTTTTTTATTATTATTTGTTAAGATGAAACCAAATGGTGTAAATAGTAAAGAAATTAAAAAGGAATTAAAAATTAAATCAAACATAAAATTTAATGAAAAAAACTAAGTTAACAATTATTATACCTGCTTACAATGAAATAAACACGATTCAAGATATAATAAATAAAATATTTAACATCGAAATAGAAAAACAAATAATTTTAGTTGACGATAACTCAACTGATGGCACAAAGGATGTAATTAAAAAAAATAAAGATAAGATAGATAAAATTATATTTCATGATATCAACAAAGGTAAAGGAGCTGCAATCAAGAGTGCACAAGAATTTGTACACGGTGAATATGTAGTAATTCAAGATGCAGATTTAGAATATGATCCTGAAGATCTTATAAATTTGTTATTTGAAATACAAAATAAAAGACTAAAAGTAATATATGGCTCAAGAGTCCTAAATAATATTCAAAATAAAAAATCTCAAAACTTTAGTCATGGCATAAGAATTGTTGGTAATATTTTTTTAACTAAATTATCTAATTTGATAAATAAACAAAAATTAACTGATGCACACACATGTTACAAAATGTTTGAAAGTAAATTATTTAAATCAATTAAACTTGAAGAGAATGATTTCTCTTTCTGTCCTGAAGTAACAACAAAAATTTCTTTACTTAATATTGAGATATCAGAGATAGCAATAAATTATAATGGTCGCTCTTATCAACAGGGTAAAAAAATCCAAGCATACGATGGCATAAAAGCTATTTGGACGTTAATTAAATATAAATTCTTCTAAATGTTAAGATCATTAAAATATAGCTTTGTAAAATTTTTAGAAAAAATACCTTCAATTCAAATGCTAGTATATAATAATTTAATCTTTTTTAAGTTCCTTTTACCCCAAGATAAAGATTACTTAGCATTAAAAAAAATATTTAAAATCAATGAAAAAGGTACTTTCGTAGATATAGGTGGCAATATTGGTCTGTCATCAGCAAGTTTTAGAGAAATTGGTTTTAAAGAAAATGAAATATTAATTTTTGAACCAAATAAGATATTAATTAAAAATTATTTATCAAAGATAAAAAACCATTATAAAAATTTAAAAATATTTCCATTTGGACTTTCAGATAAAAAAGAAATAAAAACTTTATACCAAGCAAATTATAAAAGTCTTTCAATTCATTTGAATAATAGTTTTAGTGAAAGTTATATTTTAGAAAAAATAAAAAATAATTATCCTACAAAATATAAAGATTTTAAATATTCAAAAAAAAAATATAAACTAGATAAATTTGATAATATCAATTATAAAAAAAAAATAAGTTTTATTAAAATTGATGTTGAAGGTTTTGATCACCTTGTTATTAAGGGGATGCATAGATTTTTAAAAAGAAATAAACCAGTTTTTTTAATAGAGTTTAACAAATCAAATTTTGGAATAATTTGGAAAATTTTAGATAAAAAATATAATTGCTTTTCATATAATGTAGATAAAAATAATTTTAGAAGATTTTATAAAATGGATATTGCCAAATTAATAAAAGGCAAAATTTTTGATAAGAAGTACAATAAAAATAGTATAAATTTATTTCTTATACCTAAAAACTATAAAAAAATTTAACTATATAATTTTTCTGTTTCAATCTCTGAAATCATAATTTATAAATTATTATTATTATAAAATAACTAAATAAAGTGAAAAATCAAAAAACTCTAAACTAGGCTATATGTTAGTTTTACAAAAGCACTCTAAAAATGAAATTATACAAAAAATAGTGGAGGAATAGGTTAGATCAATTAATATTTTCTTTGCTAAAAATGTTAACAATGGATAAAAAAATACATCAATTATGTCAAATAGATTAACCAAAGATTCAAAAATATTTGTTGCAGGTCATAATGGCCTAGTAGGCTCTTCTTTGATGAGAAGATTAAAATTTTTTGGATATAAAAATATTTTAACTATCTCAAAAAAAAAACTTGATTTAAGGAATCAAAATCTTGTTAAAAACTTTTTTAGAAAAAATAAACCTGATGCAGTTATAAATGCAGCAGCTACAGTAGGTGGAATTTATGCAAATAACACTTATGGAGCAAATTTTATTTATAACAATCTAGCAATTCAAATGAATATCATTCATTCCTCGTACTTAAATAAAGTTAAGAATTTAATCTTTTTAGGTTCGAGCTGTGTTTATCCAAAAAAATGTAATCAACCAATTAAAGAAGAATATTTATTAAATGGAGAGTTAGAAAAAACAAATGAACCATATGCTATTGCAAAAATTACAGGTATAAAAATGTGCGAAAGCTATAATGCACAATATGGAACTAATTATAAATGTTTAATGCCACCAAATACTTATGGCCCTAATGATAATTATGATTTATTGAAATCACACTTTTATCCCGCTTTAATAAGTAAAGTTCATTATGCCAAAATAAATAAAAAAAAATCAATTCTATTATGGGGAAATGGTAGAGCGAAACGAGAATTAATGTATGTAGATGATGTTGCTGATGCTTGTATTTTTTTTATGAATAAGAATACCAAAGAAAGTTTAATAAATATTGGAAGTGGAGATGAAAAAACAATTAAAGGATTTGCTGAGTTTATAATAAAAAAACTAGGATTAAATATTAAAATTAAGTTTGATAAAACAAAGCCCAATGGCACACCAAGAAAAATACTAAACAGTTCAATTGCTCAAAAATATGGATGGAGATCAAAAATAAATTTAGAGGAAGGATTTGAAAAAGTTTACAACTCTTTCCTGGATAAAAAATAGTTTTTAAATAAATATTAAAAATCAATCTAAGATTTTTTTAATATCATAACTCAAAGAGAGCATTCTTTTTCCTGGGAGGATACCTATGTATCTATTTTTTTTACTATAAATTTTAGTACCTTTAAAATTTTCAATTGATTTTTTAATTTTTTTAATTCTAAAATTAAGTTTTATCATGTCCTCAAAGTCTTTATTAATATTAAAATTTCCTCTCAAAAAATCTTTTTTAGTTAAAATTATTTGAAAAATATAATTTAATAAAAAATTAATTTTTTTTGGTCTTTGTTTAATTATAAATTTTGGCTTTAAATTAATTTTTTTTCCAAATATATTAAGAAGATCATCCCAATAAACATCATCACAGGTTAAAGTATATGTACCAGGAATTTCTTTATCATTTAAAATATTTATAATAGATTGTTTAATTAACGAAACAAAAGTAATCCAAGCAGGAGTGTTAGCTATTTCAAAAAGAAATTTATCTTTGATTAGTTTTATAATCTCAGTACTGGCTCTTTGAAAATTACCGTGAACTTCAGCCAATCTTAAAATATAAATTTCAATAGAATTTTTTTTCCCCAATTCTTTAATATATTTTTCTGCATATCTCTTATTTGAGGAATATATTGAACTTGAAAAAAAATAATTTTTTAGAATTTTTCTCTTGTCATCTATTCCAAAAACATTCATAGAACTTGCAAAAATAAATTTTGATTTTTTTTTCATATGAAAAAAAATTAAATCAAATCTTTTTTTATAAAAATCCTTTATTTCTTGGAGAGATCCATGATCAGGTGCGGCTAAGTCAAAAATTAAATCTGCTTCAGATATTTTAGAAATTACTTTATCATCATCAATTTCTGCAGCTATAAAATTTATGTCATTATTCTTAAAAAAAGATGATGCTACAAGTGTTCTTGAATGAAAAATGATATCATGTTCCTTAGAGTCTTTAAATTTTAAAGATAGTTCTTTACCAATCTGGCCAGTAGCACCTAAAATAATAATTTTTTTACTTTGCATAAAATAATTCAATTATTTTGGTTGTTAAAACAAAGTTATCTGCTGATATTTCAGATTTTTTTTTATTTTTGTAGGAATATAAAAATTCATTCCAAAATGACCAAAGAACATCAAGAGATTTATTAGGAAAATTATAAAATTCATTATCTTTTATTATAAATTCATGATCACCATTATTAATGATTTTTAAACTTGAATTATCATCAAACAGAGAGAGTTCTAAAGAACAATGTTTAAAATTAAACTCGATTGAGTTGGACGTATTATTTAAATTTGAAATGTAAAAATTACAATTTATTTCATGACTATGTTTATTTACAATATCAAAGGCTCCACTACACTCAATATCAAGTTCTGCTATTTCTTTCTTATCACTTTTAAAGTTTTTTATATTTTTCGCATCAGTAACAAATAAAACAGTATCTATCCAATGGGAACCAGCTTCAAAAAAAATCCCACCACCCGATTTTTCTTTTTTAGATCTAAATCCATCAAACTTATAATGAATATCGCCAAAATTAATATTTATTGAAATTAATGGACCAAATATATTTTGATTAATTATATTTTTTAAGGTTTTTACTATACCCATGTGTCTTCTTTGATATCCAATAGTAACAGCATAATCTTCATAATGATTTGAGAAGTATTCATGTTGATCTAAAGTAAGTGCAAATGGTTTCTCAAAAAATATCCCACTAAATTTATCTTTTATTTCATCAAAAATTTTTGCTCTCTCAGAATATGGGATTGTTATTAAAGCAATATCGCATTTCTTATAATTTATTGCATTCTTAATATCATTGAAAAATGGAATATTTTTCTTTTTTAAAATATTTTTCTTATTTTGACTTTTATCAAATACCCAAGATATTTCTATATCGTTTCTTGATAATAACACAGGTAGGTGAGCACTCCATGCAACATTACCCATTCCTATTATTGCTACTTTTATCATTTTGATAATTCTTTTTATACTATAAATAATAACTCAAGTATGAAAAAAAAATTCAAATTTTCTAAAGATCAAGATTTATCGATAAAATATATAAATTTTTTTGATATTAAAAATTATACTTTAAGAGATAAAATTAGAGATTATTATGACTTAATTGTAAGAAGACCATTCTTTACTATTAAATATAATAATTTATTTAAAAATCAAAATTATGATATTGATGTTGTTCTGCCAGCAAAAGGATTTTCCACTCTAGCAAGAAGAAAAAAAATTGATAATTTAAAAAAAATTAAAAATAAATGTATTTTGAATATTGGTTGCGGTAATGCTTTTGATTATCATTTATGGTTTAAATTTAAGCCAAAAAAAATAGTGGGTGTTGATGTTTTAAATTATGATTCTTCATGGAAACAAGTTGAAAAATTTGTAAAATTAAAAAAAATTAAAACAAAGGTTGAATTTTACAAACAAGATTTTACTAAATTCAAATATAATACTAAATTTGATTTTATAGTAAGTGATGCTGTTTTTGAACACTGTAAAGATTTTTCAAAAGTCATTAAGCATTGTTCAAAATTTTTAAAGAAAGATGGAATTTTATATTCTTCATACGGAGGACCAATGTGGTTAACATATGCAGGAGATCATTTCTCTGGAAGAGATAATCAGAATAATGGGTACAATCACTTACTTTTAAGTAAAAAAAAATATCAGAAATATTTCAACAAAAATGTAAGAAGTCTTAATTATGAATTAAATGAAGGTGGTGGAGGAGGAGTATTGGTTCAAAATAATTTGTTTTCAAAACTAAATGGTAACGAATATATGAAAATTTTTAAAAAAAATAAATTTATTCCAATTAAAACTTATGTCGAATTTTGTCCAACAGGTTATAAATTAATTAATCAAAATAATAAATTAAAGGAAAAGTTAATAAAAAAAAATCCAATGATACATGAAGAAAACTATTATCTAAAAACTCACATAGTATATTTAAAGAAAAAATGAACAAAATTTTTTTTGTAATTTGGGGTGATCCCAAGTTTTACCAAACACTTATTTTTTTATCGCAAAAGTTATCAAAAAAAAAATTTAAAATATACGTTATAAGTAGAAATTTAAATAATTTTAAAGATGTGATTCAAAATGTTAATTTTGGAAAAAAAGTAAAATTATTGAATCCTCCAAATTTCATTAATTATAAATTTAATTTTATAAATTATTTAATTTTTCATTTTTTTGTAGTAATCCAATTAATTTTAAAGAAACCAAAACATGTTATATTTTTCAATAAAAAAGCATTGTTAAATATTCTATTTTCAAAAATTCTAAATAAAAAAACTAAATTTATTTATCATAATTTTGATTTTGATTTGATAAGTAATACCAAAAATTTTATCGAAAAAATTTTAGTTAAATTAGAATTTTTTAGTTCAAAAATTTGTGATTATTTAATATTTCCATCAAAAAAAAGAGCAAATTTATTTAAAAAATATTCAAAAAATAACCTTAGTAAATACTATTCTTTTATGAATTGTTTTCCAAAAAAAATTAAAACTAATAACTCATTAAAATTTAGAAAATTTATAATTAAGAATAAATTTCAATCTAAAAATATTGTTTGTCATTTAGGATCTATTGGACCCAAACATTTTCTGAACGAAATTGTTGAAAGTTTCAAGTATACTAATAATAGAATATTATTGGTTATTGCTGGTAGCTCTATAAATGGTTTTGGAAAAAAATTAAAAAAGATAATTGAGGTAAATAATTTGGAAAAAAAGATTTTTGTATTTGAAGATGTTAGCAATGATTATTGGTTTGAAATCTTAAAAAATTCTCATTTGGGTTTATGTTTTTATAAGCAATCATCATTAAGTCATCGACATATGGCCGGTACTTCTCAAAAATTTAATAATTATTTATTTTTTAATATACCAATGATTACAAATAATAATTCAGATTTTAAAAATTTCAAAAAAAACTATGATATTCTTGAAATGGTCAATCCAAAGAGTCCAAAATTAATTGCACAAAAAATTGATTATTTATTCTCTAAAAAAAAAAGATATAAACAAATTAAAAATAATATGAAAATAGCCTTTGCTAAAAAATTAAATTTTGATAGTCAATACAAAGAAAGCTATAAATATATTCTATAGATTTTTATAATACTTAATTTCTTCATCAACCATTATTTTAATTAACTGATTGAGATTTGTTTTTGGTTTCCACTTAAGTTCTTTTTTTGCTTTTTTATGATCTCCAATTAAAACATTTACTTCTGCCGGCCTAAAGAATTTTGGATTAATTCTAATAATAGTTTTTTTTGTTTTGATATTAATTAATTTTTCATTAAGGCCTTTACCAACCCATTTTACATCCATCTTAAGATATTTAGTGGCAATATTTATAAAATCTTTTATTGAATAAGTTTTTCCTGTCGCAATAACATAATCTTCAGGTTTATCTTTTTGCAACATTTTCCACATTGCTTCAACATATTCTTTAGCATAACCCCAGTCTCTTTTTGCATATAAATTTCCTAGTTCAAAATAGTTTATATCTTTCTTAATTATTTTAATTAATCCTATTATAATTTTTCTAGTTACAAACTCTTCACCTCTTAAAGGAGATTCGTGATTAAACAAAATTCCTGAAGTAGCGAATAATCCATAAGATTTTCTATAATTTTGAGTTAAATAATGTGAAAAAACTTTTGAAATCGCGTAGGGACTTTGTGGATTTAAAGGCGTTGTTTCTTTTTGTTTTTTTTCTAACACATCTCCAAACATTTCTGAAGAAGAGGCTTGATAAAATTTAATTTTTTTATTTTGACTTCTTATTGTTTCAAGAATTCTAAGACAACCTAATGCAGTAATATTTGATGTATTTAATGGACTATTAAAAGATGTTCCAACAAAAGACTGGGCTGCTAAATTGTATACTTCATTAAATTTATATTTTTTAAACACTCTTTGAATTTCATATAATTCGCCTAACTCCATTTCTTCATAGATTATTTTATTTGCAATACCCAATCTATTAAGTCTCCAATTCACAGATCTTGCAGATCTTCTATCTGTACCAACTATTTTATAATTTTTTTTTAAAAGAAATTTTGCTAAATAAGCACCGTCTTGCCCAGATATACCTGTTATTAAGGCTGTTTTTTTCATTTTCACTCATTTACATTATTTTTAAGTAATTAAAAGATAATAATTATCAATAAAGTTTTACTTTACTTTTTTTTCATAAAAAGTTAATAGTCCCTGCCTGGTGATTATTGCGAAAGTGTAATACCCGATCCCATTCCGAACTCGGCAGTCAAGCCTTTCAGCGCCAATGGTACTTTGTCTTAAGACACGGAAGAGTAGGACATTGCCAGGCATATCTAAAATGAAAAATCTCATTATTGTAACTGGTGGTGCTGGATTTGTCGGTTCTAATTTAATTAAATCTCTTTTAAAAAAAACAAATTATAAAATTATTAGTTTAGATAATTATTCATCAGGTAATAAAAAAAATCACATTAAAGACAATAGAGTTAAATACATAAAAGCAGCAACTATTGATATTTCAAAACATTTAAAAAATGTAAAAAAACGAATTAATTCAATTTTCCATTTTGGAGAATTTGCAAGAATTTATCAAAGCTTTAAAAAATTTGATGAATGTTTTAAATCAAATTCTATAGGTTCAAATGCAGTTTTAAAGTTTTGTTTAGATAATAATATCAAACTAATTTATTCAGCAACTTCAGCCTCACTTGGAAACAGAGGGAATGATAAAAACTTATCTCCTTATGCTTTTACAAAATCTAAAAATCTTGAATTATTAGAAAACTTAAGAAAATGGTTTAATTTTAAATTTGAAGTTATCTATTTCTATAATGTATACGGACCTGGTCAAATCAAAGTAGGTGATATGGCAACTGTAGTTGGAATTTTTGAAGATCAATATAAAAAAAATAAACCACTTACTATTGTAAAACCTGGAACTCAGACAAGACGATTTACTCATATTGATGATACTATCAATACTTGCATTGAGGCATGGAGAAAAAATAAATGTTTACAATACAGTATAAGTCACAAAAAATCTTATTCTATTCAAGATCTTGCTAAGATGTTTAAAACTAAAATAACTTATTTAAAACCTAGATCAGGTGAACGATATGCATCAGCTTTAACAAAAATATCAAATAATCGTAAAATAATTAATAAATATGGAAGAATAGATTTGAAAGATTACATAACTTCGTTTATTAAAGGTGAAAAATTATGAAAATTAAAAGCTCATTAAAATCTATTAAAAAAAGAGATCTTAATTCTAAATTAGTTAGAAGAAGAGGTCGTGTGTACGTTATCAATAAAACTAATCCAAAGTTTAAAGCAAGACAGAAGTAATTTTTATGGATAATGAGGACCATAAAAATACCTGGAACAATTTTACAAAATTTGTGTTGTGGGGAACGGTCGCAGTTATTGGAGTTTTAGTTTTAATGGCAATATTCTTACTATAAGATCAATGTATGAAAATTGCTTCTATTTTAGAAAATCAAAATATTGAAAAAAGAATAGCAATTACTCCTGAGATTGCAAAAAAATACATATCGCTTGGTCTTGAAGTTTCTTTACCTGAAAATTATGGAACTCATCTTGGAATTAAGGATGAAGAGTATAAAGAGTTAGGTGTATCAATTTCAAAAGATGAAAAAGAAATCATATCTAATGCAGATATTATTGTTCAGTTAAGTTTATTTTACAATGACAAAAGTTCTTTATTAAAAGAAAATCAAACATTTATTGGGGTGCTAAACCCCTATGATAATAAAGATAAGATAAATGATTTGGTTAAAAAAAATATCAATACTTTTTCACTTGAATTACTTCCAAGAATAACACGAGCTCAATCTATGGATATACTATCCTCACAAGCAAACCTTGCGGGTTATAAAGCAGTAGTAGAGTCGTTCGCTCATTTTGAAAAAGCAATTCCAATGATGATGACTGCAGCAGGAACAATACCAGCTGCAAAGGTATTGGTAGTTGGTGCAGGAGTTGCTGGATTACAGGCGATTGCAACTGCAAAACGAATGGGTGCAATTGTATTTGCAACAGATGTTAGAATGGCCTCTAAAGAACAAGTTGAAAGTTTGGGGGGAAAATTTTTAACAGTTGAAGGCGCTGAAAATTTAGAAACTGAAGGAGGTTATGCTAAAGAAGCATCAGATGATTTTAAAAAGAAGCAAGAGGAATTATTGTCAGAAACATTAAAGAAAATTGATATTGTAATTTGTACAGCTTTAATTCCTGGAAAAAAAGCACCAGTGATTATTAAAGAAGACATGATTAATAATATGAGCTCAGGTTCAGTAATTTATGATTTAGCCGCCATTCAAGGTGGAAATACAGCACAAACTAAAGTTGATGAAATTGTAGATAGCAATGGTGTTAAAATAATGGGGGAAAGCAATATTCTAAATAAGCTTCCAACCTCAGCATCTAATTTATATGCTAAAAATGTATTTAATTTTGTGTCAAATTTATATGATAAAGAAAATAATAAAATTAATATAAATTTAGAAGACGAGATAATTGAAAAAACATTAATAAAATAAAATTATGGAAATAGATCCTTTTATATTCAGATTAAGTATTTTTATCCTCTCAATTTTTATTGGATACTATGTTGTTTGGAGCGTAACCCCATCACTTCATACACCTTTAATGTCTGTTACCAATGCAATTTCATCTGTCATAATTGTAGGTGCAATTATTGCAGGATTAGCAGGGAACTCCGATACTATATTTAACACCTCAAGTATCTTTGGATTTTTAGCAATATCACTAGCAGCTATTAATATATTTGGTGGTTTTTTAGTAACGCAGAGAATGCTTGCAATGTATAAAAAAAAGAAAAAGGATAAATAATGTTATCAGCAAATTTATCAGCCATATTTTATTTAATTTCGGGGGTATTATTCATTTTAGCTTTAAGAGGACTTTCTTCACCTGAAACATCCAGACAAGGAAATTTCTTTGGTATTTTAGGAATGATTATTGCAATTACAGTTACTTTTTTATCCATTGGTAATTTTTCAACTGGATTTGTAGTTGTTTTAATATTTCTTTTAATAGGCGGATTAATAGGCGCTTTTATTGCATATAAAATCCCAATGACTGCAATGCCAGAATTGGTAGCTGGTTTTCATAGTTTGGTTGGGCTTGCAGCTGTATTTGTTGCAATAGCTGCATTTTTAAATCCAGAGGCTTTTAATTTAGGATCTCCAGGCAACATTAAACTTGGAAGCTTAATTGAAATGTCAATCGGTGCAGCAGTGGGCGCGATAACTTTTTCAGGTTCAATTATTGCTTTTTTAAAACTTCAAGGAATAATGTCAGGTTCACCTATAACTTTTAAAGGACAACATCCGCTAAATGCCTTAATTTTAATTTCAATAATTGTACTAACTTATCTACTTTGCTCTACACAATCTTCAAATTTATTTTGGATATTATTAGCAGTTTCTTTTCTAATCGGTTTTTTATTGATCATTCCAATTGGAGGTGCAGATATGCCGGTAGTGATTTCAATGCTAAACTCTTATTCTGGTTGGGCAGCGGCTGGAATTGGTTTTACTTTAGAAAATACAGCTTTAATTATTACAGGAGCATTAGTTGGTTCATCTGGCGCAATTCTTTCTTACATAATGTGTAAGGGAATGAATAGATCTTTCTTTAATGTGATATTAGGAGGATTTGGTGCTACGGAACAATCTGGATCATCACAAAATATAGAACAAAGACCAGTTAAAAGTGGTAATGCGGATGATGCTGCATTTTTAATGAAAAATGCCTCATCAGTAATTATCGTTCCAGGCTACGGTATGGCTGTTGCTCAAGCACAACATGCATTAAGAGAGATGGTTGACACTTTAAAAAAGAATGACATTAAAGTTTCTTATGCAATTCATCCTGTTGCAGGACGTATGCCAGGTCATATGAATGTAT
>Ga0222719_10004787_pt1 | contig 11826 bp, 10 predicted proteins | sample C33_34DmetaG_FD_165039 | JGI IMG/M metagenome (GOLD analysis project Ga0222719, IMG submission 165039) | Estuarine water microbial communities from San Francisco Bay, California, United States - C33_34D | ecosystem: Environmental > Aquatic > Marine > Unclassified | place: USA: California...
ATCATCACCCGATTGCACACTTAAGTGCAAATAAGGCATTAATCTTGGTTCATTTGCTAGTATATCGAAAAACTCTTGATCAATTTCCGCCACATCAATTGAAGAAAGTCTTAGTCTTGATAATTCTGGCACTATATTCAAAAGCCGTCGAATCATTTGCGACAAAGTAATTGGTACTGCTAAATCTTTGCCATAATCAGAGATATCAACTCCTGTCAACACAATTTCTTGATGACCATTTTTGACTAATTCTTTAACATTTTTAACAATTTCACCCAAAGGCACTGATCTGCTATTGCCACGACCAAAAGGAATTATACAAAAAGTACAGCGATGATTACAGCCATTTTGAATTTCCAAAAAAGCTCGCGTGCGATTTTCAAAATAAGAAACCAACTGCGGTGCAGTGTCTTCAACCGACATAATATCGTTAACCTTAATTTTGACTAACTCATTTTCTTGCAAAAACTCAGCATTTGACTTTCTTTCGTTCAAAAATAGCTGATCTTTGTGAAAAATTTCGCTATTTTGCTTATTTTTAGGTGAATTTTTGATTTGTTTTGAGTACTTTCTATCCAAAGCAAATTGATAATTTTTAGCTTCTAATTTTTCTTGATTACCTAAAATCAAGTCAATTTCAACCATTTTGGCGTATTTTTCTGGATTAATTTGCGCTGCACAACCAGTGACTACAATTTTTGCTTGCGGATTTTCCTTTTTATATTTACGGATTTTTTGTCTTAATTGCCTCTCAGCCTCTGCTGTAACAGCGCATGAATTAAAAACAACTAGGTTTTTTTGATTAGATTCTTTGACCGCATTTTTAATGATTTCTGATTCAAAGCTATTTAAGCGACAACCAAATGTAATAACTTCAAAAGTTGAATCACCCTCTTCTTGAATCATCTCTTAGAATAACATGATTTACCACCCTTTCAACTCCGATGACATGAGAAATTTTTTGCAAGACTTCATTTATTTCAACTTGATCCTGTGCTATGCCAAGTAAATATACCGTTCTACCAACTGTAGTAATTTTGTAGTTTTTGGCTTCGATATTTTTAGATAATAATAGTCTTGATTCAATCTTAAGAGTTAAACCATAATCAACTAGACTTTTAGGAAAGTCTTTAGGTCTTAATTTTGGATCTTGGGCAATCTGAATTTCGTCAATTACTTCTTTAACGCTCTTTACTTCCCAAGCAATATCAATTGCTTTTCTAGCTTTTTGTGGGTCTCTAACAATTCCAGTTAACAAAACTCTACCCTCATTAACAGTTATATCTACTGAATTACCAGGATTTTTTAAGCCATTAGCAATAAATTTTGAGCCCATAACACTAGCAATTTTAGCATCTCTAGCAGTTGAAGTTATGCCTTTTTCTCGAGATGCAAGATATGCAGTGGTTAATGATCCGCCAATTATTGTCTCAACACATGAAGTTAAAAAAAACGACATCAAAATTGTTAAAATAATATTTCGAAACTTCATAAGATGTGGAGTAGTTTTATTATTTGTTAAAACAATATAATTTTTTTAGGAAAATTAGCATGATATAAAATTTATTGATAACGATAAATTCATCATTGAATATTGCAAATTATTTTTAACTTGCTAGGTTTTTATGTCTTATAACTTATAAGCGGGTGTAGCTCAGTGGTAGAGCGTTACCTTGCCAAGGTAAAAGTCGTGAGTTCGAACCTCATCACCCGCTCCATTTTCTTAAATTTCACGAAGTGAAATTTAATTAGTCTTCCTTTTATTTTTTAGGGTCGTTCCCCACAAAATAAATTGCGCTTTTCATCAATTAAAAAATATCACTAATGAAGATGCGGTAATTAAGGTTATGGTTAAGTTGTCATCAACTTTAATTTTTTTAGCAAAAAGCTCAGCAATTGTTACTAAAAAAGCAATAATTATGATTGCTAAAAAATTTTGTGAAAAATTATAAAAATAAGAAATCACTAAAATTGCTGATATAAAAAAAGCCAAACTACCCTCAATTGACTTATCCAATAATTTATGCTTGCCGAATTTTTTGCCAATTATAGCTGCTGCGCTGTAAGAAATAAGAGTAACGCTTAGCGAAGCCATGGCAATAATTTTAGAGAATAACGTCACCACAATCAAACATGATAAAAGCATAAAAAATGCCCCTGAAAAGGAACCTTTTTGCTCATGAACGCGCAGAATTTTACCAAAAAATTGCTGATATATTTTTGCCAGAACTTTATATTTTTTTCGTAAAATTTAAGTCAAAAAAACTATTTTGGTCAAAACTAAAAAAGAAAAACTGCTTGGCCCTTACTAAGCAAATAAATTGCCAAAACCATCCATAGCGAGCTTAAGTGAAATATTTTGCGATAAATTTCTGTACATAAATTATTTTTTTGAGTCATTACTTAAAAAATAAATTCTTAATTATTTTCCTCTTTAGCAGTTAAAAATTCTGGAAAGTTAATAATTATGAAGCCTTTTTTGATATTTACTTCAGGAAAAAATTCATCTTTAAATGTAAAGTTTTCAATCTTTTTAAGATTTCTTTCCTGACAAATTTTATCATCAAACTCAACTTCAATTAAACTTCCAGCGCCAAAATCTAAAACATTTTTAATTTGTCCCAAATCATTTTGTTGATTATCAAGAACTTTAAGACCAATCAAGTCAACATAGTAAAACTCATTTTCTTCAGTTTCAGCAAAATCATCGCGGTTGGTAAAAATCTCGGTACCTATCAATTTTTCAGCCAAATTGCGATCCGAAATATCATTAATTTTAGCAATTAAAATTTCATTTTGATTGCCAGCCTTCTTTTTGGTTGAAGTTATTTTAAGAGAAATTGGCTGATTATTTTTATCAAAAAGTGGATAATTAGCAATTTCTTGCGAATCTTGACAATAGCTTAATATTTTAACCTGCCCTTTTATACCAAAAACACTAGTAATTTTACCAATTAAAACCTTCATTAGCTTTTTAAATCTTTTGCTATTTTATCAATTATAGCATTAACAAAAGTAACTTTTTTACTATCAAAAAAACTGGCTGCAATTGAAACATATTCATCAAGCACCACTTTAGCTGGAACATTTTTAACATAATTTAACTCAAAAATAGCACATCTCAAAATTTGTAAAATCGGTTCTTCAAGTGCCTTTAAAGACCAACCAGCTTTTAAATTATTAATAATTTTCTCATCAAGATTGGTCTCAACCATAGAAACTCCACTCAATAAGTTTTCTAAGAATTTTTCATCTATTTTGTTTTTATAGGAAGATATATCATCACCGCAATCCAAAACATAATTTTCGATTACATCATTTTTTATTTTATCAAGATTTTGATTTGAAGAATTAAAATCTTTTTGATATAAAATTTGTACCGCCATTAATCTTGCTAAACTTCTTTTAAGTAATGCAGGATTTTGCTTGTTTTTGTAAGATTTTTCTTTATCCATTAGGTTTTTTAATTACTAAAGAGTTAAAATGAATAATTTAGCCTATCAGAACCATAATAATCAACAACAGTTATTTGTTGAAAATTTAGCAATTAATGAAATTGCCAAAAAAGTTGGTACACCTTTTTATGTTTACAGCAAAAAATCTTTATTTTCAAATTTTTCAACTTTTGAACAAGCTTTTAAAAAGCATAATATTTCAAATTATAAAATTTGTTATGCCATTAAAGCCAATTGCAATATTCATCTAGTCAAAATTTTAGCTGGTTTAGGTAGCGGAATTGACGCAGTCTCTGCTGGTGAAATTTATTTAGCTTTAAAGGCTGGAATTGATCCTAAAAAAATTGTTTTTGCTGGGGTTGGCAAAACCAAAGATGAAATTGGGTTTGCTTTAAAAAATGGCATAGATGAATTTGCGGTTGAATCAATTCCTGAAATGCATTTACTTAACGAAGTGGCAATTAGTTTAAGAAAGAAAGCTAAATTTATGCTTCGAGTTAACCCTGATGTTGACGCCAAAACTCATGACAAAATTTCTACTGGTCGTAAAAGTGATAAATTTGGTGTAGATATCAATTTAGCTCAAGAAATTTATCAAGAAGCTTCAAAATTAAGTGGTTTGGAAATTTATGGCATTTCAACCCATATTGGCTCTCAAATTACAACTCTTGAACCTTTTAAACTAGCATTTCTAAAAATCAGAGAGCTTTGTTTGGAACTAAAAAAACAAGGTCATAATATTAAAAATCTAGATTTTGGTGGTGGTATTGGCATAAAATATAAAGATGAAGAACTTTTTGAAATTGTTGACTATATAAAAATCATCAAAGATTTAACCCAAGATTTAGATGTTAAAGTTACTTTAGCACCTGGAAGATCAATGATTGCTAATGCTGGAATTTTGGTTAGTGAAGTAACTTATATTAAAGAAACTGCTAGCAAAAATTTTGCGATAATTGACGCTGGTATGAATGATTTAGCGCGCCCTGGGCTTTATGATGCTTATCACCAAACTTTGCCAATAATTAAGGAAGAAAATAGAAAAGTAACTTATGATTTTGCGGGTCCAGTTTGTGAAACCACTGATATTTTAGCTAAAAATCGCCAATTATCAGAATTAAAAGCTGGCGATTTAGTGGCATTTCTTGACTCTGGTGCTTATGGCAGCTCGATGTCTAATCAATACAATTGCCGACCATTAATTCCTGAAATTTTAGTTGATGGCGAGAAATTGTCAGTTATTAGAAAAAGGCCAACCTTTGATGAAATGCTAAATCTTTATTAGTCAACACTTTACGAATCTAATTTAAATAAGTTATTGTTGCAAATACGAGTAATAATTATTTACTAACACAGCTATTAATTAACAACTAATACCATTTTAACTTTATGATAAAGAATCTAAAAAAAACTTTTTCTTTAATTGAGCTTTCAATAGTAATTTTGATAATTGGTTTGTTAGTTGCTGGCATTGTAAAAGGTCAAGACCTTTATAATAAAATGAAAATAAGTAGCGTTGCATCGCTTACTAATAATTCAATTGTTGCTGCGATATCAAATTTAAATGCTTGGTATGAGACAACATCAACTGAAAGTTTTTACCAAGATAACCTATTTGATGGTCAAGATTTAAGCATTTGGAGAGATATAAATCCTACAAGAAGCAGCAAATTAAATCTCGGTAAAAATAATTTTGGTACTGGCAATCTACCTGATTATACCAAGAATTGTATTAATGGTTTGCCATGTGTTGACTTTAATGGCACTTTGAGTGTTTTGTAGGTGAAAAAACACCAGATATCCAAGGATCAAGCCCTGGCACAGTTTTTATTGTAGGAAAAACTAGATCAAAAGTTGAGTATACTTATGCATTATGGCTTGGTAATAATAGTACTGCAACTTATTCAAAATTATGGATAGATATTAATCAAGGAGGTGTTGGTGCTCAACCAGGAGTAACTGGTATAAGATTTGGCGGCGCATCGATCATATATGATGAAGTATTTAATGATCAACCTTTTATTTCAACATGGACTTGGAGCAATGCTACTTCAGAAAGTAATTATAATTTATATGTAAATGGCATACTACAATCACCAACCTCAAGAACTAATGTTAATTCCATAAAACTAATAAATAACTTTTTGGTTGTTGGCTCTGAACTAAGTGGCCAAAATTGCTCTAGTTATTATAATGGTCAAATTTCTGAGATAATAATATTCAACCGATTCTTAAAAAATTCAGAAAGACAAAATGTAGAAAAATATTTATCACAAAAATATAATATTGCAGTTACTCACTAAAATTTAATACTATTTCCATCAAAAACCTTTTTTATAATTATTAACCCATTTATTAAAAGATAGTGCCAATAACACAAGGTCCCATCTGTTCCATCTGTTATATTTTTAGCACATTAATCCTTCATCTTTTTCACCTGAAGTTGGTATAATTCCAGAGAAAACAAGGATAGTTTATAGTTTTTTTGTACTTTTAATCTTAGTGAGTTACTGAGATGCCGTATTTTTGAGATAGGTACTTCTCAACTGATTTTCTTTGCGCAGTTCTAAGGTTTTTTCTAAAAATAATTATCTCTGCGATACTGCCATTAAAAAAACTAGTACATGCATTGCCTGTAACTCTATTATGAGAAGCTCCAATAGTAAATTTGTGATTAGCAATGTTCAATTTACCTCCTAGAATTGTACTACTATGCTTTGTCTGAGCAACGCCATTAATATAGAGGTTAAAATTATCATTACTAACATCTGGACTTGACCAAGACCAAGTAGATATAAAATCTTGATCGTTAAATGGCTTATTGAAAATATAATTTGAACCAATAAAACGATAGCCAGATATACCAGCATTTTCATTACCCGATTCATCATCTTTACTAAAATCTAAGACTATTTGCCTTCGAGCTACTGATCCTGAGGTTGGACCAATGTATAAAGCGGTATTTCCAACAACACCTTCCCTTGTTTGCCCGACAACAAAAATAGTTCCTGTGGTAGCTCCAACAATATTAATTTTGTTATTGGATAGTAGGCATTGGTCAATACCATTAAAATCAACACATGGCAACCCGTTAATACAATTTTTTTTGTAAGTTGGCAGATTATAAGATGCTGAATATTTAGCTAGATTTTTCTTTTCCGACATCGTCGGATTAATATCGTACCAATTATTAATTTGACCCCCATCTTGTAAATCACTACTATTAAAGCTTTTAGAAGCAGTTGTCTCATACCATGCATCCAGGTTAGGAATTGAGTTAACAACTGAGTTATTAGTAAGCGATGCAGCACTAATAATTTTCATTTTATTATATAGTCCTTGACCCTTTACAATTCCAGCAACTAGCAAACCAATTATCAGAATTACAATTGAAAGCTCGATTAAAGAAAAAGCTTTATTTTGATTTTTTATCATAAGTTAGAAATTTTTATTGCTACCCCAAATCCAACCCTTGTATATTAGATAGATAATTTGGAGTTTGTAAAAAAGATTATTGAAGAATTAAACCTGTATCATCAATATTCAATGCTTAATTTTTTAATGATTTTTTGCTTAAAAGACTAGGTATATTTAGCATATACAAAGACTGGATTATTAGTGTTTGGTCAAATCTATAGTACTTTAGCAACTAAAATCTAAATTACAATTATCTCTTCCTGATAGTTTATAGAATTGTTATTTAGTCTCAAAAAAATATTTACAGCATCTCGCCAATTTTTTTGTCTTTCATGAGCTGTCGAGCTTTGGAATATTTTTCATCATGCCAAAAAATTAAACAGCCATTACAACCCTTGCCACAACAACCTTCGACTCCTATTCTTGGAGTTCTTGGGCATATTTTATCATCAGCAATCTTTAAGCTTTCAAAATATCTCTTTTTCTTATCATCATATTTTTGCTCTTTAATTTCTCCTGCTTCTAGTTGGTGCGATAAGTTTCTTGATTCTACTTTTAGTTTTTCACTTTCAATATTTAATCTTTCTTTACGAATTAAGCTAAATTCAGGCAGTGATTTCTTTAAATCTTCCCTAGCAATTAAATGAAACTCTGAAGCGTTAATTCTAATTTGTGGCTTCACGCCAGCATGAATTTTATCAGTTACTTCACCAGTTTTAGCATTAATGAATTGATAAATTCTAAGTAAAATTGGTTGTCTTTGAAAAGGTGATAAAAACTCTAAAACATCACCAGCTTGCAACATATTTTTAGCTTCGAAAATTAAATCATCCTCTTGCCATTCAACCACGCGACCAGCAAACTCATAAAAAGAAGTCGAGCCAGTACTTTCGTAATCATGAGCTAAATTGGTTAATCTGCCATCATGAAAAGCCAAAGTATAACCACGATTGGCTACAGCATTAATTTCTGCCATATAATCTTGATGATTCCAGCTCTTTGGATCAGCTAAATAATCATCAATTGCTGCACGGTAAACTCTTGCCACAGAACCAGCGTAAAACTCGGTTTTGTTACGACCTTCAACTTTGAACGAATCAAGACCAATTTTGATATATTCATCAAGCTTAGGTAATAAGCACAAATCTTTAGAATTTAAAATATATGAACCACTCACATCTTCTTCAAATGGTATAAGTTGTCCTGGACGAATTTCTTCTTCTAAAAAGAAATCAAAAAGCTCTTTATTATCCTCATTAACTTCAATTTCATGCTCAGTGTTATCTTTAAGTTTAATTTTTAATTTATAGCCCCAACGACAAGAATGAGCGCAACTTCCCTGATTTGCACCTCTTTCAGCCAAAAAGTTAGATAATAAGCAACGACCCGAATAGGTCATGCACATTGAGCCATGAATGAAAGTTTCGATTTTTATATTTGGACATTTATTGCGAATTTCGGCCAACTCTTCAAACGAAACTTCTCTTGCCATTACCACCAAAGAAGCACCTTGTTTTTGCCAAAAATCTACCGTTAACCATGAGCAAACATTGGCTTGCGTTGAAATGTGCAATTCAATTTCTGGAGCATGACTTTTGCAAAATTGAAAAACCCCCGGATCAGAAACAATCAAACCATCTGGCTTAACTTTTTTAACTGTTTCTAAAAATTGCGGCAATTTTTCAATATCTTTATTATGCGAAAAAAGATTAAGCGTAAGATAGACTTTTTTACCAAATTGATGAGCATATTCTATACCTTCAATCACATCTTCCAAAGTAAAAGCAGATTTGGTGCGTAGCGACATATCAGGCGTTCCAAGGTAAACCGCATCTGCCCCATAAAGAATTGCAGTTTTAAGACGAGTTAAATTGCCAGCTGGCAAGAGGAGTTCGGGCTTTTTGAGATTTACTTTTTCTTTCATTTTTTGACTAAAAATTTTAATGAAAAAGCAAATTTAGGATTGTTTTTATATCATTCAATTAATGAATAACTTCAATACCCCATTTTTGACCTAGGTAACCTTCGATTTTTTTGATTTCGGCCGTTGATAAAGCCTTATTAAAAACTACAAACTCACCAATTAGGCCGTCAAAATCTTGACCAATTTCAAATAAACCGGCTCTAGTTCCTTCAACTTGCGCAGTTGCACCAGAGTCAACTCCTGCAATAAATTGACCATCATATCTGATTTTAAGCAGATTGCCGTTTTTTAGTAATGCCAAGATGTGAGGCTTACCAATGGCGTCAACAGGAAGATTATTTGCATCAACCGAAATTAAACTAGAGATTGGATTGTTAGCAATAGTAATACTTTGATTCGGAACGCTAACTGGATATATACCATAATCAAACCACATATATGGCGAGGTAGATCTTGCACCTCCAAGAGAAATTCTTTTTTGACCGTCGTCCCAACGAAAAATATTAGCACCACCAGCCAACCTATTTTGCACAATGAAAATAGTTGCGTATCTATTGCCAACTAAATCTTCAGCGCTTAAGTTAGTCTTTTTAATATTAGTTGCTCCACCACCTTTAAACTTAACCGAAGGAAGCCCGTTAACTCCATTTTTTTTGTAATAAGGTCTTGAATTACCTGACTGCGACAAATTTATGGGAGCGCCATTTTCTTCTGGCTTTACATCATACCAGTTAGTGATTCTTGAACCATCACTAACTTCATTTTGATTGAAGCTGTCTTGATTTAAAGCATCTAATCTTAAAGAAACACCACCTATATAATTTAGATGAAAGGTTAAGTCATTATCAGACCTTTGAGCGGTTGCAATTTTCATCTTGTAATAAAGCTCTGATCCTTTAGTTATGCCAGCAATCAGCAAACCTATTATCAAAATTACAATTGATAACTCTATAAGAGAAAAAGCTCTATTTGTATTTTTGTAATTCATAAATTTTAAGTTTTTTTAAAAAAAATGATCTTGAATTTTAGAAACTGAAATTTCAACTATTTTTCCAGAAATTAATTTAACTACCTCAAGATCGTGCGATATTGTTATATAAGAAATCTTATGATCTTTTTGAAGATCTAGTAATAAATTTACAATCTCATTTTGTGTTTTGTAATCAAGAGCGGAAGTTGGTTCATCAAGAATTAAAATTTTGGGTTTTAAAATCAAAGCACGAGCAATTGCTACTCTTTGCCGTTGACCACCAGATAGCTGATGAGGATAGCGATCTTTGAGTGACAAATCTAAATTCATTTTTTTTAAAACCTCATCGACCATTTTTTCTTGACTTTTGTCATTAGCAATTTTGTGAATTCTCAAGCCTTCAGCAATTATATCTTTGATTTTAAAGCGCGGACTTAAAGAAGAAAAAGGATCTTGAAAGACAATTTGTATTTCTTGACGCAATAATTTTTGATGATTTTGCCAATTTTTATTACCAAAAACCCTGATTTGACCATTAAATTTACATAGATTTGTTAAGGCTAGTGCCAATGTTGATTTACCAGAGCCACTTTTACCAACTATGCCAAGATTTTCACCTTCTTTCAAAGAAAAATTAATATTTTTAAGTGCCAAAAATTTGCCATAATTCACACTTAAATTAGTTGCATGCAAAATTATTGGTGTACATGGGTTATTTGTGGCTTTTTTTAATGTTTTAACCTCTGATTTTTCAAATTTTTCGCCAATATAAATCACTTCATCAGCAATTTTTTCAACAATATTTAAATTATGAGTTATCAGCAAAATTGCCAAGCCAAGCTCTTTTTTAAGAGTAACCAATAAATCTAAAATTTCTTGCTGAGTTTCAAAATCAAGTGCTGTAGTTGGTTCGTCGGCAATCAAAATTTTTGGATTATTCGCCAAAGCCATTGCAATCATAATTCTTTGTTTTTGTCCACCCGAAAGTTGATGAGGATAATTATTTAAGCGAGCTTTAAAATCTTTTAGATCAACCAAATCAAGCAATTCCAAAACTCTTTTTTCTAAATCTTTTTTGGCAATTTTTGGCTGGTGAATAATGATAATTTCAGCGATTTGTTTGCCAATTTTGTGTAGTGGATTTAGCGAAGTATTTGGATCTTGAAAAATCATCGAAATTTTTTGCCCACGAATTTTACAAATTTCATCCCCTCCTAACTTAAGCAAATTCTTATCTTCGAAGATAATTCGCCCTGAAATTTTGGCATTTTTAAGAAGATTCATAATTGCCAAAGCAATTGATGATTTGCCACAGCCACTTTGACCTACCAATGCGGTAATTTTTTTAGATTTTAGTTCAAGATTAAAATCACTAAAAATTTCACTATCGCCAAAAGCAACTCCAAGATTTTTAATTGATAATAATGAATTTTTCACCTCTTTCAAAATATAATTATTAATTTTGCTAAAACCGCTTTTAGCAAAATTAATTCAACTTAAATATAAATTTGCGTCAGCAAATTTAATGAGTTTTACTCCACAATTATACAGTCCGCCCCTGTCTTGCCTGATTTTATAATATATTTTTTACAGAACTCTTCGGCTTTTATTTGATTGTAAAAATCACCAATTTGTAAGCGATAAAATATTCCTCTATTTTCTAGATCAACTTTTTGAACATAATGCTTTAAATTAAAAAATAAGTCAGGATATAATCGATTAAGCTTTTCCCAACTTATTTCAGCAGATTGAGTTGAAGTCAAAGCAGCAACTTGGACTCTGATTCTCTTTTTTTGGATCCTATCTTTATTATCCTTTTGTATCTCTGGCAATGTTTTTGTTTTAAAAATATTTTTAACCTGCTGATTGTTCTTTTTTTCTTGTTCAAAGATTATTATTTTTTCTGGTGAATTTTTATGAGTTGAAGTTTTTGGATCATTATAATTTTGTTCTTGTAGCTGTTGAGAGTTAAAGTCGCTAGAATCTGAAGATTTATTTATAATTGGCGGCTTTTTAGGTTCAGGATTTCTAATAATTTTAGCTGGCTCCTTTAGTGATTC
>Ga0222719_10004789_pt1 | contig 11820 bp, 8 predicted proteins | sample C33_34DmetaG_FD_165039 | JGI IMG/M metagenome (GOLD analysis project Ga0222719, IMG submission 165039) | Estuarine water microbial communities from San Francisco Bay, California, United States - C33_34D | ecosystem: Environmental > Aquatic > Marine > Unclassified | place: USA: California...
GTGCGATAGTACCCTCTCTAGAGAGGGTTGTTTTATACGAGTGCCCTGCCCTCTGGGGCAAGGTAACCGCTTTGCGTTGATTAATGTCTCGTATGGACCATCCCCTTGGGAATGACCTCATTGGTCAAGACCAAAACGGAGGTAGAATTCGTTCTAATCCAAGACTGCTCGGTAGCGCCGATTCTGGTGAGTCCGATCCTTGGGCTCCCGAAATTAGTTTGAAAACTCAATGCTCTTTGGAATTGAATGCTGTCGTGACTCTTCAATGGAATGCAACGACAAAGCAGTTTGAATTGCAAGGTTCTTTGACAGAAGGTGACACTCGCAATGGGACGGGGTCAACGCGTCATCTTTCCCCGGGAAAGACTGGCGGAAACAAACGAAGAAGGATTTCGGGTAACGTGGGGCCGCGCATCCCTCGAGGAATACAACGATCTCCTGTTATTGCGATTCCTACTGCCAGGAAGGGGGCGGGAACCGAACCAAAGATTTCTATTTCGTCCTCGGACTACATACAATCTGCATTCTTTGATAGACTTAGATTTCAGGACGAAGACTTAAGTGATTCCACTAATCGTCGACTCGGTGAAAAAGGCGATGGAAACCTAGTACATGGTGAACTCATCTTCGCTCAGGTTTGTGACTGTGTTGATCCAACATCAGCGCAATCTGCAATGACTATGCCCAAATTTTACTGCCCCATCGAAACCCCGATCTGTATTATCGAATGGAGTAATGATACTGCTATCAATAGAACGATATACCCAAGCGTGGAATGCCTGAGCGCCAACTCGGAAGTGATGGAGGATTTTGTGCGCTATGTATTTCCGGTGGCCCTGTTCATGTTCTTGTTTACGATTGTATTGTGCTTTTGGTCTCCCAGAGGTAGACATGCCGGAAACTATGCCTGTCGCTTGTTTCGCCTAACATCTGAAGAGCGGTATAAAGAACAACTGAACAAGGAATTGAATGCCTTGTTAAGACGAAGACAGCTCATTTATCGATATCAGTTGCGACAACACTATGGCCAGATCCAATCATCCAGCGCGAGAACACAGATACCTCCAATAGCAGCGGCCGACAATTACTTTTTCTCGCCTGATGCGCTCCCACCCTTAACACCTCCGCCGACGAAGGTGTCACTAAAGACCAAAAGATTCTCATTTTCAAACGTTTTGGGGGGCAATACTGCTGGCGTGAACAGTCGGGTGAGTGGTGAGCATGGGGTGGACTCTGGAACCGTGGAAGACGGATTTGAAGTCGAACTAAAACATCCTTCGAAAGCGGTGGTTGTTGAGGGGCGTGAACAAGGAGAAGACATAGAAGTTAGCCTTAGTACTGCCGCATTCACTAGTTTCGCTAGCAATGGAGAGGCAAGAGTGGTACAAATTACAGCTGGGTCTTCCTCCGATTCTGTCGATAACGAGGAAGCAAATCAAAATGATGAGGAAGAGGGGGTAGAAGTCGAGATTGCAACGTGTGCAATCTGTTTAGTGGATCTAGAGCGCGGAGACCGCGTTGGGGATCTTCGGTGCTGTCATGCATTCCATTCTGACTGTCTGAAAGCATGGATTAAGCGCCGAAAGAACCATTGCCCTCTATGCAAAGCAGCCCTAATCTTGGAGTCGGATTCGGTTTAGGACGTCAACCGTGTTGCTGGCATTTCGCCGCCATTCTGCCGTTGCCTGTCGACGATAATAATCTGTCATAGACATTATTACGGAAATTAGCTAGCTAGCTAGCTAGCTATGTATCTTGATTCTTGATTTTCTTGTTCTGTTCAACGACCTCTCGAAGAAACTTGACAGCTCCAAAAATGTCGATTCTATCCTCCGGCTTGTACTCAAAGCATTTCTCGATCAACTCCACGATTTTTCCTTCGGCGAAACTTCGCGTACGCCATCTTGGATCAATGAATGGTTTCTTGCCTTCCTTGACTGCGGCTTGCACTACTTTCTTCGTAAGGAGGTCGTAGAAAGGATACAAGCCTGTCAGTACACTGTATAGGTTGTTACCAAAGCTGAAAACGTCGATTTTTTCCGTTAAAGGATAATCAAAGTACTCTTCTGGTGATCTCCACTATGTGTCATCGAATTGGCACCACAGGAAATGGGGCTAGAGTGAGTACCGGGGTGTATAGTACGGCGCAAAATAAGACAGAATCGAACAATCAAATAACTTACGTCACCTTGTCCTTTGTAGTTCCGATACTTGCAGTATTCCTGGTCTTCCTCGTTCCACAAAACAACTTCGGCGCGATTAAAGTCATTTAGTTTCAGGTGGCCGTCAGGGGTGAAAAGAAATTGTGTCATCTGAATGTCGTCGTGAATGATCATACCGTCGGGAAAGGAGTGGAGGACCGCAATCGCCTCCGCCATTTCTAGGCCGTATTGTAGCTTTTGCTCGGCAGTAAAGTTGTTTCTGGGATCTAAGCCATCTTTGTCGTTCAGCTCAACTTTCTTGCGACCACCCAGTGGAACCGCGGTAGTTTCTAATTCACCGTCCATCATGGCTTCGGAAACGAAAGCGATACCACAGAAGGCATACATATCAACAATATTGTCATAGGCTGTCAATCGCTCCGATACAAGGCCATCCATTCGAATGAATTCGTAGTCCGAATAGTCAAAGCCGTAGTCTTCAACGTCGCTAGTTTTGAAGACAACACGTGGATCTTCAGTCAAGTCCATCAAGAAGACGTTACGATACGATCCGGACCTAGAGATTACGAGGAAGAAGTACGGTGAGATCGTCAGGATGACTCGAGTCCGAGTAGGTGCTGTATTTTAGAGAAATACGTACCCCACAAATTTCATTCGCCCTTCTATGGCAATGGAACGCGGATCAAATTCGTGCATCGTATTGCAATTTATGGGTAAGTTCCGATGCCAATTCGTTCTTCGACAATGCTTCTTTTCCAGCTCCTCATCGTGTACAATCGAGTATGGATTCCGTTCTTCGTCGTCATCAAATGCGTAATAGAAGTCAACGTCATCATTCACCTCTTCACCATCTTTGTTGAGCTGTTTGATTTGTTTGCCCGTATCATCATACTTTGCAAGGTCCATTTTATAGTCATGATAGATCGCCCGCTTTACTCCGTCCTCTTCCATTATGTCAATGTACAAGTCTCCGTAATTCGGGCTCATTTGGCGCTCCTTTGCGTCCTCGCTGAGTTTCGGAGGTTTGCTTAGAAACAATGTAGGGTAATGGTGTCGATAGGTAATCTTATCATTGAAATAAACGATCTGTTCGTAGTTCGATTTATCAAAAGAGGTATCGATGGTAATTTTGTCGCTGTAAAGGTAGGATAAACCGGCATGCAATAGCCGGGCAAGGATATAAAGGGCAATACCGACAAAGAGAAGATCGCAAAGTACTCTTCGTTTCTGACGGGTCGTTCCAGGGATGCTCCGAAACCAAGAGGACAAGGCAAGTCGTATCCGATTTTGTGGGAATAGACGTCTGCGTTTGCTTTGCCGTCGTTTTCGTAGACGCTCGTTCATTGCATATTGCTGTCGGTCGAGATCGTCTTTCGTCTGAGGTAGTTCATTTGAACCGTTTCGACTGGCCTTCCGAGTGTTTAGAGGACTTAAGCTGCCGGCTGCTTTGTCATCAGTTTGATCACCGATCCAAATATTTTTCTCGCCGGGAGATGACTGGGAAGAGGGGGATCCAGTTGAACCCGTTGGACGATGATGCAGTACGCTCCGTCGCATTGCAAAGAAAAGATATCGTTTGTCGACTGTACGAGTATGGTGGTACTGGTAGATACCAATCCAGATATCTTCAGCCCATATAGCTCTCTCAGAGCGTCTGTTGCTTCCTCCGCAAGACTTTAGAAGTCGATTTCAACGTGGAGGTTGTCGTTTAGCCAGACCTATGTCCGTATTTCCATGGTCCATGGTCAAATCTTAGCCTCATTTTTTATTGATCCTGACTAATAATGTGCACGTGCGAAAACGCGCATAGCGCCGGCCGGAAGTCCCGTCTTTCGAGTCACGGACTTCTACTATTGACGTCACTTTCATTTATCTCGACTATCTTTCACCGAGACTTTCACCATGGCGACCACACTGACAGCTCGCAACACGATCTCTTACAGCACGGTTGACGAGCTTTCTGACAAACATAAAGCTTTACAGATGTCGATAAAGAGTCCAAAGATACGTCGTAACAAGAAGCAAGGAGTTTCTGAGGCATTGGCTCGGCGGCACTCGTCGTTGTCCTTGTTGCTAATGTTCGCATACGGGTTACTCACGGGTATGATATTGACGTATTGCGGCCATGCTTCTGTGAATGCCTTCCCTGTTGCTCCAGCTTTTTTCCATTGTTATTCTCGATCTATTGCACGACAGCCTACACAACAGATGCCTTTGTATCATGCTGATTTGACGACGGCCCTTTTCGCCAAGAAGAAAAAGAAACGGAAGCCAGGAGACAGTACGATCTGTGTCAATCGATTGGCTTATCGGAACTACGAGATTGTCGACAGCTTAGAAGCGGGTATATCTTTGAAAGGAACTGAGGTCAAATCGATACGCGACGGGAAAATGAACTTGCGTGATGGATACGTCAAACCGACCAACAAGGCCAATGGGAATTCTCTGTCACTTCACAATGTCCATATTGGGAAACACACTGGTTGTGGCGAGTTTTTTCAGCATGAAGAAAAGCGACCGCGAGAGCTATTAGTGCATAAGGAGCAGGCACGAAAGCTGAAGCAGCAAACGGAACAAAAGGGTATGACGATTGTCCCGCTTAAAGCATATTTCAAGCAGAACCGGGTCAAAATCGAAATAGCGCTCTGTCGGGGGAAGAATGTGCGTGACAAGCGGGCCACAATAAAGGAAAGGGAAGCTAAGAGAGAAGAAAATCGTATCATAAAGACTTTCCGACTGTAACTATTGTCCATGGTGACACGAGAAAGGTCGGGATGTATTACGAGATATAGTTGTCTTACGATTTTCTTAGGATCTACCCTTGCCTCTGACTAATTCAAGCGGCCGATACAGTTGGGGGCGCCGCATGTGCAACGAAGACTTCCATCTTCCACTGGAAACTTGTAGTCGTACGTAATTTCTTCACCCGATGTGATAGTGCGCTTAGCGAAAACCACGATCTTCTTGTCTTGCTTGCCTCCGACGATGTTCGTATCCGCAGAGGACGTCGTATCTACGGTGATGATCTTTGCGTACGCATTTGGTTGGCACGAATGGTTCATAAACCTGGCCATGCAGCCGATCTTCGTCGCATCAACAATACGCTGCATATCGAGACGGAACATGTAACAACTTCCTTCGCCGGATATCTCATAAGCGCGTTCTCGTATGTCGGCGATTGGCTGACGGATCGTTTCTCCCATGTATTCTACGATCGGGTCGTCCTTGGCAATGTCAACCTTTGTAAAGAGTCCCCATCCATGAATGTGTGATCGCCTAGCTGCCAGTCGCTGTTCCATTGGAACGACTTTCAATCTACGGTACTTTTTCTGCGTCAAGTGCCTGTCTGCCTTTGCCTTTTCTTCTCCTTGTTTAGTCAGAGATGAAGGCGCGGCTTCGCCCCCGAGCGCTCCGGTGTCGTCGTCGGCATTTCGGACAGCACGTACCAAGGCCCTAGTGATTCGGCCGCTTCCTCCACTACGTGCAATCGCTGTCATTCCTTCGGTCCTCGCGCAGCCGCTAAGGTTTTCGAGGGCTTGCTCTGACTTGACAGCTGCACGTTTGCGAATAAGATTCTTCACGGACTCAATAGACGGTTGGATGAAACAGAAGCGATACACCGGTGACGACTTCGTAATCGGTGCAGCGAGTGCTTCGATACCAGGGCGGGACTCGAGTAGTCTTCGGACGTGGTCCAAACCAAAACCAAAGAACTGTAGCAAAATAGAGACGGGGTGAGAAATTAATACCCGACAGGAGCTGCGATATGTCCCAGCTATCCATACCACATACCTGAGGTCCGTTAAGCCCGTAGGTCTTTCGCAAGGTCTTTCGCACTGCAGGGAGCTTCGACAATAGATTCCCGTTAGAAAAGCTGGATGAATTCACCTTCCTGACTCGTTTCATCAGCAAGTCGTAGGCTTTTGATGCAGAAGACCCTGTGATTGCGGACGTCGGATCGTCGCCAGGAATAATAGAGAACAAGGCGTCATTTCCTTCCGGTGATCGCTCAATCTTAAGAATGTATGTAGTTCGAGAACGAGGTTTACTCGCCGACCAAAATATTCGAGAAGCAACGTATCCGGGTGGTGTGATGTAGTTCTCTGAGTGAAAGCCGTCGACGTCTATTTCAATGTTCCCAAGAGCATGGACAACCAGTGAACCCACTCGGGTACAAAGATCCCCTTCTGCCGCCTCGAGATCCTTCTCGGAAGCACCTTTCTTGTCGTCTGGTGCCACCATTAACGCTTTCATCGGCTCATAACTTTCCTTGACAAGAATATCCGACGCAGAGCTTCTGTGATGCATACAAAATACTTGCTGGCTCGACGAAAAAGCGGCCCCGCATGCTTTTGCACAGGGAAAGTGGTAGTTGTACAAACAGTTGCTCTTGTTGCATCCTACAGTTGCTCCGTGGAAACCACATCCGAAGCACTTCAATTGTGAACCTCTGCTTCTTGCCTTTTCCACGGCGTGGAGCAGACCGTCGCTAGAGTCCTCCCAGACTTCCGAACTCCACATCGCACAGCCTGTATGGACAAAGAGCCCATCCGAAAAAGGGAGTAGACGACCAAGACTAGGCTTGGATACGTCAATCTCATCAGAGGCGAGACAGTCTTCACGAAGGAATCCAGCGTCATCGTCTCCGCATAAGTGGCAAAGGCAGCAAACTCTCGGGTCTTTCCAACGGCAGTAGCCTTCTGTGGAACCAGAGACGTCCGTCCAGCCACAAAGGGCCTCCGCAATCTTGATCTCTTCCGTGGTAGTAGTATGAAGGTCTTTAGCCCGGGTCTTTGGATCAAGCTGGCCGAAGTCTAAACCCAAAGTGGCGATAACTTCATCTCGCTCCGGCCGAACTGAGTCGCGAGGGAGAATCGATTGACCGCCCTCGTCTGGTGCCACCAGTAGCTCCTCAAAACGAGTGTTGCTCTTGAGTTCTTCGTTGATTGAAACACCGAGTACAGCATCAGCAACTTTTAGAAACGAAGCAGCAAGCTTGGCAGAGTGGACGATTGTGTCGGTTCTGTCAGAAGAGACGCCAGCGAGTTCCCAGTTCGACCGCCTTACAACCAACACGAAACGCAGGGCTCGCTGAATAGTCTCCATTCGAAGACCAGACATTCCTTTGAGGGCGTGTTGTACGATTATTCGAGGGTCACTGTATGATGACTTGGCAAGGGAGTAGATTCGGAGGCCCTCTTTGATCAAGGCTAAATACTCGTCGCGCCATAAATCACGTATACACCAGTCAATTTCATCGGAAAGCTTAACGAATAATTCTGAATTGGTGCAGTTTTCGTGACTCGGTAGTTTTTCATTGATAATCGCCGTCCATGCCTGGTCAGAGAGAAACTTTCGGGCTGTGTCGGCGTCCATCGCGCCTTCGTGCCCCCCAGGAGAGCAAGACGGACACACATAGAGATCCTAGAAAAGCGCATCTTGTTAGCACGAGTCCGCAGATTGTGACACTCTGTCGTTCACTGTCTACTTACAGTCTTCATTGTGGTTCTCGTTTTCTCTGTGTTCAAAAAGTGCTTCGCCGATATGTGACAAGACGAGTGAATCGAACCATTGCAACGAGAACACTTGGCAACATTTTCGTCACCGGGTCGAAGTAACCGCGTGCACAGTTTACACTTCAAAGAATCCCCCGTTCCGTTGACAGAGTCGTCACAGCCCCCACATCGATAGCATTTCTGCGGATCACTAGACCAATGTTGGAGACTAGCGCCTTCTGGCTCAGACGTGTTACCGCAAACGCGACAGTCAACGCACTGCCCACAGATCCACAACCCGGAAGGCGCGGAATCAAGAGGGGGGTCAAGAAGCTCAAGGGAGAAGCCACGATCGCACATCTCACAAAAAAGCATTTTGTCCTCGTCTTTCGGTACATCACCCGAGATCTCACATATCTTGCAATTGGGACATCTCCACCCAGCAACAGCAAACTCGTCCATACTATGCACAGGAGCGTTGGCGCAGAAAGAGTGGTATGCCTCCCCGCAGTCGACGCAAAAGACCATTGTGTCCATCGCCCCACTGGATCCACAGGAAAAACAGCAGTCCATCCAGGAGCAATAGAACGCATCAGTAGGTTTCAACTTCAACTCTGTGTAAGGCAAGCATGAAGACTGGTCTGGAGGACTTTTCTGCAGGGGAGGCAGCGTTACGGACGCTGCCAAGGATCCAGCGACTAGGTCTTTCTTCTCTACAGATTCGTCCACCTGCACTCGATCCTCTTCCATTTTTCTAGCCTCGTCCGCCTTTCTAAAGGTCTCCTTTATATCAGCGTCGTACTTGCCCGGGGGAGCGGCTCTGCCAATCGCCCCGAACACATTGCTCAAGCAACGGCTGTAATAGCGCTTTGCCTCATTCCAGAAAGCAGTATGCTGTGGGACAGAAAAGCAATTGAATGAGACGACAGTCAAACATGTCTGAACGTACACGATAATACTTACGAATCTGTTAAAAGTCAACGCGTTCAATACCATGAGAGCGAATGACTCACGAACCCACACGTAGTTCAAATATTCCTCCACTTCAGCTTTCTCAAGCATCGTCTGCAGGTCCATTGGGTTTTTGATGACGTCATGGTAGTTTGGAGCCACTTTCTCTGTAACAGGAACAGCAAACAACATCTTTGCGTCTTCTCCTTGCAGTGCGTGGATGAGTTCTTTGCATCGCTGTCGACAGCACATTCGACAGAGGAATTCCTTACTGTAGATAGGATGCTTGCCTCTCGAGGTTAGGTCGTATTCATCCTCATCTAATCCAGAGCAACCAGCATGTACCCACATGTCACAGTTGTCACACACAAGCATATCATTTTCCCCAAATCCCCATTCGGTTGTCTCTGCTCGGTAGAAGGATGGGTCGACCTTTGCCCCCACAGGTAACTTGTCCTCTCCGTCAAAGGATCCTAGAATGGGCGGCAGGATGGTGTCCTCAACGATACACCCAGAAGCTGAAGCTTTCCCCAAACGGTGGAGTGCGCCATCGTATTCGATCCGCTTCGAGATTCGCTCATATCTGTCATTGTCCCAGGTATGAGCGCAATTCGGACAAAACTGACCGTTGTCGTAATAAGCGGTACACGTAAAGCAAAGATTCAAAACTTCACCTTTGGGAAACGAGAGGGAAGGAGGACATGGTCTCGGGTGACATCCAAAAACAATGTCTTTCTGGTAACACCCACGACAAGGAATGCACCGGGAACAAACAAAGTCGTCTGGATCCGTCCTTTGCCACGTCTCGGGGCTCATGGGAGGATCCAAACAGGCAATGTGAAATTCACCTTTACATTCTGTACACTTTACCCGATAATCATCCTGCTTCCAATATTCAACGCAACGGTGACAACGCTCTTTCAACAATTTGGTCAGCTGGTCTTGCCTCTTTTGTTGTTCCTCTGAATGCGGTACGTCAATGTCACCGTCCTCATCCTCATCATATTCAAACCCAACCAAGTACGGCACCAGGTCTTCCAGCTCAACGGCGTCACCTCCATTATCTGTACCACTCTTCTTCTGACTAAGAACCTTGAAGTTACTGCAATCCTTCTTTCCAAAGACGTTGATCCAAGAAGCCTCGTATTTCTTCTTCGTCGTCTCCGATAAATCGTAGGAAAGCAGCACCTTTTTCTGAGCGGTACTGTAGGCTCGGACTTTCGCAGTGACGGTATCTCCGTATGGATAATTCACATCGGTTCTGTGAAGTGATACACGCTTTCCGACCAGACCACTCTTGTGTCGAGGTTGATGCGTCATTTCCAGCGCTCTGCGAGCATAGAAGATGATCGCTTCGTTGCGATAGAACTGGATTCGTCGATACTCCTGACTCGCCAAATCAAAAGCTTGTGCGTTACGCTTCTTCTTGTGTCGGGCCACAACCGGGTCAATTGCCAGTGGCGAGAAGGGCCTTATACACTCAGGTGAATCACGGAGAGTGGCAACTTCCAGGGATGCAAAGAACTCGACATTGACGTATCCTGGTCGACAGTGCTGATGGTCGACGGCCTCCATGACCAGAGCCGGCCACCAAGCGTATCCCTTCACATGCGCCCACACTATTCTCGTCGCCACCTGTAAGTTGTGTTCATCATTGCGCAGCCAAATCCAAGTGGACTGGTCCTTCGACTTCTTCTTGGGTTTGCGCCCCGGCCCTCGTTTGGTTGGTGTCGTCGGCAGAGCAGAATCGCCGTCACTGGTCTTCAATTCAATCTTGTGTTTATGCGTGTACGGATCATATCGTACAATGCGACCAGCGATCCAACTGTTGGTGTTAATCATGGAACCACTCTTTCCATCGCCCGCTCTATCCGAAGAAGGCAATACTCGGATCGACCAACCGACTTTGTTGCCGTCCTTGTCATAGGGATCCCAATGTACAGTTGTTGGTGGAGCCAATATGTGCTTATCCCAGTGAAGACCATATTCAGGGTTCAATGCCTCCGGGGCCGGACGACGCACGATTTCTTCATCGTCCAACTCTTCTTCCTCCTCCTCTTCTTCCTCGGACTCTTCTTGTTCTTCTTCTACTACCTTAGTCTCGTTGTGCTTTCCCCGTCCTTTCTGGCTACCTGTTATGTCACTTTTCATCGAAGCGTCATCCCCAATATCTGAGGATGCACCCTCAACCTTCTTTGATTTGTTGTCTCGCATATCTTCATCGTCATTGTCGTCACTAGGATCCATAATCTTTTTCTTCTTTCGTTTTCGCTTGTTCCCATCTCCCGACGTACTTCCCCGGTCCAATGACGAAACGTCCGATGCCCCATCAGGGATCTTACCACCGTCTTCTCGTTGAACTCGGTGGGGTGATAAATGCTTGCGTTTCTTGGGCCGATTGCCTGCGCCAAAGGGAGTCTTCTTGGACGAAAAGGCTCCTGTCGGTTTGTTTCCATTCTTTGGCTTTTTCTTTTTTGGATTACCGGCTTGAATGACAGTATCCGGCGGCAACAATCCCAACTCGACACTGATATTGAGCGCCTTTGGGATAGAATCACACGATCGTCCATTGTACGGTGCTGTCCACTTGCGTCGATTGCGCTTGTCAATACTGCACGTCCATCCGTCGGGCAATCCGCGAGCTTTGGCGTCCTTGTAGGCCATTTGAATTTCTTTGGGAACTCCCAAACGATTCATTTCTTCTTCCGTTGCCGAACCTAAAGGAGGATACGTCGGTGCATTTGGATTGTACTGTCGTTGGGACGTCGAATGACGCGGTGCTGGAGGAGACGGGCGTGACGTAGGAGGCGGCGGCGGCGGTGTGTGTATCCGATGGTGATGGAATTGACCGTGTGGAAGCTGATGAAGCTGTTCTCTGTGACGAGGTTCCATCAATAAGGATGCCACCGATGCTTCTTGAGTTTCTGGTGTAGGTAAGGATGGTTCTAACAGAGGATGATGTTGAAGCTGCCGCGGATGCTGTCGGATGCTAGTCGACGACCGATGACCGTCGTTGTCATCATCACTAGCCGGTTCAGGAGAGAACAAGGACGTCGGATAGTTCGAAGTCGGGGCATTCGACATGTCTATCTATTCTGCGTTTGATTCAGGGTACCCAATGATCAAGCAATGCAATCTTTGCTCTTGTTCGGTTAAGCTTCGCCTGTCTGCTGGTTCCTTGCTCGCAGGTCAAAGATAGTAGTAGAGATGGT
>Ga0222719_10004790_pt1 | contig 11819 bp, 12 predicted proteins | sample C33_34DmetaG_FD_165039 | JGI IMG/M metagenome (GOLD analysis project Ga0222719, IMG submission 165039) | Estuarine water microbial communities from San Francisco Bay, California, United States - C33_34D | ecosystem: Environmental > Aquatic > Marine > Unclassified | place: USA: California...
TGTTGTTCTGTACTAAATGGAGCTACTCGTTGACCTGTGTATGGTTGGAATTGTTTGACACCAGTTACTGCTCCAGAAGAATCTGTTTGATAAATTTGTTTACCAGATTGTTTTAGTAACTCTTCGTAGAATGGTTGTGCATATTCAGGTAGGTTAGTTGTAACCGATTTAGATTCAGTTGTACCGCCTCCACCTCCACCTTTGTAGAATGTAAAGAAATCTTGGTTTAAACCAATAATTGTACCTAATATTTTATGAAAGCTTATCATAATCGTTTTTCCACCATAACATAGGTCTTTTCAAACCCATACTTTAATTTCCATAATCTTGCAACAGCCTCGAAAGCAGCTCCTCTAACTACTGTTGCTCCGTTTTCTTTTGCCCAGTCACATAAATCTTCTAGGTCTTGTTTTTTAGTTCTACCACCTATTGCTGTAATAAAAGCTACTCTGTCATCAGGAAAGTTAATAAACTCTATAGTAGCAGCGCAATATATTTCATTGTCTTCATTAACTGCAACTAACAATGATTGTACACCTTGCACTAAAAACATTTTAAGGTGGTCTAACTTATACTCACCACCCGAATGGTCCATAGCGTTTTGTAAATATTTTTCTACTTTGGGCCAAACATTCTGTATATGATTTAGCCCTACAACTCTTACATTACTCAAGTAGGTAAATACCTTTCTGCGTTTGTATCCTTCGCGTATTCTTTATTATCGCCCATAGTTTTACTACGAGCAGCCTGTATTCTATCTATCATAGCGTATAATTTCTGTGCACCAGCATCTGATGAACCATTACCTAATTCAGATACAATTCTTGCCGGTACTATAAATTCACCATCTGATAATGCAGCTTCTTGCTCACCTTCTATCATAGCAGGAATTTCATCACTTACGCCATCTCCATTACCATTTAACATTTTACCATCATCTGGAGTTAATCCTGCAATACCGCCTGCTGCCATACCTTGTTGCTGCTGAGCTTGAGCTTGGAGAGCCTGTATATTTAAACCGGCTGGTAAACCTTGATTAGCCATTTCTTCTTCATTTTTCTTAGCTAACATCAAATCCATTGTTGTAGCTGGTGCAGGTGTAGCTGCTTTTGCTGTATTCATTTCAGCTGTTGTTTTACCGCCTTGTTGATACCTAATAGCACCACCTTTACGTAACCCACCTAGACCTTGTTGATTTAAATCAGATTGTTGTGTATCTGCATAGCCTTGAGCTGCTTGTAATGCTACGGCTGGGTTTATTCCGCCTGCAGCTCCTTGTAAACCTGCTCTAGCCTCAAAGTCTCCGCCACTTTCATCACCAGGTTTAGCTACACCTTCTGTTACATATTTAAATCTATTCTCATAATCTATATCAGACATTGTGCCTTTAGGGTCTGCAACAAACTTACCGCCTACGTCTACAAAGCCTTGAACTGGAACACGAGTTTGCGTACCGCCTTGCATACCCATTATAGGAGAATATGTAGCCCCTGTTGTGTTATATTGAGGCTCAATACCATAATAACTTTGGTCTCTTACTACTTTATCGCCTTCAGCATATTTTTTAACTTGTCCGCCTTGTGCTAATAAACGAAGTCCTGTATCCATGCCTAAATTAAGACGTCTTGTTGGGTCATATAATCCTGCAGTAGACTGTTCATATGTAGGCATATCTTCATACATACCTTTCATATATGTTTCAGCGCCTGCACCTAGCACAGGCATAGCTGTTTTAAACATACCATATGTTTCATTTCCTCCACCTAAATCAGAGAAAAATTTACTTCTTGATTCTGAATCTGTAGCTACATTTTTAATACCAGAACCAAGCTTACTAATTTGACCTTGTCCATATTCAAAACCTTCTTGGAATGGTGATTTTGTTACTGTTTCAGTAAGAGGAGGGATATCTTGTGTAACTAAATTTTGATTATAAACAGGTCTTGGGGCATTTGAAGCAGCGTCAAACTTTGTATCTAAAGTATAATCAAACCCTTGAGCTCTAGGAATAGGCTCTACTCTACCCATGTTAGGTCCTATTGTAGTATTTACCGGTTTGTATACTTGTTGAGGAGTCATTCCTCCTGTAAAACCCTGTCCTCCTGCAGTTGTTAGTGATGAAGGACCTCCAGCTACAGTTGTTGCTCCTGGAGTAAATGTACTTCCGCCAACAGTTTGTCCAGTAGACATATTAATACCTTGAGTTGTGTCAGTAGGAGTAAACATAGACGATTCAGCTGACCCTGCTGGCACTGCCGGTGCACCTTGTGCTACAAGACCTTGACCTATATTACCACCACCATAACCACCCAATGCGCCCATAGCAATGCCTAATGGGTCACGTTTACCTTGAGCATATGCAGTTAAACCGCCCGCACCTGCAGCTAAATATGGAGCATAAGCAGGGGGGAAAAAAGCACCTGCTGCAATACCCGCCGCAGTAGGAGCTAAAGCACTAAAAAAGTCACCTAAGAATGCTTCTGGCATTCCTGTTTTAGGGTTGATTGTAATGTCGCCACCGTTGGCTCTTGATATAGCCGTGAGTTGTGCTACCTCGTCAGGACGCATATGCATCAACGTAGTATCACCATATCTGCCTAATGAGGCTATGCCTTGTGCTTGTTTTTTACTGTCCATAAATTTAACCTGTTATTAAGTTGTATAATACCATTATTTGTGTTATGTATAAACCTTTATTCTCGTCCAATATACTGTATAACCCCATAAGATGAAGGTATCTCTGGATGAGCATAAGGGCTTGTTTGTGCTGCTGTTGCTTCTAAATAGATGCCATCTTGTACACCTGATTCATAAGCTTGTTCAGTTGCCCAGTATAAAGCAAAGTTATCATTTTCTAAAGTCTCCCATGATACAAAGCTTGCTAATATACTAAAAGAGGGTACTCCTGCACTTTTTCTAGCAGGAATAGTGTATTTAGTTGCTGAATCAGCAACATCTTGACCATTAACTTGTAGCCAAACTACGGTATCTAAAGCGGTGTTATTTGTATTGACTGCTTGTAATCTATACTCAACTTGATAATTCCCATCAAACAAAGCATTAGCTGTACCGTCTGTATTAAATGTAAATCCTACATTATTAAGAGAATTATTAAACAAAACTATTGTAGGAGTATCATCTCCACCAGCATACTGGTCTACGTCTGAATAAGCTGTGATATGAGGAAAGCTAATTGAAACTCCTCCACCTGTATCAGCTATGGTGTTCATATTGCTATTTAGTCTGTTAAAGTATAGACGTAATTCATTATTAAGTTGTTCTTCTCGACTTTTAGAATATTCTTCCGGTGCAACAATTAAGTTAGGCGTAGCAACAGATATAATCTTTCTAACAGCCACTAGCCTCTCCTACCATCAGGTTTAAAGTCTATTCTTACAGAACCTAACTCCCATTGAGTTCCAACTTTATTAGACTGAATCTTAAAGTTCATTTGTCGACCACGAGCTCTTACAAATACTTGGTTTGTATATTGGTCAATCGTTGCTGTTGTAATAACATCGCGAGTTAAAGTATTACCTGCTACGTCATTAGTGTTTACTAATGCACCTGGGAAGTTACGTACACCAACAGTCATTTCTACTTCAGGAGTTGACGTCGCATCTGATGTAGTAAAGTTAACATCAGGTATAACTCTCTTAGTTAATACAAATCTTTCGCCATCTTCTATAGTTAAATCGGCTGACTGAATGTATGCATTAATAGGTTGAGCCGCAGCATTTAATGGTTGACCATCATCAATGCCATCTTCATGTTTGTAAATATATCCATTAGATGCAGCAATAGGGTAATTAATAATTTGAGAATCAAACCATGCAGTTCTATTAAGTGTTCCATAATACCAGATTTGTTCTTGGTAATTATATATAACATATCTATCTATGTTTAATGCATTGTCAGAACAATAGAACCAAATTACTTCATCAAACTCTCTATTACTACCAGCAAAGAATAAGTTAGCTTGACCTAAATTTATATCATCAAAGATATACTGTTTTAGTGTACATGGTAATGTTTGTACTCGACCATCATATAGGAAGAATTGGTCATGACCCATCCACATAACAATATTATTAGCTTCAGTAATTACATTAGGCCCAGTAATATTAATATTTTCTGTAATACTTTGAATACTAAATACTTCATCTGTGCCTAAAAACTGTAAAGAATTTAAAGAAGTATCCGTAAATATAAGCGTTTCTTGTCTAGTGTTATACCCAGTAATAACTTTAGAACCACCTTTAACCCTTATAAAGCCAGCTGTATTTGTTATTTCAGGTTTCCATTCTTCTGGAACAGGTCCGGTATCTGCATTAACGTCAGCCCATCTAATTAGTAGTGGGTCATAAGTACCTGCATAGTCTATAGAAACATAAGTTCCAACTACAGAAGCGCTGCCTCCTGGGTCTGACAATAAAATTACTTTGAATGTAGTAGTTGATGGTACTTCAGTAACTTGAAACTCGCCTTGATAAGCTATTGGAGTTTGACCACTAAATTCTACCCAGTCTCCTACATCTAAACCGTGAGGTGATGCTGTTGTTACAGTAGCAGTCGTAGTTACATTAGTAATACTTGATATAGTTTGTCCTGCTGTTGTTGCTCTTGCATATTCTGTACAAGCTAAGGCTAATAGGTGTCCACTAGAGGTAAACATAGTTTTGCCTACTTGTTGTGGTACAGCTCTAGCACCAGTCAACGAACTTAAAGCAACAGACTTATTTGTAAAAAGAGCATCATAGTCCCAATAGTATATTTCACCATCTTGGATATTCCATATCATGTCATTGTTAAATTGTTCTAGGAATAAAAGTCTTTCTGGTAGTGATACAGGAGTTGCTGCACCTGAACCCCAAGTACCTCGACCCCAAGTTCCAGCACCCCAACCATAACCATAAGTAGAACTACCATAACCGATAGATATTTGAAATTCTGCTGTTATTGAAGTTCCACCGCCCGCCGCTACAGTTGATGTTGCTGCCGTAGTTACCGTGACTTCAAATTCAGAACCTGATACAACACGAGTAACTTCATGTTCAGTATTTATCTCAACTGCTGGAATACCACCTACATCTGTTGAACCACTAAAAGTAACAAAGTCTCCTGCTGAAGCTCCGTGTCCTGTTAAATTAATAATTAATGTAGTAGACCCACTTACTGTTTCAAACATATTGTCTGTAGCAGCGGTAGTAAATGTAGCTCTAATAGGAGTTATGTCATGGATAGTTGTACCAGACATTGCATACACTTTAGCATTAGTACCAAAGTTAATTAATTGCGCATTATCTGTTGTACCGTAAGTTAAAATAGCACGGCAGTTACCTTTAAAAGCGTCAAAGTTTACAACTGTCCAACCACCTATTTTTTCAGGGTAACCTTTTCTAAACCTAATTTTATCGCACGCATACCACCCACCTTCTTGTGAATAGTTAGTTATATCACGATTGATACCTGGTCTAAGTGTTATTTTCTTTAATGCCATATTAAGCTCCAGACATAAACATCGCATGTTCTGCGAGTCGTCTTCTTTGTAATCCTTTTAGTATGCGTCCACCGGCTCTACAATATTTTAAAAGAACTTCTCCAGCACGCGTTTTATCACCACGTAAAAATGCCGACCGAACTGTTGAGCGCTGAAATGTCCCCAAACCAAGATTAAAGCTAAAGCTGACAAGAGCATCAAACTCAGACTGTTTTGGTTGCACAGTACCCAACAAACGAAGTACTCCCAGCTCGAAGCGTTGTAAGTCGTATTTAAGTAATCCATCCACTTCCTCTATTGTCCATATTCTATTATCTTCTGATTTTAATTTATATTGTTTTCTATCTGCTAAGTTCATTACTAATTGTCTAGGATATAAAGCATGACCACAACCGACCGTCCATACATTGCCACTGCACATATATGGCTTATACTTAACCCCCTCGAAATACTTGATGAGGTGTATACCTGTCGGTGATGTTTTCATTATCTGCGTTTATCCCAATGTCTACTTCCAAACCAGAATCCTATAATTGATGCAAAAATTGCCATCTCTTCTTCAGAGAATATAATATTTAAAGCGGTTACAAAATCTTGACCTGAACTAATAGCCCACCACATACCTACAATGTCAACAAATAATAGAATAAAAACAAAAATATAGGTGATAACGGGGCGAACACTAGCACGGAGATTAAGAACCCAAGGAGACGCGCCTTCCGAAAGTTTTTCATCATGCTTATAAAGCGCCATTCTTTCTTGTGCGTAGGTTTCCATTTCAACTTGGTCTGTTCTAAACTCTTCAATACGTTCTTGTGACGCATAACCTTTCTCGGCAAGAGCGAGAGCTCGCTCCATATCCAGTCTAGCCATCGATTGTTCATGTTTTTGGTCACCTTTTTGTTTAAAAAAATCTAATATACTTGGTAATCCTGATGTAGCAAAACCTAAAATTCCTGATAAGATACTTAACATTAATGCTCCTTATTTAGCTAATGGGTTAGTTGTAGCTTTTTGTAATGCTCTCATTTTATCATTAACGCCATCTATTTGCGACTTCACTTCACTTCTAATACTAGATAATGAAGCTTCTACTTCACGTGACGTGCCTGAACTAACTGCTTTTGCTTCACGGGCTAGAGCTATAGCTTCGCTTGCTTTTTCTTGTAGTCTAATATTAGTGTGCATCAGCTCAACATATCTTTCGCGTTGGTCATCTAATGCATCTTGTAATAGTTCTATTTTATTAGCATCAAACTTATTAATCACCGAAAGCATCTTGTTGTAGAGGGTTATCCCATAATAAGCTCCTCCACCTATAATCGGCAATGCTGCCAAGACCAGCGTCAACATCGTCTTGGAAGACAAGGTCAAGGAGAATGTTTTGTTGTTGTCCATATTCTTGTTCCTGTATAAGAGTTAAAACATCGTTTAACTGTATTTCTTGCAGCTGAATGCCGTTGTTTAAAACATCCAGTGACATGGTGATGCCAAACCCTGGAACTAATTCTTTGCCTTTTGGTACCTCAGGCGCTTTCTCTTTTACCTCTTCTTTCTGCTCTTCTTTTGGCTTTGAGCCTTGCTGCGACTCTGTCCCTTCTGAGCTGTTCGTAGTAACTTCTTTTTTGTCTTCTTTGGTCTGCTCTTGCTTCGGTTGGGTCTCTAAAGATTCCTCCTTCGGTTGCACCAAATCTGGCATAGTCGTCGTCAATAACTGCGCATTCTCCGGTGCAGTTACATTGTCTATGGCTGGAGGTTGTACACTCGTGTAGCTTTGGTTGACTGGGTCTGTTGAAGAACCATCCGAAGTTGCTTGGGGTATAGTCGTTGATAGCGGCGATACGGGGTCCGTTACGCTCATCGTGCAGTTTTTGTTTGATTCTACCCAGTCTGTCCACTGTCCTTGTCCATAAGGGTCTGAACATTGATAACTTCTGACCTGAGTTATTGTTCCTTCGTAACCTGAATCGCATGCTATTTCCCTACTTTCTGCAGTATCAATACAAGTTGCTGGTGCTGGGCTACAATTTTCTGAAGTAGTGACCCAAGGACCGAATGTATTGGTTTGACAATAATAATCCCTAACTTGGTTAACCACACCAATAGTATTAGGCTCAGTACATGCAAGTGTTCTATACTCCACTGTGTCGCTACATGTAGTATTTGTTTGATATATTGAACAGTAAGGGTCACTAGGGTTGTGCCATACACAATAGTGGTCTTCCAAAGCCACACTAACTTCAATGTCAGTGCAAACCATAGACCCATCAAGATACCAACCATCTTCTGTTTGACTGTATCCACAACTCCACGTATATCCATAATTACTCCACGTTGTCAGGATTATAAGGGTAAGTAGTAGCTTCTTCATTTGTCACCTGAGACTTTTTTACCTCATAGTTCTGACCATATAGTTTCTTAAATCGTGCTGGTTCTAATTCCCACCACGCCAATCTTGCAGCATCTCCTACTGAACCACCAACAGGGCATGGACTGCCAGACATTTCCATAGCATCCCAGACATCTGGGTTTTTACAGAGCAACGACACTGCTGCTACTTTCAGGCCCATGTCATGGAGTGCCTTCGCATTTTTTAGTCTTACGCAGTTATCGTCTGTCATAACAGTCCCCCCTGAAATTGCGAAGACACCTGTGTTGGCTCCTCCACTAACAGGAACAGCACAAACGTCCTGACTAAATGCTGACATACTTGGCGCCATCGCACTCGGTACGGGTTGGCCTTGATATTTTATAGTTGTTGTCCCACCGGCAAAAGCATACTCAGTTACGAGTATTGCAAACGCCACTCCTAAAGCGACGCTGAGATACCAAATAAAATCTTTCATTATCCTGTGTAACTACCACTAGAGGTAAATTTTAAAACTGTATAAGAACCATCAGTTGTAACAGTTGGGCTACCTGTTGTAGTGCCAGAGTAATTAGCTGTAAGCATACGTAAGATAACAACACCAGAACCACCAGCAACACCATTAGCTGTATCTATATATGCTGTACCTCCAGCACCGCCGCCAGTGTTTACTCCACCAGCAGTACCAACGCTTGCTGTACCACCAGCTCCACCACCACCAAGTCCGCCTGAACCAGCAGTGCCACCATTATATTCGCCACCACCACCGCCACCAGCATAATATGTAGATGAGCCAGTTATAGAAGATGCTTTACCACTTCCGCCATTACCACCTGATGTTGTTACTGCATTAGCACCAGCATTGTTTGCTCCTCCTCCTCCACCACCTGCATTAACACCATTACCACCAGCAGTACCTTGTCCTGCAGTTCCAGAACCGCCCGTTCTTGCACCTTCACCACTTCCGCCACCACCAGAACCACCACTATTACCTGTACCTGTAGAGCCACCACCTCCACCGCCACCTGTGGATGTAATTGTAGTAATATCAGAACCGCTTAAAGATGAATTAGTACCATTTCCACCTGCGCCAGCAGAAGTTCCTCCTGCTCCACCTGCACCAACAGTAACAGTGTAAGTATTAGTAGGTTCTATTGAGACTGTGCTTGTTAAATATCCTCCAGCACCGCCACCGCCACCACCAGCATAAAGACCTACTTGGTAAGCACTACCGCCACCACCGGCGACTACAAGATACTCAATATCATAAGGATAGTTATCCATAGTTGTTTTTACCCAATCGCTTCCATTATATAATTCAACGTTAGATTCTGTTGTGTTATAGCGAATCATACCTTGAGCTGGGCTAGCGGGTCTTTGTGCAGTTGAGCCTGAAGGTATATTTATTCGGCTTACGCCATCGTTGATAACAAGATTTCCTGTTTTAGCAGGTAGAGAGATTGTATTAAGTCCAGATACAGCAGGTGATTCTACTGTTATTTCGCCTGAAGTAGACCCTTTTAGTTTGAATGTTGCCATTGAGTATCCTTATCCTGTATAACTTCCTGAACTTGTAAAAGTTAGTATAGTGTCTGAGCCATCTGTGGTTACTGTGGGTGAGCCTGTAGTTGTTCCTGAATAACTAGCTGTAGGTACACGTAAGATAACAACACCAGAACCGCCAGTACCTCCTGAACCAATTCTAGAACCTCCTCCTCCGCCACCAGTATTAGTAGTTGCAGCAACGCCATTAGTAGAAGAAACATATCCACCTGCTCCACCGCCGCCAGCACCACCAGATGCTCTAGAACCAGTATATGTTCCGCCGCCTCCGCCTCCTGCTCTTGTAACAGAAGAACCTGTAATTGTTGATGCTACACCTGTACCACCCACACCTAAACTGCCACCACCTGCACCTACACCTCCAGCACCGCCGCCTCCGCCTGCTCTAAAATCTCCAGCATTTTGTGCAGTTCCGCCAGCATAACCCTGACCAGATGTTCCTGCACCGCCAGCACCAGTGTTTGTTGCACCGCCACCACCGGAGCCGCCACTTCCACCAGCAAATCCACCACCTTTTCCTCCTCTACCGCCACCTGTGGATGTAATTGTAGTAATATCAGAGCCACTTAAAGATGAATTAGTACCTTTAACTCCATAATTATCTCCAGATGCACCACCAGCACCACCAGCGCCTACAGTAACTGTATATGTTATACCTACATTAAAAGTAAGACTAGATTCAGCTGAACCACCGCCACCAGATGTTCCATATGAAGTACGATAACCACCAGCACCAGCACCGCCAGCAGATGCTCCTCCAGAAGCGCCACCACCTCCACCACCTGCAATAACTAAAAAGTCAGCAGTATAAGGGTAACCTGTCGTTAATATTTGTACCCAGTTAGACCCGTCGTAGCCTTCATAAGTAGATTCAGTAGTATTGTATCGGACTGTTCCTGCTGTTGGACTTCCAGGTCTTTCAGCAGTTGTACCTACAGGTACATCAAAACCACCAGTACCATTACCACCACCTACTGTGACATTGTCTTGTATTATGCTAATACCATTTTCTGTTACTGTAACTGTCATTATGCTGTGTATGTTCCAGAAGCTGTAAATGTATGATAGGTATATCCACCTGATGATGTAACTGTGCCCCCAGTGCCTTTTTGTGAGCCTGCGTATCGAATAATAACAATACCTGAACCGCCGGAATTTCCTGTAGCTGTAGTAGTAGTGTAGGTTCCACCACACCCTGCTCCGCCGCCTGTATTTGCAGTTCCAGCGTCTCCAGCACCAGCGTTATTAGCTCTACCATTTCCGCCACCGCCTGTACCGCCTTGTCCAGCAACGCTAAATCCGCCACCGCCACCGCCACCTGCGTAATATGTTCCTAGTGATTTCCAGTCTATTCCAATACCTCCATCACCACCATAACCTGCTCCATCTGTTTGTGCCTGTTCACCTGCTGCGCCAGCACCGCCACCCCCGCCACCTGAACGAGTACCTCCGTTTACACCAGCTCCACCTGCATTACCTTGTCCAGAAGTTCCAGAACCGCCTGCTCCACCAGAACCAGTATTTGAACATCCTCCACCTCCACCTGAACCTCCAGAAGCTCCAGCTCCACCATTACCACCATTTAATCCATTACCGCCTTTTCCACCACCTGTACCTGTAACTGATAATCCAGTGCCTGATATAGATGAACTCACGCCGTTTGTTGCAGTATTAAAACCGCCACCTGAACCTCCAGCACCGATGGTTATTGTATATGCAGCAGAAGGAGTAAAGCTCCCTGAACTATCAAGTAGACCCCCAGCACCGCCACCGCCACCAAATTGGTCTGATGCTTGACTTCCACCGCCGCCTGAAACTACTAAATATTCAGCAGTGTATGGATAACTTTGTGTATCTACTTTAACCCAAGCACTTCCATTATAAGTTTCGTAACTAGATTCTGTGGTGTTATATCTTAGTACACCTGTTGATGGGCTTCCTGGTCTTTGAGCAGTCGTCCCTGACGGAATTGTAAAACCGCCTGTACCAGATACAGTCGCATTGTCTTGTACTTTATCTATCCCTGTGGTTCCGTCAATATTCGCTGTCATTATTCAGTTACCTCAACCCATCCTGTTGTGTTATCTGCTTGATGTGCTTCTTCATCCCATACATAATTGTTACCGTCTGTTGGATATGTTAATGGTGCATTCCATAAGCAAGAATCTTCATTTAATGTCCACGACGCAAATGGTTGTGGAGGGATAAAAGCGTCTTTTGATGCATCATAGGTAAAACCTATTCCTGCAAAGTTTTTTCTTAATGCAACACCATCATCTGGGTTGCCGTCTTGTCCATAATGAACACCACCTCTTGTATTATAAGATGTTTGTATCCATGTACCTGGTGAGTCGTCAACAAAGGTATCGAAGAAATCTGCTTCTGCGA
>Ga0222719_10004791_pt1 | contig 11815 bp, 14 predicted proteins | sample C33_34DmetaG_FD_165039 | JGI IMG/M metagenome (GOLD analysis project Ga0222719, IMG submission 165039) | Estuarine water microbial communities from San Francisco Bay, California, United States - C33_34D | ecosystem: Environmental > Aquatic > Marine > Unclassified | place: USA: California...
ATTCGGAGATCGTTCTCTTCGTGTAGGTACAACTCTAAATCAATTGTATGAGTCTCTAGCTCCACTTTGCGATCAGTCGAGGGTTGAAGTTAGGGTTGGAAGATCCTTTGTGAAAGTATGGGGGACTCCAGAGATGCTTGTTTTCTGTATCTTGAAGTATGATGTACTTTCAATGTGTCAGGGGTCTAAAGTTCCAAAAGGTGAGCTGTCATCTCTTTTCTGTGACACTATACTTTTCCAAGAGAGCAATAAGTCTCCGTGGCAAACAAGCACGTTTTGGTACAACACTTTCGCGAGCCGTGTAGGGCTTATAAACACAGCACCTCTTTGGGTACAAGTAGAGCCTGTTTATTTGAGTAATCTTGTTACAGTAGCTTTTCGTAAGAACTTTAGTCGTTTACGAATGAAAGACCCTATATATACAGCATCGCCAGATTATCATAATTTCCTATTTGGAACCTTACATAATAAACCTGAGTTGGTGACTTGTGAGACACATCCAGATTGTATACTCTTCACATATGACCCTTACGACGACTTTAGATTCCCAAAGTCTATACCCAGAGACGGGAGTATGTTTAAGTTCAATCCTGCCACAAAGTACGGTTCTACGATTGAAATATTTTGGGGACCGTCTATGGGCTGCTTCAAAGCAGGGGATTATGACTTTCAGAATATATCTTTGGCTTGCGAAATGAAGCGCCTTTCAGAACATGAAGCGTTTATAGACTCTGAAGCGAAGTCTGTAACGTTTGTGGTTAATGGTAAGTCCGTCACATACCCATATGTTAATCAGCCAGAGGATGCCTATTTCGATTTTTTGAACACGCAGTATACCATCTAATGCGGTACCATTATGGACATTAAATACGTACACACAGCGCACCCAACGCGACCTCTACTTATTTTTGTACCTGGATTCTTCACTCAACCTTTGATTCCAGGACTTGCCATAGATAGGAGCTGGGATAAGAGTGTGGCTGAAATATGTCGTACGTATGATCTTAGTGGGTGTGTGATTCGTTGGGAGTCTGGAAATATCTTGAACTTAAGTATGCGCTCAAAGCAAGGTTCGCGATATGTAGACTCAGCACTTTCTGCATGGCAGCGCGTGTGTTCAAACGCAGCTTACCATATCCAACGAGTATCAGAACTCATAAATACGGAACAGAGAGACATATATTTAGCAGGGCACTCTCTTGGAGGAAGTATTTGTTTGAAAATAGCAGAGGCTCTACCTCTCAAAAAACTAATCGTACTTGCACCTGCCATTGAAGTGGATGGTGTAAACTATTCTGCAATTAATCGGAACGTATTTTCAAAGCCTGTGGTTTGCTTTTCCCGTAAAGATAGGGTACTTTCTACTCTTTTCACATGCGGACAAGCGTCAAATAATGTTGCAGGAGCACTAAAGAGTCTTCGAAAAAACCCAGCACAATCTTTAAAGCATATAGCTGCAGTTTTCGACTCAAGGTCTAAATCTCCTGCACTCGGTTTGGTAGGAGTTCCTGACACCTATTCTCATATGATAAAGTCAGGTGAAACTCAGCTAAGGCATATGCAATACGCTTCCCGTTTTAAGAGTTTATGGGACATTTACGGATGATTGCTACATCGACAACTATAAATATTCTATCAGAGTATCCTACAGTCAGTAATTTTCAGACAGTAGCAGACTTTCTTATTCCACATATTGAAGACTCAGAGGTGACTCTGGTTCCAGAAGAAACGTACTGTACAGGTCAGTCGGCTGATAATGTAATTCATCTATTAATGTTTAGAGGTTTTAAACAAGATTACTTTGTAAGAGTCTCATCTTACAAAACTTCAGGCCAAATACACACACTAGAGATTTGTGGCTGAGTGTGTCCCCATTATGCTATAAACAATTAGATTACTATCTAAAGGAGTAAGTATAATGGCTCAATATAGAGGTGTCCCCCCTTTCGCAAGTAGATCCTTTCTAGAAACTGAAGGTAGGCATGGGAGTGAATCCCAGTTCTATAATGATAGAGATTATGGATTTCACAAAGAGTGCGGTCCTGGAAGAATCAACACATTTACATCTCCTCCTACATATAGAATGCGTTTAGCAAGTGGTTACGAGTGGGACTTAGAAACGAAATCTTATAGGGCAAAAGGTCCAACATTCGATCTCATAGATAGGTATCGTGCGTTATTTTCTCAGGGTAAAGTAGTCGCTGAAGGTGTGGGTCATGAGCCTGCTCGTTACGAATACGAATGGCCACAAAGTGTAATTACTAGAGCAGAGCGTACAGAGTCACGCGGTCTGTCAATGAAGCCTTTTCTAGATTTACTATCAGGTCCTGTTTCAGATCGACCTACGGATATCCAGCAGTGTATTGATTACTTTTATCCCCTGTCTGGTTTTGTCGCACCTGAAAAAGATGTTTCTCCTTTCATGTCTACTGCGATAACTTCATATGTGGTTCCTGGTTCTAACACGAATGCGCATGGAAATCTTCCCGTACAGCTTGGAGAAGTATCCATGATGTATGGTTGGTATCTGGTATGGCGAATGTTACTATGCCCTCAGGAATACAGCAGTAACATAGGTGAGATGCTGCGTACTCGGACAACAAATGCATCTTTCCCCTTTGTAAACTTAGATCGTTCGATTGTTGTGAATAAAAGCGTCATTGAACGAACTTCAGAATCTGCAAAGGAAGATCTTGAAAACTTAAGTATGGCAGTTACGGCTGTAGAAATTGGAGAGACTGTAGGTCTTGCAGCAATCAAGTCGAGTGCAGGACAGCTGAAAAGCCTAACAAATCTTGAAACTGCTCGAGGACTTGCTGCAGACCTTCTAGGGATCGATAAGGACAACTTTGTTGCGGATATCATACATAGATATGGAATCCCTTATTTCGCAGGGTTGCTGCATAGAGAGATGAATATCCCATACAAATATTCAAATGACGTAGCGTCTGCAGTGGTTAACGGTATGATGCTGCCTGAGAAATGGGAAGACCTAAAACGAGACGCCATGGGGAATGTAGGTTATTACATCAACGAAGCTGCAAATGCGAGTGTCGGTTTCCTACGTAACTATATTGCATTAAAACTTGAGAATCTCGCAGAGGCTGAAGGGCTCAATATAGATCGAGAAGATATTGAGTCTTTGTCGAGTTTGACAGAAGACCTATACGCTAAAGGAGAGCCGTCTCAAGCCTTAAGTTCGAGATTGCAATCTCTGCAGGGAGTACGCGAATCGGCAATGGACTCAATCGACAAATTGTTGGTAAAGGCGTATACTGAACAGACTGAAAAAATAGAACGTTTTACAGATAGAATTCAGAAGGATTTTTCAAAGTACGGAAACGCGAGGTCAAATCCAGAGCCTGTTACTGTCTCAATCCTTGGGGTGAAAGCACTTGCTACCCTATTAAAAGGCGGCTCTGCCTATCAGCGAGGTAAGATTGAAGATAACCTTCGACGCATACAAGAATACTTTACAACTGACTTATACCGCTTAGATCCAAACTTACAGTCAGGTGTTGCGCTCTTCGATTTGACAGCTCATGTACGTAAAGGCGTCTGGAAACGTCATACATTTAAAAAGAATAACTGGGCAGGCGCGGGTACAGAACCTGATTGTCGTCTTCAGCAGGGAGGTCAGGTTTTAGATTATTGGACACATGTTTGGTACCGAGCTAGTGATCTAATTCAATCCTTTAAAAGAGATAGAGAGGAATACGCCGAGCGTATAGCTCATCCCGATCCTGCAGTGGTTGAAGCTCTGAGGTCTTCGAGTTCACTATTTGGTAGATTTTCGTACTCCAAATACCTTCCCTACAGAGACCTAGGGTATCCTCTATTCAGTAGAGAAGAAGGTAATATACGTCCTCGAAAAGAGTCGTATTATTTAGAGGAGTCCCAAGCAAATAGCGGATACACAAGATGCCAAGGTCTAGGCATCCTCGCAAAACATACAGATTCAGAAATGAAATTGGTTCTTGAGAATCTAGACAAGTTCTCTCCATTTACTCACGCATACGGATTTTCACCAACAGCTCAGCTTTTGACAAACGGATATATGAAGGTAAATGGTGTTGCTCCACGTAGATTCTTAGGTAAGTCTAATTACACTTATGATTCAGAAGGGCGTAAACAAGCATCCTCCGCGCCAGGTAGACTTTGGCCTAAACAGCGCATACATCTGAAAAATGCTTATGGTCCTCTCGGTGTAGAGTGTTGGGCGCGTACGTCGCCTCTTCCTTCTCGTAGGCTTTTAGAGAGTGTTTTCGGTCAAAGATGCAACATCTCATTTGATGTTGGTCTAAACCCTAATGTACCAGTAATGGACGCTCAGTTCTGCGGTCTAATGGCGACGCTACTTTCGCACCCTGAGGCTCTAAAAACTTGCTACCTCCTAGGTATTCCCTGGGCGAAGCCCTTATATGAGAGTCAAACACTTGAAGGTAAGAATCTCTTTTTTGCACTTAAAAATTTAAATACAAATGTCGTTGTACAAATGTATTTACAGAATCAACGAATGAACTTGATAAAGTACATGCAGTCTCCTGCAGCACAAAACTACTTTAAAAGTATCGAGACCATGGTCAAAAAGTCTGCAGAGTCAGGACCTTACAAGTCTTCTTCGCAAAAGATTAAGCAGACTGAATCTGCACAAGGCATGTCGACACGTCAAAAGGTTATAAACACAGCGATTATCGCAACTGCCGTCAGTGGTCTTACATATGTAGCCTACAAAGTAAGTAAGGAAGGCAAATAATATGATTCTAGAGTCTACGAAAACGGCAATTCTTGAAGACTCCGTTGATCTAAACGGGATCGAATCTCTACTTAGATACTTTGCGATAGGGCTGTCTTTCAACTCAAAGTTTCGGATTTTAAAAAACGGAGGGTCTGCTGCCGAGATTCCGAAGTCTGAAGCAGATCGGCTCAAATCTAGATTCACAAGTCTGTTTGGAAGAAAACAAAAGTCATATTTACGTGCGAGAATCCCGTTGCTTATTGTAGGACTCGTGAATTTTTGCGAGTCTAGAAAGTCAGGTATGGGCTTAGAGCAAAGACTTCAAGACTTTACTTCACTTATTGAAAAGTTTGACGCGACAGACTTTACAGTTCAAGACTTGAGGAAAATTATAGACTGCGTACAAAGTGGGTTAACTCGATCTTACTATACTCAGTTTTTGAATCGAGCTTTAGACCCTTTTGCGCAGTTCTTTGCAGGTGAGAAACCTGGCAGTTTTTCAAATGCGGTCCAAGAGTGCTTGGCTTTATTGAGTGCAATGGTGCCAGAGAGTGAGTTCACTGTTGTAGAGGATGAAGCGGACGAAGACGATGTTCCTAACCTTAGGCTTTTAGAAGATCCTCCTCTTAGCCGAATCGACCCTCCAAAGCCATACTATGATATAATCCCAGATGATACACCTAAAGTCACTATTATTGCACAGCCTGCAAAAAGGGACAATCGGTACATGTATGGAGGACTCGGCATACTCGGCGGACTTTTAATCGGCTATATACTCAGGAAAGCGACTAACTAAAATGAACGTTAACTATAAATACTTAACTATTGGAATTTTAACAGGGACTATCGCTGGTTGGTATCTCGCAAAGTAGATCTATGTAGGGCATATCCTAAACCTACAGATGCAGCCACTGTTCCTATCGTTAGGGCTATTCCTGGTAATGAGTCTGCTGTCTCGGCAGGTGCCACATTGCTAGGTGTTGGAATCTCAGCAGATCCTTCTGTGTGCGCAGTGAATATCTCATCAAGTATGATATCTCGAGCTTCAGATCTAGATAACTGGAACCATCGGCTGTCAGGGTCGTCGAACATGCCGTTCTTCAATCCTTCAGGTTTATTTTTATATAGATCTGTATTCTGGTGTATATAGCCATTTCTCAACTTATTTAAGTTCTGAAGAGTTGGACTTATCGATCTAGACTTTAGCGCAACAAGATCATAATAATCTCGAGAATGATTGATTTTCTTATTCAAGTCTCGTGCTTTTGACATACCTCCAGGTCTGGAAAGATACGCTTTTGCAGTTGCTCGCAACCCTCGGAGTGCTGATTCTGCATAGTAGGGTTTGGCGTTTGGAAATTCACTAAAGGTTAAGACGTTCATACTTTAAACCCTTACACGTTCATCTCGTCCATAGACCCTACAATCTTATCCCACCAAGGTGCCACATCCCATTTGCCTTGACCTTTATGGTCGACATGGAAGTGGCTGAAGACTCCACCTGTCTCAAGATCAGACTTTTCTAGTTTCCCCTGAGCCATAGATGGAATATTGTCGGGTAAGCCAAAAGCGTCTCGGAGTGACTGTAATAGTTCTACAGTTGCAGCTTGGATTTCAGAGTCTAGACTTATAATCTTGGCTGGTCCGTATTTAGGGTGTGCAGGATTTTCGATAGTAGACACATCGTAGCCTCTATTCTTATAGTATCCTAAATGCTTTAGTTCAGGTTGTTGACAGATATCAATCCCTATCGAGTTTCTATTTGCTCCTACAGCATGCCACGTTGAGTGTGCAAGATCTATATACTGATAGATGCCGACCTCTCCTGTATCTTCGGATCGTCCGACTGCAATGTGACTCGATGCTTTACGGTTAGCGAATACTCTTCCGAGGTGCTGAGGGTTTAAGCCCCCCCAATGAACGACAACAGAGTTTATAGTACGATCTCTTTTTGTGAAGTTGCCTGTAAAGTGTAAGTCAACGCCCTCTGCGTCTTTATAGGTGTGTACTGGGTATGTACACATGTTCAGAGGCACCTCTAAACCATTCCAAAACATGGCTTGGGTGTCCTCACTTACTTCTTGCGTACCTCCTACACACGGATTCCAAATCAATCCATGATCTTTACGGAGTGCAGACTGTACCAACTGTAAAGTTGAGATACCTATAAGCCCATCCGCTTCTGCGCCTACAGCTTCTTGTAGATTTACAATTTCTTGCATATTAATGCCGTCAGTCGCGTCTATCCCGAAAAGATTCCAAGGAAGTGTGTCCAACCATCCGTACTTAGCGTCAGACTTTTTATTGAAAGACGCTTTCTTCGAAGTTGTGTTTTCTAAAGCGAAATACATAATACCTCTCCATCCTACTAAGTTTGCATACAGCGCATTATACATGGTCTAATGCACTTTAGACTTCGACTATAACAGTAAATGCATAGAATATCTATAAACGATGAGGTACAAGATGGATGCTCCTGGCTTTGATGAACAAGACTTGACAGTTTGCGCAGTCTGCGGAAAAAAGGAGCCTTGCACATGTTTTAAAGACTTCAAGCCAGCGCCATATCCAAAAAAACACAAAAACACATTTGGAAATGCTCGTTGTAGATGTAATCCCTCATAGAATACGTCGTTCTGAAGTCTACTTTTTATTATAGTAGACTATACCACCTACAACTGCTATCACTGCGGCAACTGAGCCCCCAATAATCCACGCTTTTTTAGTCTCGGCTGCTTTAGTCTCCTCAACTAACTTTTGCTCTTGGACTTTGAGTTCTTCTTTTGTTTTCAGAGGTCCTGTGACATTGAAGCGAGATCTTAGTGGAGACAAGTTCTTCAAAAGGGTTGCGGTAAGTCGATCTCGCCTTTGTGCTTCCCACATTTGGCGTGCAATATTCCCTTTGTTTGAGTTTATCACGTAAAGCATAGCTTGACGCTTCTCTTCATCACTAAGCTCAGGATCTCCCTGGATTTTTTCAATTGCTTTATCCACAACAATGGCTGTGACTTTGCCTGCAGTATCACCATACTCTTCAGTAGTATAGTCTACTAGTTGCTCGCCTACTTCTTCAGCGGCAGCCTCAAGTGCTCTTTTCCCAACTTCTTCTGCACGTTCTTTCCACCCAGAAAGTCTATTGCGTCTAAGTACTGCTGCAAGTGTGTGTACATTACTATTACTGTGCATATTCTTTCTCACTTTTTCTGTTTCGCGATTACAAAAGCACCAACACCAATTACGACAACTGCAGAGATTCCCCCAATAATCCACGCTTTACGCTTAGCTGCTTGCGCTTTTTTATAATCTAAATATTGCTGATACAAAGGGTCGTTTTCTAGAATACGAGCTGTTCTGCGAACTCCTTGCTGATCAATATCTGTCAGCGCCTCTTCTAATTTTCGCTCAGCATCATAGCCTGGAACTCTGTCCAAAGCGTTATAGACCTTCTCATCTGAGTCAATTCCTCCTCCCATTTCACCTTGCCACCCGTAAGATATTGCTCCTAGATTGTGCCTTCTGTTTTTTCTAGGTTTCATCGATTCCTCCACATGTAATCAGAGAGTTTAGAAGTTCCGCTCATTATACTTTAGGTAAGATCCGATAAGCAAGTTAACTTAGCGACCATAATCTTCAATTAGTTCAACCATATAGTCTAGGCTACTTCCATTTTCTGCGCCGTCGCCTCTCCCTTTATAACCATCTACAAAACCTGCCCACTTTATCATCGCAATTACCCCCGCCAAACGGAAGTCCCCTCTATGTCTCGCAATATATTGTTCCCTTTTCTTCATCCAGCGCAGACTGTCTGTAGGTATAGGGTCTCCTGAGTCTAAAGCCTTCATTGTTTGAAACCAATATTCAAACGCATAGTTACCGAAATGGTTACCCCCTGCACACCACGCTTGTGGATACATACGTGCAAGTTCGATTGCGAGGTCTATCGGAAACAACTCAAACTGAGAATTCTCAAAACAAATATCCTCATTATCACCCCTACGAGGGTAGTTAGTTCTGCCGTCAGATATGAGTCGAGGAAGTGGTCCTTTTTTCCCTACATTTTTACACTTTGGGACACCTAGTCTTTGAAGTTCTTTTTTCACCGACATTTCAGTCCTCCTTATAGCTTAGTGAAGCCCTCTGCGGACAATATTAATTGCCTCTTGGATCATGAGAGATAATGCTTGGGTTTCACGAAAATCCTGGGTCCACGCTGTAGGTACAAGATCGGGTTGCCCTGGCACAATCGGTCCTTTGACAAATCCATAGGGTCCCTGCCTATTCTGCTGAAACGGGCTGATTGGAGTTAGCATGCTTTGACTCATTGAGGTGAAAGGCATGGGCATAGGGTTCGTTCGGGAATATGTATACGAAATGGCTCGGTTAATACTTTGAGCTGCTGCGGATTTCAAATCGTCAGGCTGAGTAGGGTCTTGCTGGACAGCCGATAGAGCACTCTGTAGATTGTCCCTGATCGTGTGAAAATTAGGATTCTGGGTCCGAGCAAGCCGAAGGCTGCGTAGAAGATAAGTGTATGCTTCTGAAAACATGAAAAACTCCTTCAGAGATGTTTGTAAATAAACTTGAGATTTGAAGTGCCTAGCTGGTACTTTAGCGAGAACATTCTATCATAACATTTCGAGGAGATACATATGAGTATGCCCTGCCCACCTGCGCCTAATTATATTAGAGAGCAAGGTATTGCCGACTGCGACTATCTTCAAGAAACCCCATTTGTACGAAGAGACATGCGTGCAGAATTCGACTTAAGTCGCCACTCACGCTATTCTCCAAATGCAAATAAAACTTATTCTATTGGAGGATACCCTATGCGTCATTCACACATGGGCTCAACGCCCCGCGTTTTCGGCACACCCCGCGTTTTCGGCACACCCCGCGTTTTCGGCACACCCCGCGTTTTTGGGTTAGGACGGTCTGTGTTAGATATCAGCGCGGCTAGTGACTGGAATAAAGATAAAGGGATTCAGGTGCCGAAGTCTGGAATTTACGGAAACACTCATTCCGAAAAGTTTATTAAAGCATTGTGGACTGCTCAGGTCATAACACTATGGATCACCGACGGTGAGGCATACAGTGACTTTGAGGGCATGAGTGGGATCGTTACACGTAATGGGCACAATCCAAATGACCTGAGCCCTCTTGGTATCGGATCTGACGGATATGCAACTACAAACTTAAAGGAACTCTTGAATGGCGGAAGCACAGACAATAGATTTGTAAAAGGTCCTGACGGTATGTTCGGGCCAAGTGCCGAGTCAATCATTGTAGAATATGCTGGTACAGGTAAGGTCTTCGGCAGATTTATCCCAGGTGCTGAAGAAAATCCAAACTTGGCTATGTCGTTCGTAGGGCTTGCAAATAATATCGAGACCCCTAAGATTGTTGCTGCAATCAACAAGTTCAGGGACGGCGAGACCGTACCTTCAACTTCAGGACCTGCAAAGACGCCATGTAACCTATTAGATCCTGCTGCAAGAGCAGCACGCGACGACTGTCCATCTACAGGCACGGGCACAGGCACAGGCACAGGCACAGGCAAAAGCGCTACCAAGCGCAAAACTCCTAAGACTACAAAGTCTGCTGAAGGTACAAACTGGCTCCTATGGGGCGGTATCGGCGCAGCTGTATTGATAGGCGCAGGAGCTTATTATTACTACAGCAAAGATGACTCAAGCGAGATCTAAAATGCATATTGGCACAACTGCGGTCTATGACTTACAAGAACGCGGCGCTTCTAGTAAAGCGGATGCGATTCGGAAGCTGATTGGTGAAAATGAACGTCAATCTACATCTAGATATAAAGTGTATGATTTTAGATTTACAGGCAGCGGCCCCCATAGAGGATTTACCCAAGATTGGCTAGAAGACTTATGGTCCGCGCAGGTTGTGGCAAGTTGGATTACGGACTGGGAAGTTTGGGAAAAAACTTTTCCTGAGCAGGTTGGTTTGGTCTCTGCCCAAGGCTTTACACCCTCGAACATTAACCCTCTATCTCCTCAATCGAATGGTCGTGTGACACTAGACTTGTCTAATGTCTTAGATCCTATATACACGATCGGGGATGGGATTATTCAGGGACCTGACGGGATCTACGGACCCGCGACAGATTCTCTGTTTTATGAATATGCGAGGACGGGTAAAGTTTTTGGCGAGACCATACCTGCTGTCGCGAAGCCAGTGTTTGATCGGATTTTAAATTCTATTAGTACACGAGATATCTTGCAGGGGTTGTCTGAAAGAGCCGTAGGTCAAGTTTCGCCAAAGGAATCTGCAGACGCAATGGAGGCTTCTAGTGTTTCTGGAGATGCTCAGATCAATGCAGGTATGGAGCAAACCAAACCTTCAAGGTCTCTTGGTCAGACTTGGGTGACAACGATAATTCCTGGAGCGACTCAAAAGACATTGGATCCTGTTCTTTTGTCCAAGATGTTAAATAACACTTCCTTTTTTAGTAATCTATCTGACGGGTCATTTACCCAGTTCGAAGATACGAACAAAACTGGAAATGACAGTAAAACTGGAAATGACAGTAAAACTCCAAAACGGACTGTACAAAAGAATACAAAGAGCGCTGAAGGTACAAACTGGCTTTTATGGGGTGGCTTAAGCGCAGCTGTATTGATAGGCGCAGGAGCTTATTATTACTACAACAAAGACAATTCAAGCGAGGTATGAAATGAAAGTAAATAAATACATACAATCTAATCATGGCACTTCCCGAGGTATTTATGGGAATGTACGATCTTCGGCAGTCGATGGTAGATCGCCTTACGTCACGTCAGATTACGGAACTGTAGATACACTTCAGTTACGCGATGGTCGCCAAGTGCGGGTATCGGCAGTTGATGGAGACTCACCTTATATCGTTACTCGGAGTAATGGTGAAGGTGAGGCAGCTCTTTGGGCAGTGCTCAGTATATTTTTTGGAGTGCCCATATCTATCATCGTAGGTGGCATATGGGGCTATAACAGAGGAAAGTCAGGAAAGTAGGTATATTATGAACACAAACGCGAATAAACGAAATGCACGTTCTAATGATGCAAGCGAAGTGATCGGCT
>Ga0222719_10004793_pt1 | contig 11812 bp, 8 predicted proteins | sample C33_34DmetaG_FD_165039 | JGI IMG/M metagenome (GOLD analysis project Ga0222719, IMG submission 165039) | Estuarine water microbial communities from San Francisco Bay, California, United States - C33_34D | ecosystem: Environmental > Aquatic > Marine > Unclassified | place: USA: California...
TCTAAATGCGTTGTCTGGTAAATCTGTGCATGTAGTTACCGTTAATGATTATCTAGCTCAGCGCGATTCAGAATGGATGGGGAAACTATACAATGCGCTTGGGCTTTCTGTTGGGGTAATCGTTAGCGGCATGGAGCACCAGAATCGTAAAGCGGCTTACGCATGTGACATCACGTATGGGACAAACAATGAGTTCGGGTTTGATTACTTACGGGATAACATGAGCTTTAATTTCGAGCAGCAGGTCCAGCGTGACCTAACTTTTGCCGTGATAGATGAGGTCGATTCAATTTTAATTGATGAAGCTAGGACACCATTGATCATTTCCGGTCCAGCTGATGATCGTAGTGATATTTATACAAAAATAAATGATTTAGTAGCTGTTTTGGTGGCCCAAACCGATGACGACGAGACCGTAGATGTATTGCGTGACTATACTATTGATGAAAAGTCTAGACAAGTGTATCTAACTGAGAGTGGTCACGAGCACGTCGAGAGAATATTAATCGATGCTGGGCTTTTGGATACTAACGATAGTCTCTATAGCGCGAGTAATATTTCGTTAGTACATCATGTGTACGCCGCGATTAGAGCTCAGAGTTTGTTCCAGCGAGATGTTGATTATGTTATTCAAAATGGACAAGTTGTAATTGTTGACGAGTTTACCGGACGCACAATGCCAGGTCGACGTTGGTCTGATGGGTTGCACCAGGCAGTTGAAGCTAAAGAGGGTCTAGTTATTCAGGAAGAGAATCAGACACTAGCCTCTATTACCTATCAAAATTACTTCCGTCTCTATGATAACTTGTCTGGTATGACTGGGACTGCAGATACTGAAGCTTACGAGTTTCAAGAAATCTATAATTTGGAAGTTGTGGTGATCCCCACGCATAAAGCCATGATCAGAGAAGATTATGGAGATTTAGTTTATTTAAGTCAGACTGAAAAATTTCAGGCTATTTTGGAAGATATTCAAAATTGTGTTGAGAGAGGGCAACCAGTTCTTGTAGGTACAACGTCAATCGAAACATCAGAGTATCTCTCTAATTTACTTAAAAAGAATAAAATAAAACATGAAGTCTTAAATGCTAAGTTTCATGAACAAGAGGCCAGTATAATAGCTAATGCTGGTACTTCAGGAAGTGTCACCGTTGCTACTAATATGGCTGGTAGGGGTACAGATATAGTATTAGGAGGTAATCCTGATTTTGGTTCAAAGGAATTGGAAGAAGCTTCCAAGCTTTGTGATGTGAACTGGGAGCAGAGTCATCAGAATGTGTTGGACGCGGGAGGACTTCATATTATCGGCACCGAACGACATGAATCCCGTAGGATAGATAATCAACTGAGAGGACGCTCTGGTAGGCAGGGAGATGCCGGCTCTAGTCGCTTTTATTTATCGTTAGAAGATAGCTTGATGCGCATATTTGCATCTGAAAAAGTCTCAGGTCTCATGAAAAAATTGGGTATGGATGAAGGAGAGGCGATCGAGCATCCTTGGGTAAGTAAAGCTATCGAGAACGCGCAAAGAAAAGTTGAAGGAAGGAACTTTGATGTTCGTAAACAGCTACTAGAGTTTGATGATGTGGCGAATGATCAAAGAACGCATGTGTATGCTCAGCGACGAGAAATTATGCAGGCAGATAGTATAAGGGATATGATTTTACAAATACGCGACGATGTGGTGTCTGAATTAGTAGACAGACATTTAGTCTTGGGTGGTGATGGACGCGACTGGAACCTACAAGCACTGGCAAAAGGTCTCAAAAATGAAGTGAGTATCTATATAGAACCAGATGAATTTTTAAATATCCATGATCTATCATTGTTACGAGAAAAAATACTTGAAGGTGCTGAGGATGTCTTTATAAAGAAAGAAGAGATGGTCGGATATTCCGCTATTCGGGAGTTCGAGAAAAGTGCCATGCTTCAGGTTTTAGATACTAACTGGAAAGAACACCTGGCGGCTATGGATCACTTGCGACAAGGAATACATTTGCGAGGGTTCGCTCAAAAGAACCCAAAACAAGAGTACAAGCGTGAAGCATTTGAAATGTTTTCTGTGATGCTCGATCAAATCAAGCGCTCCATCACTAAGATAATATGTGGGTTGCAGATTTCTACAGGTGACCAGCTCGTGCAAACCCAGCGAAAGGAACTAGAGCTTTCTGAGGAAAATTACCAGCGAGCAGATCATAGTGAATTTAAAAACTTTGAAAAGTCTGGGGTTTCTCCGTCAAGTTCAGATAAACCTTTTGTCCGAAAGGGGCAAAAAATAGGGCGCAATGACTTGTGCCCATGCGGCTCCCAGAAAAAGTATAAACTCTGTCACGGCAAGACCTGAGGAAAGTATGGTGTTGATACTATGAGCGTTGAGCTTTCGAAAAAAATTTTACCAGTGAAAGGAATTCGGCTAGGTACTGCTGCGAGTGGAGAGCGTTACGAAAACAGGGATGATCTGCTGGTTGTGGAGGTGTCAGAGGGGGCGTCTAGTGCTGCAGTATTTACTAGGAACGTGTTTTGTGCAGCTCCCGTTATTATTGCACGTCGTCATATGGAGACTATGGCTCCGAGATATCTCATAGTAAACGCGGGGAATGCAAATGCTGGGACAGGTATTGCTGGTGAGAAAGATTGCAGAAAAATCTGCGATTATTTAGCGAAAGAAGTTGGTTGGCCAGTTGAAGCCATACTTCCGTTTTCTACCGGTGTCATTGGACAGTTAATTGATACTGACCGGATCGGTGGAGCGATAAATGACTGTCTTTCGGCTCTGTCGGAAAATAACTGGGCCGCGGCGGGTAGAGCAATTATGACTACCGATACTTGTTTAAAAGCAAGAAGCGCAACTATCGAAGTTAACGGAGCGCTGGCAACAGTTACTGGTATTGCAAAAGGTAGCGGCATGATTAAACCGGACATGGCAACTATGTTGGCTTTCGTGGCTACGGATGCGGCTGTTTCCCCTGAGATGGTTCAATTAATTTGTGAGGAAGCGGCGAACGTAAGTTTTAATCGGATTACAGTGGATGGCGATACATCTACTAACGACGCTTTTGTTTTAATGGCGACAGGGGCGCGACAAAATAAGAATATATTAAAAGATGGTGATGAATTTCGAAAGTTGGCCGCGACGATATGTATGGTTTGCACAGAGTTAGCGAAGGATATCGTGCGAGACGGCGAGGGCGCAACTAAATTTGTTACGATTACCGTTTATGGCGAAGCAGAAGAAGAGAGGAGCCGAGTAGCTTACGCTGTGGCAGAGTCCCCCTTAGTTAAAACAGCATTGTTTGCTTCAGATGCAAATTGGGGTCGCATACTAGCTGCAGTCGGACGGTCAATTGATCGTACGACTCGATTGGAGGACATCGATATTAATGTTTCTGGGGTGCCACTTGTGAAAAATGGACAGCCTGTGCTATCAAAAAGCAGCGATGCTATTGATCAGCTTTTTGCGCAAAGCGAAATAGAGTTTTCTATCCATTTAGATGATGGCGCTTCCAGTACTTCGGTTTGGACGTGTGATTACTCTTACGAGTATATACGCATAAATGCTGAGTATCGTACTTAGGAATTTTTGCTGTTTCTACTTAATCTTTGTTTGCTAAAGTAGTTAGAATTAGTTAGAGAGGACGCATTTTGCGAAGAGTAGTTTCGGTAGTCGTAGGTATAGTTCGGGGCCCTTTCCGAGATATTTTACTCAGCAAAAGAAAACCTGAAGCTATTGAAGCGGGTCTCTGGGAGTTCCCTGGTGGGAAAATCGAGCGCGGAGAATTGCCTTTGCAGGCGCTTACCAGAGAGTTATGTGAAGAAGTCGGCGTGATGCCTTCGGTGGCAGTGCCAACTTTGGACTATAGCTATGCTCACGAACACTATGATCTGCATATTTTCGTTTATGACGTACTAAAATGGACTGGGAATGTGCGGTCGCGAGAAGGGCAAGAGATCCGTTGGGTAAATAGTTCTGAACTAAAAAGGTACGATATGCCCTTGCCAAATCGGCAGATAAAGATTGCGGCAATACTTCCTCGCCACTCACTAGTTACTGCACCTTTCGTGGGTGAGGAAGAGGCGTACCTAAAAAGAATTGAATTATGTCTTATAGGCGGGGTGCGTTTAATTCAATTCAGACCCAAAATCTCAGATAAAATTTTACTTTTGAAATTAGCAAAAAGAGTGAGTTTTTTGTGCAAAAAATTCGATGCGCTGGCGATGTTGAATGTCGCAATGTTCGCTGACCAATTTCAGGAATTAGCGCAATACTTTGATGGAGTTCATTTTCCATCGCGAGAATTATTAAGGTTGAGTAAAAGACCGGTGCCAAGATCTATCTTGATAAGCGCTTCGTGCCATAACCAAACGGAACTTTTGAAAGCACAAGAAGTTGGTCTCGACTTTGTTTATTTATCGCCAGTTTTATCACCTGGTTCGTATTCCGCTTCTACATATTTGGGGTGGGATAGGTCAGCTGATCTAGTGAAGTGCTCAGAACTCCCCACATATGGCTTGGGTGGTATGACGGCATCAAATATCTCTACAGCATGTAAGGCTGGTTTACACGGTATTAGTATGGTGTCCGAACTCTGGGATTCTAAAGATCCTGGTTACACAGTGGGCGAGATTGAGAGAGAGTTATTCGCTTTCCGTGTATGATTTTCTAGCTTGTAATACCACAATGTTCAATGAAGAATTCGATATTTTCGTCAGATTTTGTGGGTTTTATTTTTGTCGAGCTGTGAACATAGAATCGGACCGTAAACCTATGTTTGCCGCCGCTAATTTCAGGGAAAATAGATCCCTCCTTAGGCAAGTGTATTCTTAGAAGGTAGTATTTTGCGTTAGTATTAAGTGTTTCTTGGTAAAATCCGTTGGTCGCGGTTGCATTTGATACTTGCCCGCTTTCTCGCACAACCCGTAAAACAAGGTTGCTTGCCCATAGAATTGGTCGGAGGTCTTCCATCCATTCATTTAGTTGTGTTGTTCTTTCCACTTCTCTTTTATTTATCCAGTAGTATAGCCGAGGAATATCAAAATGGCAGGCTCCTCCCGACATTCCTAATCGGTGTCTGACCTGTGTGGCGAGCTCGTCTTTCTGGATCAGATTACCTGGTTGATAGTCTCTTATTCGCAGGAAATTCAAGCCTTCATTCATTTCAGATAACAATTTAGTGAGGCTTTTACTATCGACATTGGGATTTCCCGACAGCTGTTTAAAAGAAGATGTGATGATTTCTAGTTCTTGTATCAAATCTTTTTTGATATCGATGCGCTGGATAAAGTCACATACCTCTATCATCTGGATTAACGCCATTCTTGAGCTATCACAGGATTTTTCATCAATATTGTTCTGTATTTCAGAAAAAAATTGCTCAAGCCTAAGAAAGTTTCGTGTTTTTTCGTTCAAGGGGAGCTCGTAAGAGGTGAGATCCGGCTGCAAAGAAAAGGGTTTACGGATAGTCATCACAAATTTTACTAATTATTTGCATTAAATAAATCTTGATAAGTTTCATGGAGTAATTGAACTTGATCATTTAGTTGTGACGTGGGTCCATTATTTATGATGATATCATCTGCAATTACGAGTCTATCTTCCCTACTTGCCTGAGCTTTCATAATAGCAACTACTGTTTCATTAGCAAGTCGATCCCTCGAAATCACTCTTTCCATCTGAATTTTTTCGTCGCAATCTACCACTAGAATTCTGTCAAAAATACTTTTATCAGTACTCTCTGCGATCAATGGTACTGAGAGCAGGCAATAACTTTTATTTACCCGTGAGATTTGTAATCTCATTTCGTTTCTAACTTTTGGGTGCACGATTTGTTCTAGAACTTTTCGTTTAGCGGGTTGCGAAAACACTATATTTTTGATCTTTGGCCTGTCTAATTCCCCGGAATCAGTTAAGATATCTTCTCCGAATTCTGCGACAATTGCCCGCAAGGCTGGCTGATTTTTTTTAACTACATCTTTTGCAATGATGTCTGCATCTATCACTGGTATAGCGAATAATTCGTGGAACAAATTGCATACTGTTGTCTTGCCTGACCCGATCCCACCAGTTACACCGATGACAAACGTGGGGCTCGTATGTGTGATATGCTTGGTCAAATCATCACCTAAACTGTTTATAAAGTCGTTTGCTGAGATTACAACACATTTCCCTGCAACCGAAAGATATTTTTGGTGTCGGGTATCTGTACTCAGATTTTAGTTCATGAATTTAGTTTTTCTGCATCAATGTCTAGCGCATCTATTAGAGCATTTAGATCGCTTGGCAAGCGGCTCACAAAAGACCATTTTTTACCTTTTTCGGGGAATATGAACTCGAGCCTTTTAGCATGGAGAGCTTGCCTGGAGAAGGTAGAGACGATCTCCCTAAGTGAAGCGGTTGGATTTTTTGGTATATGTGGTCGAGCTCCGTAGGTCGTATCGCCTAGAATTGGATGGCCTATAGACGCCATATGCACCCTGATCTGATGGGTGCGACCAGTTTCCAGTTGCACTTCGAGTAAAGTATGAGCTCTATATTTTTTTAGTATGCGAAAATTAGTCTTCGCGTATCTTCCCGAATCACTTACCTTCATTCTGGTGCGAACTATATTGTCTCGACGAATATTTGCCTCCACGCTACCGCCAGACACCATAACGCCGTTAACGACGGCCAGATAAATCCTACTGATCGCTCTTTTTTGAAGTATTTTTGACAGGAACGTATAACTTTGGATATTGCGCGCAACAAGAAGTAAGCCCGAGGTATTTTTGTCTATGCGATGTATCAGACCACCCCGAGGCAAATGTTGTAATTCTGGGAACTCATTGATAATACCATTTAGAAGAGTTCTGTCAGGGTTACCAGCGCCAGGGTGGACTACTATCCCTGAGGGTTTATTTACCACTATAAAGTCTTGATTTTCAGCGATAAGATCAAAGTCAACCTTTTGCGGTAACATTTTCTGGTCATTGCGTATTTCGTGGGGAACTTCTAGTTCAATCTTATCGCCACTTTTAACTTTTGTACTTGGTTTTGCAGCGGCTCCATTTAGTCGTAAAGTATTACCGTCGATGCACTTTTTTAGGACCGTCCTTGAGTATTCGGCGTAGAGCTCGCATGCCGCATGATCTAATCTGGACCCACTTAGATGTTCTGGGATTGCGCTGGCCTGTATTTCAACAATTTTAGTTTCATTACTTCTGTTCATGCTATCTGACATTAATATAATATTAATCACTATAATATTTTATCTGTGCGATTTTGTATCGAATAAGCTAAAATTCTGTTTAAATCGTGTTTTAACCAATAGAAAATTAATTTTTTAAGCGTGTTTTATCAAGTATGCAAATTACAACTACAGAAGCTTTTCGATCTTTTAGTGTTTTACTGTTAATTATTGGGATCTCCGGGTGCGGGTATTTTCAAAGTCAGTCGGATAGAGATCGAGAGGAGGGTAAGTGGCCTGAAGAAAGGCTATACAGAATGGCCAAGGAAAAGCTAGATTTTGGTTCTTGTACTGGCGCCATTGAATATTACGAAAAACTTCAAGCTAGATACCCTTTCGGTATTTACACGCAGCAGTCTCAGATCGAGCTCGCTTTTTGTTATTACCGGACAGATGATCCCAACATGGCAATGGTGACTATCGATAGGTTCATTAAATTATACCCTTCCCACCCAAATATGGCTTATGCCTTCTACTTGCGAGGACTGATCAACTTTGGTCGAGGTAGAGGCCTCATTGATCGTTGGTTGCCGAAAGATGGCTCGCAGCGAGATCCAGGATTATCTTTGGAATCCTTTAACGATTTTAGTGAAGTAGTGAAAAGCTTTCCAGAGAGTATTTATGTGACGGATGCGCGTCTACGAATGAGATTTTTACGGAATCAACTGGCTCAGCATGAGGTTAATGTCGCGAATTATTACATGCGGAGAGGAGCGTACGTCGCATCCGCTAATCGAGCACGATATGTTGTAGAGAAATACCAGCAGACCCCTTCAGTGCCAGAGGCTCTAGTTCTACTAGTTAAATCTTATAAAATACTTGAATTAAATGATTTGGCAGACGATGCATTAAAAGTTTTAGAGCTTAATTATCCTAACCATGTGAGGGTAGAAGAGGTTAAGCAAACCGAGGTACAGTAGTAACTTTTCAAAGTTCACTATACTTTGAGGTGATAGGAAATCTTCTATCGCGCCCGAAAGCTCGTTTAGTGATCCGTACACCTGGCGCCGATTGTCGTCTCTTGTGTTCGCTTTTGTCTACCAGTCGTGCGATTCTTTCTACGACTTGCTTTTCAAACCCTCTTTGGATTATTTCGTTTGGAGTAAAGTCCTTTTCAATATACAGCTCAAGTATCTCATCGAGTATTTCGTAAGGCGGTAGAGAGTCAGAGTCTTTTTGGTTTGGTGCCAATTCAGCCGAAGGTGCTCTCTCAATAACATTAGTCGGTATTACGTATGAACGAGAATTTCGCCATTTGGCGAGTGAGTAAACCAAGGTTTTGTTCAGATCTTTTAAAGGGGCAAAACCGCCCACCATATCTCCATATAGAGTCGAATAACCAACTGCAGCTTCACTTTTATTACTGGTGGTAATGACCATAAAACCGGACGAATTTGATTCTGCCATAAGGAGCACACCTCGACTACGAGCTTGAATATTCTCTCCAGTTATTCCATCCGTCTTATTAGGTCCAGCAAGTGTGAGAGTAGTTTCAAATGACTTCACTATATCCTCGATTGAGATCACAGAGAAATCACAGCCGAGTAGCGTGGCTTCTTCTTCAGCATCATTTATGCTCATTTCTGCCGTAAATTTGGAAGGCATAGAGATTGCTCTTACTCTCTCAGCGCCCAGCGCATCAACAGCAATAGCTAATGATAGTGCGGAGTCAATACCGCCTGATAATCCGATAATACATCCCGTGAAACTGTTTTTATTTACGTAATCTTTCAATCCTAGGACTAGAGATTTATAGATTGACTCCTCACTACTCGGGAGGTTATTGATTTTAGCTGTGAAAAGTATTTCATTTTGATGTTTTTTTAGTTCAACTAAAAAAAGAGTTTCAACATGAGATTCTTCTTGTCCCACGACAGTTCCCGCTTTATCTACTACAAAGGATCCACCATCAAACACTAATTCGTCCTGACCTCCAATTGTATTTAAATACATGATCGGCAGGTTGCTAGAAATTGCAGCTATTTTTAGAGCAGCTTTTCTATCATCGATTTTGTCGCTATGAAAAGGTGATGCATTAATATTACAAATTACTTCAGCTCCCTTGTTAGCTAAGTCTTGAGCGCTCAGAGGATTCCAGATATCTTCACAGATACTTAACCCAAGTTTGAAGCCGCAGATATTAGTGACGCAAGGCTCCTCTCCTGGCGTAAAGTAGCGTTTCTCGTCGAACACAGAATAATTTGGAAGTTCCCGCTTACGATAGCGTGAGATTATTTTCCCTCCATATAAAACCGCACAACTGTTGTAAATTTTTTTGTCATCTATTTCTGGGTAGCCCAAGATTACATATAACCGACCAGTATTTCGAGCGATTTTAAACAACGAGTTTTCAACCTGCTCGTATAGATTGGGGCGCAATAAAAGATCTTCAGGAGGGTATCCTGTAATGGCCAGCTCAGGAAAGACAACCACATCAGCCGCTAATTCAGACTCTGCACGCTTACAACTTTCGATAATTTTCTGAGTATTTGCCGAGATATCTCCCACACACAAATTAACCTGTGCTAGTACTACATTTAAGGTTTCTGACATACGGGCACCTTGGCGGAGAACTGTCGCGTGAACATTAGAGCTGACTTACTTAATAGCTTTTGCCATAGCCGACCCCATTTCGGCAGGAGATTTAACAGTAATTACTCCTGCTTTATCAAGCGCTTTAAATTTATCGTCAGCGGTTCCCTTGCCACCTGAAATTATTGCTCCAGCATGGCCCATACGTTTACCCGGAGGCGCGGTAACACCTGCGATATATCCAACCACCGGTTTTGAAACATGTTCTCCTATATACTCGGCTGCTTCTTCCTCTGCGGTTCCACCAATTTCCCCAACCATGATTATACCTTCAGTTTCTGGGTCTTCTTGGAATAGCTCGATACAGTCTATAAAGTTCATTCCGTGGATAGGATCCCCTCCTATTCCTACACATGTACTTTGTCCGAGTCCTTCAGACGTTGTCTGATGCACTGCCTCATAGGTGAGAGTTCCCGACCGTGACACTATACCAATTTTTCCACTCATGTGGATCGCTGCTGGCATAATTCCAATTTTACATTGACCCGGAGTTATCAAACCTGGGCAATTGGGTCCTATTAGTCTGATACTTTTATCCCTTCCTATGCTGTCTTTGACTCTTAGCATATCCAGTACTGGTATTCCTTCGGTGATACAGGCAATAATTTTGATTCCAGCTTCTACGGCTTCTACGATAGCATCTGCGGCAAATGGGGGAGGGACGAAGATAATTGATGCATCAGCGCCGGTAGCCGCCACTCCATTAGCAACCGTATCGAAAATTGGCCGGTCTAAATGAGTGTCTCCCCCACGATTTGGGGTCACGCCGCCAACTATTTTCGTACCGTAAGCTATTGCTTGTTCTGCATGAAACGTGCCCTGCTTTCCGGTAAAACCTTGAACTAAAACCTTAGTATCTTTGTTTACTAAAATTGACATTATTTTTTTTCTCCCACGGCTGTCACGGCTTTTGTGGCAGCATCTGCTAAATTTTCGGCACTAATAATTGCCAGACCACTTGCAGCTAACATTTCCTTTCCTTCGTTTACGTTAGTTCCTTCAAGTCTCACAATCACCGGAACTTTTACTCCAACTTCTTTTACAGCAGTGATGATTCCTTCTGCAATTAGATCACATCGAACGATTCCACCAAATATGTTTACAAGTATAGCCTCGACTTTTTTGTCAGACACTATGATTTTAAAAGCTTCTGCTACGCGTTCGGCTGTGGTACCCCCACCCACGTCAAGAAAATTAGCGGGTCGCCCGCCGGTTAGCTTAATGATATCCATTGTAGCCATGGCCAGCCCCGCACCGTTTACCATACAGGCTATATTTCCATCCAGAGTCACATAATTAAGATCAAATTCGGCGGCTTGCCGTTCTTTCAAATCCTCTTGCGACGGGTCCCTCCATTCTGAGATCTCTTGTCGGTACAGCGCGTTATCGTCTACGTTAATTTTGGCGTCGATAGCACATAGTGATTCGTCTTCCAGTATTGCTAATGGGTTTATTTCCACTAGGCTAAGATCTTTTTCTACGAATAGCTGATACAGACCGCGCAAAATGACCTGAAGTCCCTTGATTTGAGCAGGCTTCAGTCCCAATGAAAATCCCATTTGACGACACTGAAAGTCTTGGATGCCTAAGCCAGGTTCAACGCTGAAGGTGATAATTTTTTCCGGCGTCTTTGCTGCTACTTCCTCTATATCCATTCCTCCAGCGAGAGAGCCCATAAATGTTACAAGCCGCGTGCCTCGATCAACTACCGCACCCAGATAAAGTTCTTTCGCTATGTCAGCTGCTGCTGCTATCAGAACGCAGTTGACGGGCTGTCCGTCTGGAGCAGATTGAGTCGTAATGAGTTGTGACCCGATTAGTCGATCGGCAGTTTCTTTAACTTCGTTTATGTCCTTTGTGAATTTCACTCCACCGGCTTTACCCCTGCCGCCGGCGTGAACTTGAGCTTTTACCAGCCAGGCATCTCCCCCGAGGTTTTTTGCATTTTTGACTGCTTCAGAGCCATCACGGGCTATCATGCCATCCTGAACGGGTATTCC
>Ga0222719_10004796_pt1 | contig 11805 bp, 13 predicted proteins | sample C33_34DmetaG_FD_165039 | JGI IMG/M metagenome (GOLD analysis project Ga0222719, IMG submission 165039) | Estuarine water microbial communities from San Francisco Bay, California, United States - C33_34D | ecosystem: Environmental > Aquatic > Marine > Unclassified | place: USA: California...
TGTGATGGGCTGGCGTATCTAAACGGAAACGCAATGTTGTTATCCGAGTAACCAGAGTATGTACCAATGCCGTACTCAGAACCTATGTAAACTGTTCCGTCATCCTTTCTATCGTAACAAATAAAAGGACAGGCAATCCAACGAGTAACACGGTACGATCCGTTTTCAAGCTGACCACGCAAGTCAAAGCAGTACGTTATGTTTGTCTCAGAAAACGTAATCAAGTAAAAGTAATTTTCAGGGCTGTACACTGAATGCGTAGGGCCAGTCCTGGTTAACAGTTGTTGTATCAACTCTTGCTTGATGTTACGGCTCAAGTCAGTAAGCGGCATTGACTTTTCTTGGATGGTACGTGTAAAACCACGCAATCCTGACTGAGACATAAACAGTATGTCAGTACCAATGTTCTGCACAGAGTTACGGCAGACACAACCAACACCAGCTACAGTGTCCGCTAACACCATGTTTGCTGGCGATGACGCACCTGAGTAAACAACAATAGACTGCTCACCGAATATAACGAGGAAGTCGTTGAACGTTGCCAGCGCCTTGATCTTGTCAGCGCCTTCAGGCCACACTTTAGTAATGTCAATAGAACCACTAGAGCCGCCACTAAAGTCTGAACCAATTAACAGATCAGACCAGTAAATAACAGTAGCGTTAGTTGAGTTGTCAGTAACCCACAAACGTCCGTAAGCAGCTAAGACTTCGTTTCCGTACTGCGCTGATGTAACCGATGCGCTAGGTACAGAAGACATAGGAGTAACAGCACCTAACGTATTGTTATATACAAGCGGCTCGTGACCACGCTGGAAGAAGTAACATGAATCGTTAAAGTTTACGATCTTCCAGTTGTTAGCAGTAATCGTGTAGCTAGCAGGGGTAACATCAACCAGCGTTGTAGTACCTGAGAAGATCTTATTGTTGCCTGCGCTGAATACTTCAGTGTTACCTGCGCTGTCTTCAAAGTAAAATACCTGACTAATGTAATCACTACCTAGTGCAGTAGCGTCTGTGGTTAGTACAGATATACCCTTACGTGCTGCTAACTGACCACGCTTGTCAATAATAGCGTTGTCTGCTACTTCAGCAAACGCAGTATCCTGAGCCAAAGGAGAATCTTCTGTGTTGATTCCCTTAAAGGCTGGAGATACTAGGTTGATCGTCTGTAACGGTTGTGCCATTAAGGTGCGCTCCAGATAGTCTCTTCAGGATGTTTAGCAGCGTCTAATGCAATAGCGTCACTCAAGAACTTATCAGCAAGTGCAAAGTACTCTGGTGTGCTTGTACCGCCTGTCTCACCACGCTCTCTGGATAACAGAGCTACAGCAAGGTGAATGATAGGAGCAGAAGGAACAATAATATCCTCGTTGTCTTGAGTAAGATCGTCGTCACGCACAACAGCGTTAAACCGAATGATCTCAACACCGTTAGGCTTAGGGTAGATGTCAATCTGTGTATCACCGTTAGGGTCTACAGCGTTAAAGGTGTAGTACTGTGGCGAGCCTTCTTGCACTGGCTGGATCAGATACTTCTCATCAAACCACTTCTGGCTGCGGTACTCCATAAACTGATTGGTAGTATCGTTGATAACATCAAGAACCTTTAGTCTGTTCTGCGTACCAGTAAGCACGTAGTTAAACACGTCAGGAACAGTAGTAACTGTCATTGTTAAACGAGCAGCCGACCAGTCCCATGCGTTTTCTACAATGCGCTTTGCATCATTAACAAAGTCGCCGACCATCTTGCTGTAGGTTGTATCACTAACAGAGTTAACCTCTTCTTCGCGCATCCTACGCAGGACGTTGTTAACTACATCTAAATATGTCATCCAATGTACTCCGAAAATAATCCTGCGGTTATAGGCGATCCCGCTCTAGTTGGGTCATAAGGTGCGTTGACTTGGGCTTTACCAAATATCTCAACTCCCGGTGCAAGTCTTGGTGCGCTTAAAGGAGCCATCTGTTTTAAATCTTCTCCAAAAGGCTTGCTGCTTTTAAAGTCTTCTTTTTCTATACCTAATTCTTCTTTAAAAGCTTCTGTAAATGCTTCGTTTTTTACTGTTTCTTTAGCAGCTTCTGTTTCTTCTCCTTCTTCAGGCAAAAGACCCTCAACGAATTCTTTAACGGGCTGCAACACTGTATCATCAATAGCACGACCGCTTTCTTCTATAGCCTTTTTAATAGGCTGCACAACAGGCTGTATTACAGCGTCGTCAATATCTCTACCTGTTTGTCTTACGTCTTCAATAGTTTTTTTAACAGAATCTACAACGCCTTGATCGTATTTAAGCTGTATTACATCATTCTGTATTTCATCAGTATCTTCTGCGTCCTCGTCAAAAGGTCTGTCTTCCCCTTTAACAAAGTCAATACCAAAGTCTTCACCGCTTACTAACTCAAAGTCAGGAAGCAAATCAGAGAAAGAACCTTCAGGAAGTTTATCTCGAAGACCCTCAAAAAAACCCGGATCTAAAGGAGCCAAAGACCCGTCGTTTCTTACGTAGCCTATACCTGCATCCAAAAGAGTTTCAGGACTTAAATTGCCTGATAAGGTATCTTTAATAATTACCCTAGATACTTCCTCTACGGCATCGGGGTTTATGTCTGTTGTACCTTCCTGAAATAAATTAGGAACAGCAAAACCAAGGTTATCGTCGATGTAATTAACTATCTTGTCAGCGCCTAAAGTTGAAGCAGCGTTAATTACAATATCTTGTAGCTCGCCTCCGTTAATTGCACCTATGGCTACTCCTTTAGATATACTAAGCGCCGTGTCGTAACCAGTTCCTAAGACATCAGCAATAGCATTAATTTTGTCGTCTAAAGCACCAAGAGTAGAAAGATCAGCTAATTCAGGATCCATGTTGCTTAAACCATTTGCAACATCTAATATACCAGCCGTTAAACCTGCCTGAACAAGTTTAAGGGGATCGACATCTCCACTAATCAACGATTGAGATACAGCAGAGCCAGCCATGCCTCCAGCAGCAGCAGAAACTGTTGTTGCCTGAAGACCTAAACTGTCTGCTAAACTTACAGCTAAAGCGTTTGCTGCTGATCCCGCGGCGTTTATTGCGGCTGACACACCAGCACCCGTAGCAATGCCAGCAGCAACCATAAGACCTGCTTTAGCAATGTCAGCAAATTCTAACTCGTCTGCCTCGTCTGTTAGAGTGTAACCATTACCCATCCACTCATACTTGTCGCCTTTGTCGTTATAAACGGTTTGCTCAACACCGTACTTTTCCATTAAGGCTTGGTTTTCTTCGCCCATCAACCACTGTTGGTATCCAGACTTACGAGCGTTGTCATCTGATTGCTTTTTATCGTAGACTAAATCTACTTGTCCTGCGCCGCGTCCGAGGTCATCACCCTCACGCATTCTTTCTGATTGAGTTCTGGTGTCAATTCCTTTTGACTCCCACCAGTCTACATTTTCAAATAATTCGCTAGACTCTTTAACGTAGCCCATGTAGTTATCAAAACTACCAAACTGCTGCTGTAAAAATTTATCTGCTTCCCAACGCTCTTTAATTTCAGATTCTGTTAACTGACTAACATTCATATCTCCAGCGTATGCTTCTTCACCGCTACGGTCTTCTGTTCCTGTGCGTGGATCAAAGAGACCTGTAGACGTACCCGGAGAGTAGATTACGTTATATTTTTGCTCTTCAGCCATAACTCTTAACCCTGTGGGCCATAGATGTAGTTAAACAAGCCTGTTCGTTCTGTTACTGTTTGTGGGGTTTCTTCTTTAGGCATTTCATATAATCCCATAAAAGGGTTATAACCTAAGTTATTAGATAAAGCAGGAGCCTGAAAATTTGGAAGAGTCATTGAAAAATCTACAGGGGTTGCTGTAGGCATCTGAGGAGCAACAGGAGTATACGTATTCGTCATCATACCGCCTGAAGGTGGGCTGTAAGTTGTATTGCCTTGAAACGCATTGGCTAACGAGCTTAAACCTAACTCTTCAAGTAAAGACAAAAAGTTTTGTTGTTCTGTGGTAAGAGTAGGAGCAGTAGCAACAGGCTCATCAGCAACAACATTAGTTACGTTAGCAGTTTCACCACCACCAAAAGTTAAACCACCGCCTACTGGTTGACTAGGCGCTTCTCCGCGTTTAGTTGCTGCTCGTGCTTCGTTGCGTATTGCCTCTGCCGCAGCTACTAACTCTGGGTTTTCAGCCTTGTACAAGTTATAGTAATACGATCCTGGGCCGGGTAAAATATCCAACACCTCTTGAGCCGTCATGCCAGTTAACATACCTTCAGCCATAATTAATTACCCTTAATTGTCTTGGCGATCTTCTCACCAGAGCGACCAACAATGTAACCACCCAAGCCTATCTCTAAAAGAAACCAAGCCTCGTCTCTTAACGGCGCTTGTAGCCATCCCATAGAGTCACCAACAGCTAACGTAAGAAACGTAAGCATTGTTATAGGCCGCCAGTTAGCAGTCAGCCAGTGGCCGGAGGATGCCTCTGCATGGACGATCTTAGCTTGAGATTCAATCAGGCTAGTTTCGTAGTCAAACACTTTCTGCATCGCAGCAGCCTGAACGTCAAGCAAGTGACCCTTAGCCTGTAATCGCTCATCCTCAGACGTATGTAGCTCATCAATAAGCTGTGCTGCTGGCTTAAAGATTCCTGCTATTAGATCAGTAACACCTATCATTTGTCAGCCTTGTCGTCTAGCTTTTCTAAGATTTTGCTCAACATATCTTTAATGTCTCTAATCTCTCTGTCATGTGCAGTTTGCACTATGTCTGCTTGCTTTTGCAGTACAGCTAACTGAGTGTTCTGGATTTGCTGGCGTTGATACACCATCCAAACAACAGCAGTTAAAGGTGCAACAATCCATCGCATTACCGCTTCGATGACTTCCATGATTACAACCCTTTGTTTTTTAACAACTCAGAGGCGCGTAGCACATCGTTATCATAAGCCTTCTGGCAGTGTTCTTGTTCAACTGGAGAAAACAAGAAGTCAATAACAGTCATTGCAATCTGCCACTGTTTCTTGTGACGCATACGATAACAACGACCAGAGATTGACTCGTTAGGGTTCTGACTAAGCAAAAACATTACGTTAAGTAGCTGACTTGTAGCGTCACCTATACGAATAAAATAGTTCATCATGGCGTAGTATTCTCAGTTAGTGTGCCAGCAGAGCGAATGTCGCCAGCACTGTCAATAGAAAACTTAGACACACCGTCGTAACGAAACTCAAGCTGATCGCCTAGCTCCGTAACAGTCCAGTTAGTTCCAATCTGTACAGTGTTAAACGTAGACGTACCAGAAGACGTGATGTTTCCTGTTACGTTACCTGTGATGTTGATTGTGTAGCTACCTGACAAGCGTCCTGTTGGAAGTGTGCCAGACGTAATCAATGTTGCGCTAACGCTGCCCGGAGCAGTCGCATAAGCTGTATCCCACTGCGCTGCACGAGCAGACGTAATGTACTCTTCAGCACCTAAAGTAACAACCTCAGATGATCCATTTTGCGTGTAGATTAGTTTGTCAGCTACGTTAACCGCAAGCTCACCCTTGTCTACCTCTACAGTAGTAGGGACTGAACTAGCAGTCTCGCTGAACTTGGTTATAATCTTAGTGGGCATCTTTATAGCTCCGTGTAATAATTTTCTTAGGCTTCAGGCCACTGAGAAAACGCCGATGGCGAGTCTTCAGTAGAATCAAACAGCGCCACAAATGCACTATGCTCGGCAACACCGTCGATCAATCCTTCGAGGTATCCTGAGTAAGCCCGAATCGAACTGCGGTAGTTGCTAACATCGATAGGGATAGCAGTACCATCATCAGCCTTACGGATGACGTACCAGTCAGTGTCTTGGAGTAACCCGCCAGCTTGAATTTTAACCTGTGACTTGAAGGTAGACTTCAGACCCTTTGTGACGACTTGGTTGCCGTCTTCATCTAATAGTGGATCACCGTTTTCATCGACTTCGGTTACGTCATCCAGAGACTTAGGTGTGTTTGCATCCCAAAAGAACCGTGAGTCAAAGGGTGCTGGATCAGCTACAAACACTAGACCAGCCGCAGCCTTCTCAGACTCCGACCAAGAACCCCAGTTAGTCGGGTGCGTTACGCCGTTGTCGTCAGTCCAACTTCGACCTTCGCGGATAACGCGGTTGTTGTAATTCCATGCCATGCTTTGTTACCTCGCGTTAGAATTTAAGTATTTAGATGCTTTGATTAAACGCTCTGAGTCGTCATCCATCATGCCTAATACCTGATTACATTTGCCGCACAATACACCGCGAACTTTCCCGCTAGTGTGGCAGTGGTCAATAGCTAGCCTACGGCCTTCTTTCTCTTCAGTTTTGCCGCATATAGCACAGCCGCCACCTTGTTCTTCTAGTATAGCTTTATAGCCATCAAGCGTTATGCCATAAGTACGTCTTACAATTGCGTCCCATCTATCAAGGCCAGTCCAATTCCAAGACCTATAGTTGTCACACTCTTGTGAGCGGATACCCTGCTTTAAGTGTTTAGCATTACGCAAGTGAGTGCCGCCACATGACTTACATTCACATTCATATAGTAATGCGCCGTTCTTCTCGGTTTCGTCTGAGATGCCAGTTACCTTGTACACCTCGTCTTCATAGCCAATATACTTTGGCGGCTGACCCATTGTAATTCCTTCTCTACGCTCCATGTCAGCGCCCCAAGGAATACTTAAAGGGCATCTCAGCAAATGCCATGTAGATGTAGGTTCCGCCTGATGCGTTACCTGATCCACCCGTGTATCTCCACTTAAACCCATTTGATAAAATGTCAAGTAACGTTGTTGACCCTTCTGCATCACTTAAGTTTGGGTGTAAATATTGAGTGGCTACGTTATCAATATCTCTAGTACTATCAATAGTCATCCACGAGCCAGCACCATTAGTCTGTTTAACCATCACAAAAGCTGGCCGGAACCCTGTGTAAACAAACGTGCCGTCAGTGCTTCCGTTGCCTGTGTAGCTACCGAACTTGCTGAAGCCTTCAACAGAGTGGAAGCAGTAGGCGATTTGAGTAACTCCATTGATGTTTAGCCCAGTGACATAGTTTGTGGTAAACGTAGATGTGCTGACGCTTCTTGATCCGTAAATGGATGAATCTCCAGATGCGGCGGTGAGATTTAAATAAAGACCATGAGACCAAGATGCTAGATCGCGGTGCATAACAACCCAGTCGCTTGTTGAACTTCTTGCTTTAGTAATAATCATATCAGGCTCAACGCCTAACCCGTGACCAACAGTGGCGGTTCCAGCAGAAGATAAGTTACCCGTGTAACTAACAATAGAGAACCCAGCCTTCTGGTTAGCCGATACAGTAGACGTTATAGAGCCGTCAGTGTTGGTGACTCCAGCGCCGTCAGCTTTCCAGTTCCATGCGACGTATGTACTACCCGCCTGATTCCAAGATGTTGAGTTTGTGTAACCTAAAGTAAACCCATCTGAATCAAACGAATTAACTCCGTCGTTATCTGATTGAACACCTTCAGCAGCAGTAAGTGAAGATATTAAATAATAGTAATTTCCGCTAACACTATCTATACCTCTTACTGAGTCGTGTAAGAAATGTTCAGCGGTACTATTTCTGCGCTTAATCCAATTAAAATCAGGCTGGAACCCAACGCCAGTAATACTCTGCGTAGAACTATTACCCGTGTACAACACAGTATTAAAGTAATCCTCTGGCACATCATCCTGTGCTGGATCAATAGCAGGATCAGGTAGGTTAGCTGTGCATAACGCTAGATAACCGGCTGGTGGAGCATAGTAGAAGTCACCAATGCCGTTAGCGTCTGTGTTGCCTTGTGCTGTCTTGTTGCCAGCGAATGAGGAGTCTTGGCCGAAGTTGGCTACACAAGCCCCGTACTGATTATATGGAGTAAAAGCAGGAAAAATTGTTCCAGCAAGATTAGTTGCAGCAGCGTTTGTGCCATCTGTAGGTGATCCAGAATTTTGCCAAGTCCCGTTTTTGCTAAACCACAGTTTTCCAGAATCAATATCAACCGCAATGCCTATTACATCATTGGTTGTAAATGTATCTCCATATGAAACAAGACCTGAATTATAAAGGCCACCAGTATACATATCGTATGACCATCCGTTTACAGACTGACCAACATATTCCGTTGGCGACCCCAATCCATTTTCTACACCTATAAGGCTTTGTTGAGGATTGGTAATAACTGACTCCCAATACCACTTTCCAGTTGTAACACCAAAAGTAGACGACACCATTTTCGCGCCTGTTACGGTAGCGGCTAACTTTAAGTTTCCATCAAGTATCGCAAGATTAGACCCAACCCTTAAAGTATTCAACGTACAAAAGTTATTCGTAGGACTATCAGGAACCTGATCCGTAGCCGCTAGGTTGCCAACACCAAAGTCGTTGCCATTGCCGCTTGAGTCTGCGCCAAACGCGCTAGAATCAGCAAAGGTAAAGTGAAAACCATTGGTTCCATATGTTCCTTCATATTCTTTAGGAACCCATACGCCAGATTTTAATTCTCCAAAGTCATCACCGCTTAACTGTTGCCCGTCAACAAAATAACTTTCAGCAAAGTACCCGTCATAAAAACTTTCTGCAGCAGTGCCGATGACAGCGCCAATGCTAATGTTGCCTGAACCATATCCAGAGTTGTCATTATTTACAGGGCTTTCCCAGTTTTGAGCAGGGTACGATCCGTTTTTTGTTAGCTCAACGCCGTTTAAATAATATCGTATTCGATTACTTGCCGTTGCTTGTGTAGTATCAAAAGCAATTACAAGATGATACCACGCAGAAACATCCCGCATTACAGCATCAGTATACAAGTGAAATGGACTGTTATTACCGTACCCGTTACGGTAACGTGCGTAAATAACATTATTAATATCTAAATAAAAATTTAATCCTCGGTTAGCCGCAGAACTCATTTCGTTCCCGCTAAAAATACAATCGTAAGACCCTAAATTTCCTCGTTTAAACCAAACGCTATATGTCCAAGTCCTGCGATTCCCAGTCGTAGTATAGGTTTTACTCAGAAACGCAGAGTCATCATCGTTAAAGCGTAACGACTGGTCTATCTCATGCGGATAGAAGCCACCTGAAGCGTACATCCATTGTTCGGAGCCAAAAGGCATAGCTTATCCTCAGCTAAATGCGAGTTGTGGAGCGCCTAACAAGATGCGCCCTGATGCGGCAACAACGTAAGGAACAATGTCAGTCGTGCTAGCCGCACTAGAAACCGTCAGACCTGAGCCACTCGCAGTCTCGTAATCAGTCCCCAGAGACACTGTACGGCCTCCTGTAGCGTCCTGAACCAACACGATAAACCCTGACTGTCCTACAGCCTCAGTCGTTGGGTTAGCCAGTGTGACGTTACCCGTGAGCGTCAGGACAAAGTTCTGGTACGTGCTGAAGTCCAGAGTAGTAGAGCCGGTAGCGTTGGCTGTTTGCGTACCTGCTGTTGCGCTATTAGTAACTGTTAAACTACCCACAGTAATTGAGTTAGTTGTTGTATTACCTGTAGTAGTAACCTGGTCTAACGTCTGGCCTGTAATGCTTGCATAAGCGTCAAGCCAAGCACTACCATTGTACACTTTCATGTCACCAGACGTAGTGTTGAAGTACAGCGCACCAGTAATCAGTGCGTCACCGTCGTTGTCTAACGTAGGGTCAGACGCTTTAGCGCCTAAGTAACGATCATCAAACGAATCAAACGATGCTGCTGCGTTAGCTTCAGACGTAGCTGCTGCGCTAGCAGAGTTAGACGCATTAGTTTCAGATGTAGCTGCGTTGCTAGCCGATGTAGCCGCATTAGACTCAGACGTAGCTGCGTTGCTCTCTGAGGTTGCTGCTGCGCTCTCTGAGGCTGCTGCGTTGGATTCTGATACTCCAGCATTGGTTTCGCTCGTAGCTGCGTTAGACGCGCTTGTAGAGGCTGCTGAGGCACTGCTCGTTGCACTGGTAGCACTAGCGGTAGCTGATGTAGCACTAGACGACGCTGAAGTCGCTGAGTTAGCTGCGTTAGTTGCAGAGGTAGACGCACTGGATGCTGAAGCGGCTGCTGCGGCTGCGTCGGCTGCTACTCCGGCTTCACTAGCTGCTGCGTTGCTTGCTGATGTAGACGCTGCTGATGCGCTAGATGCGGCGTTAGTTGCGCTAGTAGACGCTGATGTTGCGCTGTTGGCTGCATTGGTCGCTGATGTAGCGGCTGCTGTTGCACTGTTGGCTGCGTTAGTAGCTGAAGTTGACGCTGCCGTTGCAGAGTTAGCTGCTGCTGTGGCGCTAGTCGTTGCTGAGTTAGATGAAGATAAAGCGTTAGACGCTGAAGTTGATGCGTTAGACGCAGAAGTTGCCGCTGAGTTAGCGTTTGCTGTTGTAGTAGCAATAGCATTTTCTGCTGATGTTGCTGAAGCTGCTGCATTAGTTGCGGAGGTCGCTGCGTTCGTTGCTGATACCGCTGCGTTATCTTCGCTGGTCTCTGCGTTCTGTGCAGATACAGCCGCTTCGTTTGCTTTCTCAGTTACAGCGTTAAGTGTTGCTTCTGTTGTTGATGCAGGTGAGCCACCGTCACCACGAAAAATAGCCATTTTAGTATCCTCTTAACCTGTTAGACTTCTTTAAATTGTCTTGCGCAGGTATAACCTGTAAATTCCAAGGAACGTGCAAGCCACAACAGTTTTGTCCACGGAGGGGAACTATATGGTCAACGTGATGAACTACCCCGGTTAGCTTAGAACGCAAGTCGCGTAGTTCGTAAATCTCTGCGATCATAAACAAGTGATCGTCTGTAAGCCATTTAGGTTTAGCTTGGCGAACACCTTTGGCTCTTAGGTGTCCTTTAGTAATGTAGTACTGCTTGTTGTTTCTATAATACTTTCTTTGTTTGGCATTAATAGATTCGCTGCGCTCTTTGCGTTTCTCATTAATGCAAAATTTACATTGTCCAAAATGACCGTCTTTATAACGATTACATTTATAAAATTCTGTATAGCTTTTTGTTTCTTTGCAAGTGCTGCACTGTTTCATAACATCCTCCCACAAGGATAAAAATGAGGGTACTAACTGTGTGGGCAGCTTTCCCCTCGGTACTATTTTACTACTTACTCATCGAATACTGCTAGTACAAGACCCGCTTCTGGGCGATATACCTGAACACCATAAAGAGTGTCAGCGGTATAAAGTGTACTTAAATATTCCTGTTTATATTGAGTCTGTGAACGTACAGACATCTGCTCTGCGTGGACGATAGCGTCTTTGTGGAAGAACAAGCAACCACGGACGTTAGCCTCAAGAGTAGGACAGTTGCTAGATACGTACACGTCAACGCCGTAGATGTTACCAATCAAACCAGACTTAACAGTGCGGTCATCACGGAAGTCACTAGAAACGTAACGATCAATACCCATGACAGTCTTACGTGCAGCAGGTGGGATGATCAGTACGCGATCTTCCATTGGTACGTTAGCATCATCAAGGATCTTGATGGCTTCACGGAAACCTGCATCAGTAAAGTTGTCGCCTGACGCTACAGTTGAAGCAGCAAAGTCAGCTAGACCAGCAGAAGCGTTAAAGTACAGGCTGTTGCTGTTAACCCAGTCAGCGCCAGTAGGAGCAGCTAGGTCGAGAGTTCCGTCACCGAAACCAGTACCAGCGTTCATCAGGTCAGTGTCAACCTTCAGTGCCAACTGATAACCAGCGTCTTCAGTGTAGAACTGACGGAGGCTGTTAAGTGCTTGTACTTCTACGATGTCTTCGATGAAACGTGAGTATTCAAAGTGACGGTCGATAGCAATCTGAA
>Ga0222719_10004798_pt1 | contig 11804 bp, 11 predicted proteins | sample C33_34DmetaG_FD_165039 | JGI IMG/M metagenome (GOLD analysis project Ga0222719, IMG submission 165039) | Estuarine water microbial communities from San Francisco Bay, California, United States - C33_34D | ecosystem: Environmental > Aquatic > Marine > Unclassified | place: USA: California...
GCATCCTCCGCCGAAGAGGAATCAAAGGTGAGCTCTGCTTCTCCCTCGGCTTCGAGGCGGTTCTTCAATTCAGCCATTGATCCCGAAGGATCGACCATCGGACTCGGGGTCGGGCGTGCCTCTACTCTCTACTAGAGAGAGCAAGGAATCGAAGAGAAAAAGACGCCACTATGGTATTGTCATCACCCGCAGACCATCTTTTTTAGGGGTCTGGCCCAAGTTTATCTTTGAGTCGATGGTAGGTCTCCAAATCTCCCGTCTTGTAGGCAATTTGCATCTGTGACCGCAATTCAGCCTGTCGTTTCATATCTTGAATCTTTTCTCGATTCATAGTGGCATACAACAATTGTTGTTCGGCCTCTTGTTTCTTTTTGGCCAGTAATTGCATTTGTTGCTGATGTTCTTGTTCATCACTTTGTCCACGAGACTTTGCGCCGGCCTCTTGTTGGGCCTTTTGCTTCTTCTGATATTCCTGCATTTCCCACTTGTCATAATCATAGTATTTGATATGCGGCAATGTAGCGGTATTGAAATCTTCTCGATAGTCGTCAAAGTACTTTTGCAATTCCCATTTGGGACCCGAAAAATTAGCAACGCCCTTGCACTCTGCCAACCACACTTCAAAGGTTCGTTGCATTCGTGACAAATCAGCAGCTTTGAGAATTCCATAACTTCCGAACTTTCCGAACAAGCGTTGGAATCGAGTTTGGTCATCCTCGTCTTCTTCTTCTTTCTGCTTTCTTTTGTCAGACTTGTCTCGTTTCTTTTCTTTTTTACTGTGTTTCTTTTTGCTCTTTTTCTTTTTCTTCTTGTCTTTTTTCCGTTTCTTTCGATGGCGATCATTACTGTCCGAGGAATAAGAGTCTGAGGATGCATGGGACGACGGTTCCGACGATGAAGATTCGCTCGTGTCGTGATGCTTGCGGCGATGACGATGCTTGTGTTTTTTGTCTTTGTGTTTACGCTTTTTGTGGCGCCGATCGTCATCAGTATCCTCCTCTTCTCGGCGATGCTTGCGTTTGCGTCCGTCGTCGTCGTCCTTTGAATCTGGCGGACTATCCATGTCGACAACTTTTGTCAACTCGCTTTTCGTTGACCTACTATGGTCTCTTTTTAAAGATAAATACAGGATTGGATATAGCAAGTTTCCTTACAGTAGGACGCTTGTCCGTGTCGAATGGTTGGTGGTGGTGATGTGTGCTGTTGTGGTCTTCGAAATTTCTCAAAACCCGGTGGGATGTGTGTAGGATGTAGGATGTACTTAGGGTAGCTCTGTAAGTAAGGTTCGGGTACTAACCAAGATTCAGGCAGAAAAGATAGATACCCCCATCCCTTCCGTATATTACGACGACCAACATGGCTCATTTTTTTCATTTCAGCGCCATCACCAAGATAACATGGAGGTACTTCGTTAGACACAAGCTCTTTGGCCGATATGAGGATACGCCTCCGACCACGACGGCATCTGTCGATAGTGTCGGTCGTTTTCGTGGCGATTGTCGCTTTGCAATGTCTCTGTCTTTACTGGTATTGGCCACGAGCTACTGGTAGCACAATAGAATCTCCATCGACAGGAGATTTGCTTGGAGTACAGTATCGCCACGATACGGTGCATTCACAGATGAATGCGACACTGCTCCGCTGGGACGGAGAATTTCCGACGGTAAAGTGTTCATTTCGCATTCGTTCCAATAACAACATCACTACAGCGACAGCCCGTCGTCATCTCGCTTCATCCTTTCCCACCTTTATTCTAGTGGGGACACAAAAGGGAGGAACGACTGCCATACATCATCTCTTGGCCCAGCATCATTCCTCAGTTCAATCCAGCAAGGGAACAGAACCACACTTTTTCGATGCCCGTGGGACAGTCCACGTACAAAAGGTCCAACAAGCCTACCAGGCCTACCGGCAACAACAACAACACAATGACTCGAGTGCAAATGATTTGATTATGGCCATCTGTGAGGCACGGTACGATTACATGACGACATATTTCCCTCCTCCGTCGGCCGACCATGCTGACGACTCACATGGCCGTACTGTGGTGTTTGAAAAGACACCCAGTTACATGCTTTACAACTATCTTCCACCCATTGTACGTTTGATCTGTGGACCCGATACTAGAATCGTGGTGTTACTGCGAAATCCGGTGGGTCGATTGCATTCTTCGTATAACTATAAAAAATTGCCACCAGCACGACAGCCGCGACCTGGACGGCGGCGGCCTATTCGTCCCGTATTTGACGAATTCGATATTGATGTCAATGAGCAGATTCGAATACTTCAACGGGCTGGTATAACCCGTGCACCACTTTTATCCAACTTTACGGATGCCTATTACGAGCACTTTGTCGATGAGACAACAAGCGACAATGGACTGGATATTGGCCTGAACGACACGCGTCTGGTGACCTTTTGTACCAAGTACAACTTTGACTTCACCATTCCCCAAAAAGCACATTTGCCTCAAAATCAAAAGGGTAAAAAGGTGACGAGCAGTGGACTTTTTCGGGGGATGTATGCCTTGCAACTTGTGCATTGGATAAACGTATTTCCCTTGTACACTGACAGTGCATTACCCTCATTGGACCCGAAAGACCCCTCCATCACCGCGGGACAGTTGCTAGCGCTCAAATACGAAGATTTTCAGAGAAATCCACAAATTGTCTTGGGAGATTTGTTGCATTTTGCCGGTGCGCCTACCATGACTTTTCGTGAAAGTGCCTTGTCGCAGCGTTACGGGCCTAACAACAATCGAGACTATCACAAGACCTACAAACCACCCATCGCAGCCGCAACACAATTATTTCTGCAACTTTTATACGAACCTCACAATCGCTTGTTGGTACAGCTTGTAGGTACTCACTTTGATTACAACCCATGAAAACAATGTGAACAAACGTAATCACAGGTGGAACAATAAATTGCTCTACGGAATTTGTCCAGATAGTGGATCTCAAGGAATAGTTCAATGCAGAGACGAGGCGACAAATATCTTATTGATTTTTAAAAGCTAGACGGTGCTCGCAATGTGATGATCGTCCTTCACAGTCCATACATTACGGCGGTATTTAATTTTGCTTCCGCCTAGGTTTGTCTCGGGCGATATCCAGAAGAGGACGAATCTGACGAATACGGTTCACTGTCTCTTCCACCTGATCGCCAGTCCTGTTTCCTCCAATGACTAGTGTTTGGAGCTTTTCCCACTTTTCATCTTTTTTCTCGAAAACTAGCAACAAACTTTCGAGTAGTTCCACTACTGCAGCTTGGTCGGCATCATTGCCCGCCAAATCCAATGTCTCCAACCGAGATTGCGGAACGATGGGATCATTGTCACTCTTCAGTTCATCCCCTCTTTCGGGTATTGCGTTCTCGGTATTGTTACGAATAGTCTTGGCCAGCATTCGAAAGCCGTCAGATCCGAGTCGGTTGTTGAAAAGTCTTAGTGATACAAGACCGGTATGATGTTGTTGTTCCATCAAGTAGCATGTCGTTGCCACATCACAGTTGGTTTCGCTGAGGTCTAGACTGCCCATAGGCATCCATTGAGTATGGGACAAAAGGCCCTTGGCATAGCAACGGTAACGGTAACGGTAACGAGTGATTAACGCGTCGACAATAGCTTTTTGACCGCCTGGACCAATAGCATTACCAGCCAAATTCAGGTCGCGTAACTGATAAAAGAGCACACGACTTGGGCCTTCATCGTCGATGTCTTTTACGTGTCCATCTGTGTCATGATTCATAGTGACTGTAGGAGTTAGCGTCAGTGCAAGTGCAAGTGCTCCCGTCGCCGTCAAATCGTTGTTAGAAAGATCCAGTACCCGGATTCCACATGGAACGCTTCCTATCTCAAGAGTATTTGTAAAAGTGAGTTCGCTGTCTCGTTTGATTCCTGCGAGTAACTCCATGGAATCATCTCCTAAACGACAAGATGAAAGATGGAGCTCTCCCAAAATGTCCTTGGCGCTGTTATTAAACACGAGATGGCCCATCAAGGCGGAAAATCCATTGTCTCCCAATGATGCATTGCGTGCCAATCGCAAGACGAAGTCGGGTTTTGGCTTGTCGTCTTCGTCTTGCGCCTGCGCACATGGTATGGGCAACACGAGAGGAAGAAAGTTCTGAATAAAGTCTGTGGATATACAGCAGTCTGACATATCAAGTTCGCACAAGCTAGAAAAGGGCGCGACCCTGGAAGGTTGTCGTGGTGAACCCGTCGCTGTGTCGTCGCCAGAGTCCACAAATGGACGGTTTCCAAGTTTGTCGTTTCGCGAAAGATTCAAAGATTGTAGACGTGTCTGGTGAGCCAAATAGTGACAATTGACAAGGGCTAGAAACCCTGTCAGAGTCATATTCTTGAAACTCAAATCTAGTCGTTCCAACGAGCAAGTCGGAACGTATGAATTGGATGTCGTATATGAAGATCCTTGTTCAAATCCTTCACAAAGAGCAGTCACACCCTCATCTCCCATGCTTTGGTCTGCAATGGCCAAGGCAGAAATGCGTTGGAGAAGTCTTTCTGGTGGATTCGATGAGGACGTGGCAAGTCGCGAGCTACTACTATTGCTCTTGGCAATGGCATTTCCCAAACGACGTAAGGCATCGGGTGAGACCTTGTGAGACGATGCACTGAGTGATTGCCAATGATAAAACGACAAGTCGAGGGGACTACCAGATTGACTTGTGTTGGAATCTTTCGGTTCGTTGGGTATTCGTTGGTGGATGATTCGTATGACTCGGTCCACTTCTGCGTCACCCCAAATCTTGGTCGGCAAGACCATCAGATCAGACAAGGTCGGATCATTCGATTCGATCCTTCGAAAAAGTGCCTCACATGAGCGAAAGGGCGAAGAGGATGAGCCCCACGCCGACATGAGGATGCTGGCAATGAGAGTGGTCGACAGGCAAAGGGATGTGAGGACTCGGCCATGGTCGTCGTCGTCTCATCGAACTTCCAACACTGATTCGGGTCACGAGTCATACGTCCAACGAACTTTGGATCGTCCTGAAGATCGCGCATCCGGTCATTTCCGTACAAAAATATCATTTAATATTCCATTTATTGGCCCTAATGGTCCATTACAGTGTGGTATTCGATGATTCTGCCAACGGTCACCTCGTGGAAGTGTATCGACGTGCGCGGAATCATAGGCTGGCTTGTTGTTGCAGCGAACCATGGTGCAATCGAATACAAATAGTACAAGGTTCTTGTTGTGAATGCCAAAAAGACTGTCTTGTCCGAGAGACTATCGACGGGAACGTAACGTGTTTCAAGCTCTCAAATTAGAACGGGTGTCAGTGGCTTGTAGCGCACGTGAGGAAACGCAGAGGAATATCAATCGTTTGAATTTTCAAACGCTGCGTATCTTTGGTTACTCATCTCAGAAGAGAAACGCATAGATTGATTGTCGTACTAGTATTCTAGAACACGACAACAACTCTCAATTATCATGCATGCCAACAGTCTCAATGGTGGAGGGGGGAGGCGTCAAGTCTTGTCCTCTGTTGATTTTTATCGACGTGTTCCCAGAGATCTCACAGAGGTAAGCTGTCTATGCTATTTGACTATCGATCGGATTTACCAATCCATGAGTACGATTTCTCTAGGATGACGGCAGCTACCAGAGTCTCGCGTATATGCTATGCTTCTCTCACACCTGATTTTGTCTCTACGATCGTACTCTCATAGGCAACTTCGTTAGGTGCATTCATGTCGTTGTGTGCCTTGACGGTCATGGCGGTGTTGTTTTTTAGTGAAACAGCCGCCTTTGCCTCGACTCGGATTGCCACATCCATTGCCGTGGATGAAAATTTACAACCACAAATACGTTTGAATTTCAATATTACATTATTGGACTTGCATTGTGATTACGTATCCGTGGATGTTTGGGATGCCTTGGGGACGAATCGACAAAATGTTACAAAAAATGTTGACAAGTGGCAGTTGGACGAAGATGGAATGAAACGGGTCTTTAGTGGACGGAATAGAGAAGGACGTGAATTGACCTATGATACACACGACCAAACATTGGAAGAAATGCACGCGGCGGAAGGTGTCCATGCCGTGGACTTGACCATGGACAACTTTCAACAATTTTTGGATGAAAATGAAATGGCCTTTGTCGACATGTTTGCTCCATGGTACGGACAGCAAAGCCTTGTCAAGTTCGGATTCCGCGGCGTTTGCGAGATGTGTTTTCTCACGGGTTTACTTTATCGTCTCTTCGATTGTCTGAAATAGGTGTGTCTGGTGTCAACGACTAGCTCCGACGTGGGAAAAGTTTGCGCAAGAGGTCAAAAAGGCCGGAATGCCTGTGGGAGTGGGCAAGGTGGATTGTGTCGCACAGGCCACTCTTTGTCGTGAGCAGCAGCTGTTGGCCTTTCCCACGTTGCGATGGTATCACGAGGGTGTTGCAGTCCAACCCGATTACAAACAAGACCGGACTGTCGATTCTCTCATGAACTTTGCCAGGAGAAAGCTGGAAATGGACGAGAAATTTAAGGAATGGGAGCAAAAGAATGATCCAGACGAAGAGGAGCGAGAACAGAAACGACTACTCTTTCAACAGAATCGACCCGAACATCCGGGATGTCAGGTTTCGGGTCACTTGATGGTTAATCGCGTGCCAGGGAATTTCCACATTGAAGCCAAGTCGAAGAATCACAATTTGAATGGTAAGGACACCATAATCACGCCCTCTTACTTCTACCTCGAGACATCCAACTTACCAAACTTGCTTCGTCGCAATCGTTCGTACTTTTTGTAGCTGCCATGACGAATCTGTCGCACGTTGTGAATCATTTAAGTTTCGGTGACCCGATTGATGAGAATAGCCGGCGATCGAAGCGCATTTTGAAACAGGTACCAGAGGAACACCGGCAATTTAGTCCCATGGATGGCCAGGCATACATTACCAAAGAATTTCACCAAGCATTCCATCACTACATTAAGGTCGTTTCGACACATCTGAACATGGGTTCTGCGGTGAACAGCATGACCACGTACCAATTCCTTGAGCAGTCACAAATTGTCTACTATGACGAAGCCAACATTCCCGAGGCACGATTCAGCTATGACTTGTCACCCATGAGCGTCATTGTCGAGAAAGAAGGACGGAAATGGTACGACTATTTGACGTCACTTTGTGCCATTATTGGTGGGACCTTTACAACTCTGGGGTTGATTGATGCGACTTTGTACAAGATATTGAAGCCAAAGAAGCTGTAACGGCGGCACATCAGATAGGAACTCAATTTACAGAAAGTGCACAACTTAGAAGTAGTTAATATCATCGCATTTCCGAGAAAAGAAAAGTCAGAGCTCTAAAAAGCGAGCTTAGATTGTAGTAAAGGTTCTCTTCTCTGCTAGTCGCCTAAACGGTGAATAATCCCGACATAGCTACTAGTAGTGATTCAAAGCAGCATAACCGCCTTATGGTGTAAGAATCCATAAGTGAATTTTGATGTCATATTAGTGACTGAATTAGGTTGACGTGATTGTGTAGCATGAGCGACGCACTATGAAAATTGGTATGCACGAAATTGGTGGGAAAGTAAAGTCGTCGTCGTCGTTGCGTTCTTTGCCCTCCGCTGCAACAAACACAACGACGAACGAACGGATCCCGAGAACCCTTTGTTCGTCTATCCTCGTCATCGACCACGGCGACAGTCTACGAGCCACTTGATTCGTACAATAGTCTCTCGTCTTGTGTCGGTGATTTGCTGTTTGCCGGAGAATTCGTTTAGTTTTGGAGAGTTTTCTAGTAGTGTTATTCAGCAGAACCGCAAAGTCGCAGCAAGTCGGGTGGCTGGTCCCTCTCTTTCTCTCTCCCATACAGCTGGTAATAAGCATTGCCAATAAGTCAAGCCATGTCCAGTGGTCAACGATCCTCGAATTCCGAAGGAACCGCCGAATCGGTTGCCGCCGGTTGCAGTTTGCGCGAAGTGCCGTCGCGCAAACGTGAACTCTTACGAACGTCCGATTACGACGATCGTAATTTATTATGTTTCACCTGGGGTCGAGGAGAAGATGGGTACGTGTTTGTAGGGCGCCAATACTGTATTCCAGGCGAATACCGGAGGAATCAAGTTAGGAGAATCTCTTGGAAAAAGAAGTACCTGTGGGTCTCACCTTGTGTGTATTGTATTTTACTTCTGTTGTTCGATTCAATAGACAACTAGGTCTGGGTGATACAGCGGATCAAGATTCGCCAACCTTCGTTGATGCTCTCCGTGGTGTGGGTGTGCGTCAGATCGCTTGTGGGTCTGGCCATACAGTCGTTTTAACAACGGATGGCGAAGTCTTTACGTGGGGTATGTTAATTTGTTCTTGTTGATAAGGCAATCGTTTAGAGAGTTGACCACCAGCGGTGTCGATTTTTGAGGAAATTTTATTTATACTCACTTTTGGTCTTGTCTGTTGCGATTTCTTCAGGCCGTGGCGATGATGGTCGTTTGGGTCATGGTGATAACGGATGGAAATACGTCCCACGCATTACCCAATCACTTACTGGCCAGGTGGTGGTTCAAGTGACCTGTGGATCGTATCACACTGCCGCAGTTACTAGTGATGGATCACTTCATACCTGGGGAGGAGGAATGTAGGTGATTTTATCTCCTTTTTACTTGGAATGACGGAAATGGATTTGTTTTTTTGTGTTCTGACCTTATTTGTGTCTATCTCCCTACCCTTTTGCACTTTTCGATAGGTACGGAAAACTTGGCCATGGCAACGAAGCAGGCTGCTCTAGTCCCAAGCGCGTTGAAGGTCTAGCGGGTCTTGCTGTCGCACAGATTGCTTGTGGTAGTCGACATACTGTGATCGTCACGACAACGGGAGCCACTTATAGTTGGGGAGATATGGAAAATGGTACGTATGGGCGATAATACCCATCTTTTTTCCAACATGTCGTTTGCAGGGACGTGACTCACACTTTACCCTATGCTTGTCATTACGTAGGTGTTGCTGGACATGGAGCGATAGAAGGCCATCAGTACACTCCCCGACTTGTGGAGCGTCTGGCGGGAAAGAATATCGTACAGTTGTCGGTAGGTCGAATTTGGTCTGTGAACATATTCGTTACTGTTCGCGTGGTGGTTTAGTCTGACGTTGTATTCTATTACAGGCATGTGGGTTTCATACGGCAGTTCTTTCAGATAATGGAGAGTTGTATACGTGGGGTGAAGGAAAATTCGGTCGCCTTGGACATTGTACGGAAAGTAATTGCCACACTCCTCGATTAGTCGAGTCTATGCTCGGAAAGAAGCCGCGTCAAGTAAGCTGCGGAGGTTTTCATTCTGCTGTCGTTACAGAAGACGGCCACTTGTATACCTTTGGTGGAGGAGAACATGGTCAGCTGGGTCACAATGATCGAGTGAACAAACTTAAGCCTACTCTTGTTCAGGCGCTGGAAGGTATCTTCGTATCGCAAGTCACCTGTGGTTGGTCCCATTCTGTTGCACTAACCGCTAAAGGTCGCGTTTACACATGGGGAAATTCAGATCATGGGTAAGTGACACTATCCTTGAGTTACGGCAGTCGCTCCATGTTTTTGTGTCTCTAATCTCACCCTTCTCCCCGCAGCAAACTTGGCCACGGAGTCGGTCGTAAGGTCTCAGTCCCTCAACTCGTCGACAAGCTAAAGAATTACCGCGTTATTCGCGTCGCATCTTACAACGAACATACCGCAGCACTTGTAGAGCCCTTTGATCATCTCAGTCTTGGTCACTCTCGTGGCGCCGTCAATGATGTGGCCGTCTCGGCGGCTTACACGTCTCAGATGCGAGGACTCGTCAACGATGAAGAATTTGCCGATGTCACATTCCTTATTGAAAACGAACCAATCCATGCTCATCGAGCGATTCTAGCGCAACGGAGTGAGCATTTTGCCGCTATGTTTCGTTCTGGAATGCGTGAAAGTATGGAGCGAACAATCGCTATCCCGTCCATCTCCAAATCCGTCTTTCTCCTCCTTTTGGAATACATCTACACAGACTCTGTCAAGATCGACGTGAACCATGCCATTGATTTATACATTGCCGCAGATCTATACCATATCGACCGACTTCGGGAAATGTGCTGCAAGGTTGTGAGTCGAAATTTGAGTGCCGACAATGCAGCTACTCTATTGCAATCTGCCTCCGAAGCTCACTGTCAAGCGCTCAAAGAAGTTTGCATGACGTTCATTGTTGAGAACTTTGACACTGTCTCGAAAACCGAAAGTATTCAGCAACTAAGCCACGGCTTGTTGCTCGAGATTCTGGCGCAGCGCTAAAATGTATAATGAAATATGAATGATTTACAGTAGCGTCTTTTATACACGACCTATTGTCTCTTGCATTGGTATAATCCAGTGAAGTCTCTTGCCGTTTATGCCCATTAACTCGCCCTCTGTTTCTTCTTCAAACATTCCAAGAGTTGCTTCAGTTGCTCAATCTTCTTGTCGTTTCGGGGCAACATCGTCTTGGCCCGGCGGAGGGTATCTTTCGTCGCGTCAATGGCGTCGCCGACTCGCTTTAACTTTTCGTACATCAACAACTGCTTTCGAAACGTTTCCAAACAATCGGGTGAGAAATCGGTCTTGCTCTGTGCTCGGAACATCTTTTGATAACACGAAAGTGCCGACACGTAGTCCCTATTCTTGGAATGCGAATACGCCAAATTGTCCATGGTAGAGATTACCCTCGGGTGGTGGCAGCCCATGATGCCGAGTTGCAAGTCCAGAGCCTCCTTGAAGGTTGCCGTGGCCTTGGAATATTGCTTCCGTCGATTCTGGATAGAGCCAATGTTACACAGGGTATCGGTCATTTGTGCCATGACGGCATCGCGGTCTTCTGCTTGGGGCCAAACTTTTTGATAAATGACATAGGCGTCCCGAAAGGTAGCCTGTGCTGCATAAAACTCTCCCGTCTCAAAATAAAAGATCCCTAGATGGCACATCATTTGTGCGGTTGTTTTGTGTGTACCCAATTCCTCCTGCGAGATCGCCAGAGCTTGCCGAATACTATCAAATGCTTCTTCGTACTTTCCCAAGGAAGCCAAAGATGTCCCAAGTTTGGACAACGAAGCTGCAACTTCCAAGGAATGTGCCGTCTGCTTTCGCACTTGGACCGCTTCTCCAAATAAATTGGCTGCCACTTCGTACTGTCCCATTCGCTGCCGACAGACACCGACATTGTGCATGGCCGCCCCGACACTGGGATGGACGGCACCAAAGCGCGACGTTTGTGCCGCCAAAATGGCTTCAAAGTATTCCAGCGCTACCGTGTACTCCCCATTATTCAAGGCCAGTTTGGCCGATTCGTGCAAGTCCCGAACATTGACTTCTCGTACGGCGTGGTTCTTTTCGGTAATTGGCGTGTCTGACGCGTTCCCGACCGATGCCACGTCAAAACTGGCAATCTTCTTTTTCCGAAAGATTGCCGAGTTGGCAGGAAAACACATGCGACTGTTCTCTTCGTCATCAGGAACAGCCAAGTCATTGTGATGAAAGCTAGGAGAAGGAGGTGATAACTCGGGGGCATCCATCGTCGGTCCGTCCGGTGATACCACTACCGAATGATGCGACGATGGAGACGGAGGAGAGGACGGAGCTGGAGCCAAGCCTGGCAAAGGAGGTTTGCTACTAGACTTGGGAGAGCCCTTGCATGCCCTCGGAGGCAAGGCATTACTGCCACTTCGCGGGAACAGGGACGATCGAGTGGAACTGGAGGGTGCTGGTCGCAGAAAGGGAGAGGGAGTGGATACGCTCATGTTCGAGTCGTCTGCAATTTCGATATGGATTCAAAATTACCAAAGT
>Ga0222719_10004799_pt1 | contig 11804 bp, 9 predicted proteins | sample C33_34DmetaG_FD_165039 | JGI IMG/M metagenome (GOLD analysis project Ga0222719, IMG submission 165039) | Estuarine water microbial communities from San Francisco Bay, California, United States - C33_34D | ecosystem: Environmental > Aquatic > Marine > Unclassified | place: USA: California...
AATAGTTTAGGGTTTTTAAGCTTTTCCGAATGCTCCCATCCAATGTTTTTTAACTCACCAAGTTCACCGATTGTGAGATGAGTGATGATCGTCTCTTTTAACTTTTTTGTTATACAGCTTTTTAAATGTGGTCTATGCCTTAAAACAATTTGTTTAATTTGCTCACCGTACTTATAGAGGGGGTTTTTCTTGATACATTCAGGATCGTTGGGGCTACCCAGACACTTCATTTCTAGGTTGAACTCATTAATTTCTTTTTCATAAGTGTTCTTCTCTGAAATATATTGTTCAAATTCAGAGGTAAGTTTAGCAGCATTACTTTTTAGGTCTTTTAAAACCTGTTTTTTTGCTTTAAATCCTTGATAGAGACTTTTCACGTTTTTAAGCTCTTTTCTATAGGCCTTTAGTTCCTCATCGGCCTCAAAATTGATAGCTTCTTCAACATGCCCTTCAATGAGGAGCTCATCATCCATATCAACTTTTTGGTTGGCCAAAATTGGTAAGCTAAATATAAGGGCCAAAAGAATTAAAATCTTCACTAGAAATCTCCATTTAAGTTAGCTCTAAATTAAGGTATATTGGTATCAGCATCAACGCTACGTGTAAATATTACAAAGCTCTTTAATTACAGTAGTTTACACGAGGTTTAAGTGCCCGCGATTCCCTGATGAAGTTGGAGAATTAGGGTTAGATACAGCTATTTTAAGTTCAGGTAAAGAGCGGTATCTAAGGATAAGTTTCTCAATCTGATCGTAGTTTTTACTAATAAAGATAAATTCAGGCGTTTTTTGAGGTATTTTTGAGAGTTTTTTTATTTTTGGAATATCGTAATTTAAACTCTTCAAAATAAGATGTATTTTTTCCCAGACAATTTTGCCTTTATAATTTTGGGCAAAGTGTTTTTTTCCCATTTCTTCAAATAAACGGTCTAATCTTTTTTGGTTAGAGTTTGGGACTCTATTCTTTCTCTGTTCTCTGGACTTATAGTAAGAGAGTATCAAAACTGGCATGAGTATAAATAAAAGGAGAAGGAGATCAAAAATAAGAGAGTATGGTGTAATAAAATTATTTGTCACTATTTTTTGGCCCTTGGGCAGCAAAGCGTTTTGTAGGGCCATATTCTCTTCTAAATATGCGTTGCCTAGAGTGCTCACTTTGATTTGTCGTTCGAAAGTTATCAGATATTGAATGAGAATCAGCACATTGAACACATATCCAATTTGCTTTAACAGTCGGATTTCTATGGTTGTAGTGCTCTACATCGGGGAGAGTTCGATTACATACTTCACAAAAGGTTCTGTGTCCTTGATGTGTATGCACTTTATTTTTAGGTCCATGTCTTTTAGGTTTATCCTTTTTTAAGACCTGTGGTGAGCTGGCCTTTAGACCGGCCTTGAGTAAAGCATCTTTTAAGCTCGACATTTAATTTTCCCCATTCAAAATTTCTGCCCAGTATAGTCAATTCGAAATTTTTTTTCAAGCATGACTTTGTGCGCTATAGTGTGCTTAGTTTATGAAGAAACTTCTTACGGTATATTCCATCATGTCGAAAAAAAACATCAGTATGTAAACCCTGAGGAATTTCCCAAAATTGCTTGTTTGTGCCACCTAATGCCTTAAAAACACGTTTTCCATGTTCGAAAGGAACAACTTGATCAAATCGACCATGGATAACTAAGGCCGGATAATTAAAGTGAGGAAGATAAGAGTCCACATTACCTTCATCAGATATAAACAAGTAGGCCAAAGGACTAAATATAAAAAGGAGAAATGAGTTGCGCATTATATCAAAAGTTAGGTCTTCATAATTGGAAAATGTTGAATCAAGTACTACCAAATCCGTTTTTATCTTTTGCTCCATCATCTCTAGGCCCTTGAGAAGAACAGCTCCGCCAAGGCTTTGTCCATAAAGAATAAGTTTGGGGTAGTTGTGTTTAGTTTTTACTTCCATTGAAAGTTTTAGCGCCGCTTTAGCATCATAGGCTAAGGCCCTAGGAGAGGGAGAACCTTCGGAAAGCCCATATCCCTGATAGTCAAAAACAAGTAGTCCATAACCTTGATGGCACAACCAGCTTAGTGATTTAAAGTGGCTTGAGAGGTTTTGAGCATTACCGTGAAAAAGAAGAATAAGGCCCTTATGTCCAGTAGCTGCTTTAGGAGGAATATACCATGAATGCAGTTTTGCTCCCTGATCATTTTTAAAGAATAAGCTCTCTTTTTTTAATTCTTCTACCTCAGGAGTGGTGTAAAGAAATTTATCTGGGTGATAGAAAAGGTGAGTACAAGAAACCCCAAAAAAACTAGAAATGATAATGAAGATCAAGGCCCATTTTCGGTTTTGCAAATTTAAATTTCCCATAAATACCATATTGTTGAAAGTATGCCCTTAAATCTAGGTTTTTTCTTAGATTAAACGACAGACCAAGCTTGTTTATAATATAATAATTATTTTTTAGCTTACCTTCAAATAAACCAACAGAGCCCATACTTTCGAGGCCGATTTTCATAAAATCAAAATTATGAAAGAGACCAATTTTGAGAGATGGACCAACGCGTACGAAGTTTCTATGGTGAGAACTTGCTTCCGCCCTCATTTCAAGTAACATAAACAAAAGGCTTTCATTATTCCATTTTTTTGAAAACCCAGCACCGCCATATACTGATAGCATGTGAGCATCTTTTTTAAGCATATGATAAGTCTTATTTATTTGGGCACCCACACTCCAGCTAATTTTAGGAAAAAGCTGAGAATAGGATGGAAGAGACTGAACATCGATGAGAGTTATATTTTCTAGCTCAAATTTAGTTTTATCTAAATTGTATTGTCCAAGAAAGTGTAGAAGCTCTATCTTATTATAAGGTTCATACCCCTTATCAAAGTCATAGAGATCATGTAGTACGCCTCTATAACCAAATCTTACTTTAAGCTCATCTAGTTCTTGGTGCATACCTAGAATTAATTTTGAGGGAAAGTGTCCCCAGTCAGGTCGATTTTTTGTGGGCGTAATAAAAGCTTTATGTTTCTCTATCGTTTTTTTTGCCGATAAAGCTTGTAAAACCTTATTCTCATAGTTGTATAGTTCTTGAGGATTTTTTGTCTCAGCGTTTTTATACTCAATGTATTGAGCAATTAAATCTAGCTCTTGTGAAGAAGATTGACTTGGTAAAACCTGTTTATCTAAAGCGTTTAATATTTCTTTTTTTCGATGGGCCGTATGTTGGGCCCATTTTTGAGTTAATTGATTTTTAAGACTCGGTCTGTAGTGAACCTTTTTGATGAAGTCACCTTCTAAGACAAAACGATTTATAATATCTCCAGGGAGGGTAAAAAACTTATAAGGCTTAAATTTTTTTTTCTTTAAACCAAATTCAATTAACTTGGAGACATAAAGACTGCAGTTTTCATCAAAAAAATAATAATCAAACCAGCTACTTCCATAAAGTTCCCACAGGTGGTTTAGAATTTTATCAATATCTAAATAATGCGAATTGAACTCATAATCCCATAAGTCTCTTGACTCACTATTATTATACTCACTTGTTTTTACATAATAAGGCTGGAGAGTGAAATATGACCGGTAACCACCAAATACGCCCTTAAAAGCATAAAAAACGGGGTTATCATTTGGGTCGGGAGCAGCACCAAAAGAAGCGGTATAATTAAGAAGGTCTTTATGGGCAACTTCAGGAGAGTGCTTGTTGAATTTAATGAGCACATGACCAAACATAGACCCAGGGTTGTTAGCATAGGCACTTGAGAAGACAAGAGATATAGATTTAGGTGATATTGCCTTCTTCCATTCTTCAAAGGCCAGGCAGTTATCTTCAGGGAAGTTTTCTTGTGGAAACTTTCTCTTGATGTATAGAAACCTTTCAGGAAAAGCACATTGTGCACTTTGTTTCGCAGCAGTATATTTTTTATCTATCTTTTTAAAGGCCTTTATTGCGGCCTTAAGCTCTTTTTCAGGGGAGCGTTTTCCCTCTGGGTGAAAAAAAAACTCCGGGCTGTCTACGAGGCTATTATAAGAGCCTAAGAGTGTTTTTTCATAATAGTATAAGGAGAGCCACTGCTCATCATTGGCAAATAAAATGGCCGGCAATAAGCCGGCCATGAAGATGATAAGAATCTTATTCACCAAAAAAGATTAGATGATCTGACAGTTTTTGGAAAGGCTTTGATTGGCCTTAATTTTTCGCTCTAGGTTTTTAACCATATCAACTGGAGTCTTAGTGTTAGCGTTAAAGATAGCACCATAATTACTTCTTACGACTTGACCAAATTCTTGTGTATGCTGTCCACATCCCATGATATCTGCCATGGCCAAGAAGTAATCACCATCTGCTTTTGCCATTTCTCTTTTAAGTTGAGCAAAAGTATATTCAGTGAAATGAATGGCCTTCATATCATTTTTAACAATACTGTGCTTTGAACAGTTAGACGTTCCAAATGTCATACCAAACGTGGCATTAAGAAAAATGGCGTTAGTTGTTGCTCTTAATGATGAAGAGATTAGGGAGTTCTTCTTAAAAATATACCAACCGGCACCACATCCACTGCTACCATCACCAGCGTAGGCACTTGCCATGGCCAAATAAAGTCCTAGAAAAATAAAAGATAGTTTTTTCATATGTAGTTTCCTCCTTGATTTATGTCTTAATACTCTCATTAAACCCTCAAAAATGCTAAAAAAACCAATACCTTACCCTATTAGGTGGTCTTTTCCCCCTTTTGTTAATTTTATAAATAATGGTATGATGATTGTGGGAAGGTTTTTTAAAAAGGATTTTTGAATGCCCGAGAGTAGCCTTGATCCAGATGTAGAATATGCACTTTTGGCAGGCCAAGATAAGGCGGCGCTTTTACTTAGTTTATTAGGGTCTCGCTCTACTTCACTTATTTTTGATTATCTTAAAGATAATGATGTTAAAAAAATGATTAATGCCATGGCCAATGTTAAAAAGGCCCCTATTTGGATGACCAAAAGGGTATTGGAAGATTTTTATTCGTCGATCAATGAAGATGCAGACTTACTTTTTTCTGATAATAAAGGGCGTGATTTCATTATCAATGCTCTTGGAGAAGGGCGGGCAAAACAACTTCTAGGACAAATAGTCGATGTTGGTGCAGCAAATACTTTAGAGTCATTAGAACTTGTGGACTCAAGAACTTTGGCCAACTTTCTTATTAATGAACACCCTCAGACGATTGCGCTGGTTATTGCCCATTTGGCATCTGAAAGAATGGTTGATGTTCTTAGAAGATTACCTGAAGGTCTTCAAGCAGAAGTTGTTCTAAGAATTGCTAACCTCGATTTCGTTTCTCCTGAGCTAATTGCTCAACTTGACGATGTCCTTAAAACAGAACTTTCCACTCTTGGTTCTATTGATACGAACCAGCTTGGTGGTGTTGAACCTATTGCTGATATGCTTAACCTCATGGATAAAAATACTGAGAAAAATATTATGTCCAGAGTGGAAGAAAAAGATCCAGAACTTGCAGAAGAAATACGAAAACTTATGTTTGTGTTCGAGGATATTATTCATGTCGACGATCAAGGTATTCAAAACTTGCTCAAGGATGTAGACAATCAGCAATTAGTTATTGCCCTTAAAACAGCTCCTGAAGAAATCAAGCAAAAACTTTTTGGTAATATGTCTAATAGGGCCGCGACTATGCTTCAAGAAGACTTGGATGCTCTTGGGCCCACGAAGCTTTCTGATGTTGAAAAAGCACAAAATGCTATTGTTCAGAAAGTTAAGGAACTTGAGGCCCAAGGTAAAGCATTCATTTCTAGAGGCGGAGAAGGCAGCGACGCCCTCGTTTAATAAATGTTCCTATTTATATTAAGTTCCTTTATCCTTAATTAAGGATGAGGTGAAATATGTCTAGAGATCTTCCGTTAAAAAAAGATGTTTATCTATTAGGTCTACTTTTAGGAGAGGCCTTAAAAGAGGTTGAAGGTGAAGAGTTTTTTCAGTTAGTAGAGAAAATAAGGAGAACGGCCAAAACTCAAAGAAAGGGCAAGGGCCGTGCCGATTTTAAAAAAATAAAGAAAATTCTAGATGGTGTTGATCCTCAAACATTAACAAAACTTGTCTCATCCTTTAGTGCTTTCCTTAATTACGTTACAGTGGCCGAGCAACATCATAGGATTAGAAGAAGAAGAGTGCATTTACTTAGTCGAAAACCCAAAAGCCAACCTTTTTCACTTGAACATACTTTTAATTTTTTAAAAAAGAAAAAAATTAGTTCTGAAAAAATTTCGGAAATGATACGAAAATTACAAATTGATCTTGTTTTTACGGCCCATCCTACCGAAGTGAAGAAAAAAAGTTTGATGCGTAAAAATGCTCAAATTCAAAAGCTTTTAGGAGTTCTAGATCGAAAAACGCTTACCAAAAGTGAAAGGAATCAAACGATAGAGGAACTTAAAAGGGTTATCGTTACGAACTGGCTTTCCGATGAGATAAAAAGAGAAAAACCTACACCATTAAAAGAAGCCTATACAGGAATACTACATATTGAAGAATCACTATGGGAAATCGTGCCTGCTTTTTTAAGAGACCTAGATAAGTCTTTACAAAAACTTGTAGGTAAGGGATTGGCCTTAGATGAGACGCCCATAAAGTTTGGTTCATGGATGGGCGGAGATCGAGATGGTAACCCCAATGTGACTTCAGAAGTTACAAAAGAGATCATATATTTTCAACGAGTCAGAATTATTGATCTTTATATTAAGGATCTTGATGATCTTTTTCTAGATCTTTCAATATGTCGAGATAGTGATGAGTTGTTCGAGTATGTTGGGAAAAGTAAACGACCCTATCGGGACTTAATTCTTAATTTAAAAGAAAAATTAGAAAATACTAAAATACTTTTTGAGAGACTTGATAATAAGATACCCAAAAAGAATCCAAATTATATTTTAAAAAAAGAAGACTTATTAAACCCTCTAATGGTGTGTTACCGTTCCTTAAAAGAACTAGGAGCATCTATTGTTGCTGAAGGGAAATTGACCGATTTAATTAGAAATGTCCATGTTTTTGGGATTCATCTCTTTCGATTGGATATCCGGCAAGAGTCAACAATACACCTTAAAATAATGGATAAATATACGAATCATATAAAGTTAGGATCCTTTTCAGAATGGGATGAAAATAAAAAGTTAAACTTTCTTCAAAATAAAATGAACGATAACATTCCATTAAACTATGAAGAGTTTCTATTTGAAGAGTTTGATAGGGATGTAATGAAAACCTTCGAACTTATTGGTGAGGTAGGCAAAGACTCCTTTGGTAGTTATATAATATCCATGGCCAAAGAGGCATCTGATATTCTTCTCGTAGAGTTTTTTCAAAGAAAACTTAATCCAAATGCATTGCTGAGAGTGGTACCTCTTTTTGAAACCATAGATGATTTGCAAAACTCTCATAAAACCATGAAAAGAATATTCTCCAATACATGGTACAAAAACTATATCGCTGGTCATCAAGAGATTATGCTTGGCTATTCGGATTCTTCAAAAGATGGTGGTAGGCTCTGTGCCACTTGGGAGCTTTACAAGGCCCAAGAAAACCTTTTGGCCCTGGCCGACCAAGAAGAGATAAAGTTAACTCTCTTTCATGGAAGAGGTGGGACTGTAGGGCGAGGAGGAGGGCCTACGTATCTTGCAGTTGATAGTCAACCACCAGGTAGCATTGATGGCCGTTTAAAGGTGACCGTTCAGGGTGAAATTATAAACTCTAAGTTCGGAATTAAAGGAATCGCAAAAAGGTCTTTAGAGGTTTATTTAACTTCTGTTCTTAAAGCAAGTCTGGAGAAACCGACAAAGGTAGATAATGGATTTAGAGAAATCATGGAAGACATGGCAAAACATTCAAAGCAGAAATACCAAGGCCTAATATGGGAAAACCCTAAGTTTGGTGAATTTTTCTCCCAAGTTACCCCAGTGAAAGAAATTGCATTTTTAAATATTGGTAGTCGTCCTAGTAAGCGAAGAGTTGGAGGATCCATGGATTCATTAAGGGCCATCCCTTGGATATTCTCATGGACTCAAAATAGGTTGATTCTTCCTTCATGGTTTGGAGTAGGAGAGGCACTTCAATTTGGAATTGAAAAATATGGTATAAAAAAAATGAAAACGATGGCAAAGAAATGGGCCTTCTTTAACTCCACTCTTGATTTGTTAGAGATGGTTCTTTCTAAAGCAGATGAACATATAACGGAACTTTATATGGAACACCTTTCTGATGAAAAGTGGAAAGATATAGAAGAAGAGATTATTCCTTCTTTTAAACTTACTAAAAAACTCATTGCACATGTCCTTGATCAAAAAAAACTTTTAGAAAATAACCGTGTTCTTAAAAGATCGTTAGAAATAAGAAACCCCTATGTGGATCCTATAAACTTTGTTCAGGTCATGATCCTTAAAGAATTTAGGGAAAACCCTGATAATAAAGGCCTTGAGAATGTATTAGTAAACACTCTTAGCGGTGTTGCTCTAGGAATGAGAAATACAGGTTAAAATGCATTCCAAACCCAACGAGTATTAAAGCTGAGGTGATCGGTATTTCCCCTAACATAGTCTGCGTTTTTGTTGGCCCCTTGAAGAACCCAAGTCTTTTCCAGTGTATTTATTATTATGCCATCCCATGGAACAAAAGGGATCACAAAGCGGATACCTAATGATCCATAACCCCACCCAGAGACAGATTCAGGCCCATAAAGGTAACGGTTTGTATCACCTTGTGCGTGACTAATGGTACCAACTAAGGAGGTATAAGGGAGAATAGGTGCTTTAGCATGAAAGTCAAAGTACCATTTTTTGTAACGGATAAGCTCTCTACCTATATAGAACCCAAGGCCAAATTTATTTTTCCAACCAAAATTATACTCACTTTTAATATAGTATTCGAGTATTGAAGATCGTTGGTTACGATAATCTTCATCTCCCCTTGCAAGTCTAATCATGGGACGGTCATCGTCCCAATAACGAGCGCCAGTAGTTAATTTGAATGGAGCTTCCTTTGAAGAGTGAAACTTCCAGCTTATATTTGGGCCATAGACAGAGAGTCTTCTATCAAAAAACTGTAAGCCTGGTGCTGCAAGAAAACTAGATTTTGGCCAAATCTGCGCGCCCTTATAGACGGTTTGAGAGGTATAATAGGCCATCAAGTTAATGTTAAAAACATCCGCACTTGCTGTTGAGCAGACTAATAAAATCAATCCAAGAAAATAAGATCTCATGGCTTTTATTATAGGTCTTCTAAGGCCTTTAAGATACCTGAAACTGATAGGCCATATTTATTGTATAGCTGATCAGCAGCGTATGCAGATTGACCAAATTCACCAGGGTTGGCGAGTGTTTTAACTTTAAAATCTTTTCCTTCAATCTTAAGTTGATGAACGATCATTGAACCCATTCCACCGATGTGTTGATGGTCTTCGATGGTTATAAGTTTTCCACCTGTTTTTGCGACACAGTCTGCTATAGTTTCAGTATCTACATGATTGATGAAACAGTTGTTGATGACCGTAGCGCTTCTACCTTGCTTTTCAAGTTCAGAAGCGGCGTCAAGGGCCTTTTGGACCATTGGACCTGCTGCCACGATGGTTACATCTTGACCTTGTTTTAATACCTGAGCTTTACCCCAAGTGTAGTCTGAGTTTTCAGTATACTGTACTGGATGATTTTCTCTACCAAGAAAGAATATGACATTATCTGGTGTCTCACCCTTACTCTTTTTCTCTTCAAACATTTTAATCGCTTGATACATATAAGCTTCAGCTTCGGCAGAACAGGCAACCTGGATAACTGTTGTATGTGGAATAGCAGATACAGCAGCAAAATAGGTTGTAGCCTGATGACTTGCACCATCAGCAGCATCTTGAAAACCAGCATGTGAAAATAAAGCAATAACTGGCCCTTGAGATAGGGCACCCATAATTAAAGGAAGGTTTCCTTTTGTAATACCAAATTGGCTAAAAGTATCAACAATAGGGATAAAACCTTGCTTGGAAAGACCTACGGCCATACTTACCATATTGGCCTCGGCAATACCTGCATCGACAAAATGATTAGGAAATTCTTTATGGAAGGCTGCAATTCCTGTTGAACCTTGTAGGTCAGAGCTCACACTAAAGACAGGAAGACCTTCCTTTGCTGCTCTAATAGCAGCACGTGAAAAGCCTGGTTGTACTTTTTCTTTTTTAATGGTTGAAGCAGGGCCGGCAGGTGGTTTTTCCGTTAGCCTTTGGGCCGCATCTACGAATTCTTGGGGCGGCTGCTGTCCATAAATCTCTGTAATAAAGTTTAATATATCTGCTGAGTAAGGCTTTAGTGGAAAACCGTGTCCACCACTTTTGCTTTCTTCGGTTGTTTTAACACCATAACCTTTAACTGTTTTTACCCATAAGGCCACTGGTCTTGAGGAGTTTTCTTTAATCTTATCAATCGCTCCTTCAATTTGGGAGTAAACATCTTGTAAGTTGTGCCCTTCTTCTACTTTAATGACATCCCAACCAAGGTTGGTGAGGGATTCAAACGTTGGTTGCATAGAAAAAGAGTCATCAGAGATTCTTCCGCCAAGCTTTGTATTGTTGTCTGAAATAATCATAAGGAACGGATTCATCTTCCCTTTTTGAGCAAGCCCTGCAATAGCAGCGAAACTTTCTCTAGCTTCACCTTCCATGCAACCTCCATCGGAGATGGCACAAATTGTGACTCTTTTGTTTCCTGCTAGTTTATCTGCAAAAGCAAGTCCTTGGGCCTGTGGAAGTCCTGAACCTAAAGGTCCATTAGAGATAAATACACCTTCTGGGTTTAAGTGGGCCTCTCCATGTCCTGTAAGCTTACTTTCAATTGATCTAAATTTATAAAGATCTTCAAAACTTTGGTTATCAAAACCATAATTTGCTCTAAGCGCATATATTCCATTTTCCGTATGTCCAGCATCATTAACGAAGTTAAAATGTTTATGCCACTCTTTCTCATAAAACATTATTCCATGGGTAGCACTCATAATCTCTGCAAACGCTGCAGGTCCTCCCCAGTGAGAAGCTGCACCACCATTAACTGCAAATTGATCCATTAATGCGACAAGGACTCGAGTTACTTTAGGGCAACCAAGTTTAACCATTTCGCCTTTATTGTTTTTTACTTCAACGAAGTACTTTGGTGAATTTTCAGGAGTAGGGGCAAGCTTATTAGGTTGATTGAGTGGGGCAATAGTAGTGCTCATAATTACCTTGAGATTAAATGTTGGTTTTGCGCTATGTTCTAAACTTTGCTAAAGACAATGTCAATGGTTTTGTGTTTAAACCTTTGATTATACAGATGTAAAAGGGGTTGCCAATGGCATCATTTGATCTTGTTTCTAAGTTAGATATGGGAGAATTTAAAAACGCTCTAGAACAAACCAAAAAGCAAATCGCCGGAAGATACGATTTCAAAGGTTCTAAAACATCTTTTGAGCTTAAAGAAAACAGTTTAGAGGTACTCACTGAAGATGAGTACAAGGCAGGTGCTTGCCTAGATATCCTTCGAACCAATATGGGAAAAAGAGGTATAGGAATGAATGCACTTGAAGCTGGAGAAGTTAAGAGTGTAGGAAATCAAATGGTTAAGCAAATCCATTCCCTAAAACAAGGTATCGATAAAGATACAGGTAAAAAAATTAATAAATTGATCAAAGAATCTAAAATTAAAGTATCCTCACAATATATGGACGAAAAAGTCAGAGTAAATGGCAAGAAAATTGATGACCTTCAAGCCGTATTTAAGATGCTTCAGGATAACTCTGAT
>Ga0222719_10004801_pt1 | contig 11803 bp, 12 predicted proteins | sample C33_34DmetaG_FD_165039 | JGI IMG/M metagenome (GOLD analysis project Ga0222719, IMG submission 165039) | Estuarine water microbial communities from San Francisco Bay, California, United States - C33_34D | ecosystem: Environmental > Aquatic > Marine > Unclassified | place: USA: California...
CAGCCTTTTCCTTCAAAAGCGCCAAATCGACGTTCTTCACGTTTTTGTTTCCCGCAAACGCCTTGAGGTAGGCCATGTCCACACCCGCACCCTTGAGGAGGGCGCCGACCGCCGCCTCGTCCTCGGCGTTCACCCGTCTCTTCTCCTCGATGTTCGCCAACTGTCGATTGGCATTCGTCAATTTGTTGTTGTACTCCTCGGGTTTGATGTACACAATCTTCGGGAAGAGTTCGTTTCGCGCCTGTTGAATCTTTTTAGCCACGGCGATGTCCTTTTGGACCTTGTTCTTGAACGCGGCGGTGTTAATCTCTTCGTACGATTGTTCACCCTTATAGGCGTTAATGTACGACATGTTCACCCGACCGATGGACATCAAACGTTTCTTGATGTTCTTTTCCTTTGTGGCGTTTTGAAGATTTTTCAATTTCGTGTTCGCCGCTTGGAACTGTCGGTTGTAATTCGAGGGGTCCACGTATTTCAAAACCGGCTTGTACTTACCACCGAACATCCCCGTGCCCTTGGAATTCGCGATGAGTCGGGCGAGTTCCCTGTCCTTCGAAGCCTTCGCCTTGAGATTGGCCATGTCGATGGAATTGACGTTTTTACCCACGAGATACTTGTTCAAGTAGGCTCGGTCCACGTTGGCGTTGCGCATGATGGACGTGAGTCGGTTTTGCTTCGCCTTTTGGTCATTCTTGCGCGCTTTCTTGTTGAGGAGTTGTTGCTCTCGCTTCGCTTGCGCGTTCGCACGTCTCGCCTCGTTTTTCAAGCGTTTTTCCTCGGCCTCGGCCGCCTTGCGCTCCGCCGCGTTTTGAGCCTTTTGCGCTTTCGCCGCGGCCGCGTTCACGGCCTGTTGGTGCCTCTGTTGGTTCAGGTTGGCCGCCTCTGAGAAGACGTTATCCACGTTGTTCATCGAACGAACCTTCGAGATGAATAAATTTCTCTCTTTGGCGGTCAATTTCTGGAGAGACGCAACCTTACCTCGGAGGAGAGCCTTCGGGTCTTCACCAGCCGGGGCAGCCGGAGCCGCCGGGGCCGACGGTTGTTTATTTTCACCCCCGAAGAGACCTGCGAAGAATCCGGGCTTCTTTTTGGGCAAGTTGAGGGAGTTCTTCACCGCGTTCACCGATTCACCGGCGACGACTCGATTGAGGGCATTCTTCTTTTGCGCGTTGTTCAACTTGGGTGTGTTGTTCAACACGGCGTTTAATTTTTTCACGGCTTCAATTTTCTTTTGCACCTGTTCCACCTGCTTATTGTTTCCAGCGCTCACGACTTTCTCGTTGAGGGCCTTCTTCACCTCTGGGGGAATATTCAATTTTTTAACCTTCTCCGCGGCGTTTGTCTTCTTGTTGACTTCACCGAACACAAAGTTCAACAGACCTTTTTTCTTCGGTGGTGCGGCGATGTTCACGTTCTTTTGAACGTTGACCAAATTTTCACCTTGTTTCACCCGGGTGAGGAGTTTTCTCTTTTGTGCGTTGTTCAACCCAGTCTTGTTGAGTCGGTTGTTCAACGCGGCGATGTTTTTGATTTTGACACCAATCTTAGCCACCTGCGAAGAATTCGAGGCCGCGTCGAGTTGGGTCTCGAGTTCTTTCTTAATGTCGTTCGGGATGTTCGAAGAAGCCAACTCGGTGACTGTTTGTATCTTTTTCGTTTGAATCACCGGAATAGCGTTCTCCTTCTTGTTCGAACGAAGTTGTGCGATGAGATTTTTCATTGTATCGATATCCACCCGTGGTTTGTTGATGGTTTGCAAAACCTCAAATTTCTTCGGGGTGTTGTTGGGAATGTTCTTCATGCTCTCACGGATGGCCTTCTTCTCTTCGCTTTTTTTCTTGTTCATGTTTTCAGCCTTCTTTTTCACATTCGTGAACACTGCACCACGATCGAAATCCGCGACGATTTCCATGACATCCGTGTTGGACAAATGGGGGAACGTTTCCAAAGAATTTTTCAACTTCTTTCTTTCCATTTGTCTCTGTTCAAAGGCAATCTTCGCAAAGTTTAACTTTTCTTGGGCCTCATTCTTTTGTTGTGGAGTCATGTTTTGATTGGCCAATTGATTGCGCGCCGCATTCAACTCGCGTTGAAGCCTCTTGATTTCACTATTGTTCTTCGGTGGTGGGAGAACAACCTTGGCCGCGGGAGATGGGGCAGGACTAACATTATTTTTCTTCGGGGTGTTCGGACCGATGTTCACATTGTTTCTTTTCGGGGTGTTCCGACCGATGTTTACATTGTTTCTTCTCGGGGTGTTCGCACCAATGTTCACATTGTTTCTTCTCGGGGTGTTCCCACCAATGTTCACATTGTTTCTTCTCGGGGTGTTCCCACCAATGTTCACATTGTTTCTTCTCGGGATGTTCCCACCGATGTTCACATTGTTTCTTTTCGGGGTGTTCCCACCGATGTTCACATTGTTTCTTCTCGGGATGTTCCCACCGATGTTCACATTGTTTCTTCTCGGGGTGTTCCCACCGATGTTCACATTGTTAGTTCTCGGGATGTTCCCACCGATGTTCACATTGTTTCTTCTCGGGGTGTTCGCACCAAGATTGTTTCTCGCCCCATTGTTTTTCGGGGTAGGAACATTGTTGTTCGTGTTAACATTATTGACAACCTCATTTTCATTCTCGTCGACATTGATGTTAATCATCTTTTCAGTGTCGACGACATTTGACGCACCCATGGTCGGTGCGACAACTCGGCGACGAACCTTTGCGATTTGAATCGGTTCGAGGATATCGAGACCTTTGAGTTTGGAATAAATCGAATCAATCACCTCAGCCTTCGTGGCCTTATCGGGAATCGATGCACCGACTTTCTTCGCCAGACTCGTAATCTGCGACTTTGTGCTCTTCGAATCTAACAATCGCTCGTACTCCTTCGCGTTGAGTGGGGACTTTCTGTCCAGGAGCCAGGTTCTGTCGGAGTTAAGAACCATCGGGGGTAAAACCCACTTTTCATCCTGGGCGTCACGATAGACTTTGCACAGTTGTGACTTATTGAGCGCTACCGTGACTCCTGTGTTTTGTTTTACAAAGTTACGTAGTTGACCTAAATTTGCGTTGGGGTCACAAGCATTCATACTTTATGTTTATAAAAAAAAACAAGGTGTCTCTAGTCCTATGTTGAAAAGTTTCATCTTTTCCTTGTCGTCCATGTGAAAATCAAAAATGTTCACCCCTGTGACGTCTACGTCGACGACACGCATGCGGTCAGCACCCGGCGCGGGGCGATTCGAGAGTGAAGAGTTTATGAGTGCTTCGAAAAATTCCGCGTGGTTTCTAATTTTCTCCCTGAAAACAGTCGTGCTCTTCAACCGCACACAAAAAACCTCGTGAGGCTTTTTATCCAAAAACACACTCGCCGGTAAACTCTCTTGCGTCCCTCCGTCGACGAATGTGTATCCATCGTAGTCACACGCGCTAAATATTAAAGGTATCGCCATCGACATGCACACGGCGTCGATGACTTTCATGTTCGGGTGGGTGTCTCTCGAGAAATAGTGCGTCTTCCCAGTGTTCAAGCAGAAGGCTGAGATGTACACCTTCTTGTCGAGTTCTCGAAACGTCGGGTCTCTCCCATCGCAAATCCCGAGTAAAGTTTCTCTCACGACGCTCGTCTCGACGAATCCGTAATCTTTCACGAAATTTGAAATCGAGAGGCGCACTAACCCACTGATGTCGCAATCGACCGCCTTTTTAAAGATCTCGTCCACACTCATGCCGAGGGCGAGACACAAGGTCAGGATGGCACCCGCCGAGGACCCGGAGTATTCCTCCACGGTGGACAGGTGTGGTTCTATTTGCTTCAAGAGGCCGATCATGGAAAAGATCCCCATGGCAGCCGGTCCGAGGCACAGGTATTTCATCCTCCTACTTAATAGAACTGAGGAAATTGCTTGCGAAGCAACGCAAAGACCACTGCGAAGACCACCGCGTGGACAACCGCCGCTTGCAGAGAGCCCGCGCTGTTCTTCGGCAAAGTCAACAAGATGCCAGGGGAAAGCGCGACGAAGAGTGCGGTCGTGACGATGAGATCGGTCTTGGTCAACACGAGACCAAGTGCGCGGGCGATAAGGCTGTACGCGAGCAAGAACACGAGGGCGTGGAAGAAGACCGCCGTTCGCGAGGTGTTGCCGCTTTGAAACTTGACGTTTTTTCCCGTCGTGGTGAGCACTACACCCGGGGAGAGTGCGACAAAAAGTGCCGCCGGAATGCTCACTTTCTGAGAGGTGATGTCGATCATGGTATACTATAACTGAGAAGAAATTCCTCGAAATCTTCGAGCGTCTTCTTCCGTAGAACGCCTTCTTGATCTTCGCGACGCAGGACGTGCCAGACGTACCCCATACCGATGCCTCGCGCGGTGACGTCGCGTGCTTCGTCGTCGTGGATTTCGTGGAAACAAAATTCGAGCCAATCGTGGAATTCCATGTCACGATATTTGTTTTTCAAGAACGCGTCGTCCAGCAGTTGCTGCAGCACGTCCCAAAGGAACCATAGGTCATCTGAATATGCATCGTAAAAGGTGTGTATATTCAGAAGAGGGTTGTTCTCTTCTGCGTCGGTGTGATCGTCGTCACTCGAGTGCGCCTCGGTATTCGCCGAGGCCTCGTATACGTACTGCGACCAGACCATTACTTAGTCTTTGGTTTTTTCTTTTAAACCAGTCATACTGAGACTTGTGCTTTCCTTCGTCTCACAGCATTCTAAAATGCATTCAATCGCATCTTTCAATTGCGCCTCGTCGTCTTTGAAATACGTGCGTAATCCTTCCGTGACTGTTTTTTTATTCATCCCCTGCTTCCTCGTGGATTTTTTCAAGGCTATCTTCCCCTTCTTGAGGTTGATCGTATCGATCTTTTCCTGCTGCATGTTCACCTTGACCAATTCCTTCAGACTCTTCTCCGCCGCGACCAACACTTTGATGTCCTGCTTCGCATCGGCGATTTGTTTGCTCAGTTCAACCAACTTTTGAACGTTGTGACTCAATTCTTCTGACATGATTTCTAATTAATTTACCTAAACAAATCTTTAAATGCTTTTTTAATCCAACGGGCGACGCGCGAGGTCGGGCACGATGGTGCTGTTGTTCCACACGTACGGCTGCTTCGGGTTCGGCAATTCAAAGCGGACTTGCTGGTTCGAGTTGCGGAGCGCACCACCAACGGTCTCCGGGAAGCCGACTTGTGCGCGCGGGGACAGGAAGTTCTGCGCCTTCAAGATATCCTGGGGGGCGAACTCCGAGAAATCTTCCTCGGCGGCGACTTCTCTCGGGAGGAGGGCGCTGGCCAAACCGGATCCGGCGCGCATCGAGCACTCACCACCTTTGCGCGCGACCGGGCTGGGGCCGGCCGACGGGCCGCCGATCATGGCGAAAGAATCATCGGAGATCGGGGTGTAGGATTCGTTGACGGTGAACAGCAAATAAATGATGACAACAACCGCGACGAGCATCAGCGTGTTTTTGGCCAACTTCATGGGTCTAGTATATAATTACATCAGATATTTTATTTTTTACTCCTGCACGTCTGGGGTTGGCTCGACCTCGGGCTCGGGCTCGGGCTCGACCTCGGCCCCGACGCCGGCCTCGGCCTCGGCCTCCGGGGTGGGTTGCTCTGATTCGCCCACCTCGGGGGTGGCCTCGTCCTCGTCCTCGTCCTCGTCCGCGAATGCGGGCTCTTCTGGGTATTCACTCACGATCGGGTCGGCGTGGAGTTTGGCTTGGACGAGGTTCCACATCGGGCCGAAACTGCTTCGCGCGAAATACAGACCGGCGAACTCGACGATGAGATTGCACGTCTTACCCTCTGCGATGGATTCGAAATCGGTCTGTTCGAGGTTTGACGTGAACACCTTTGTTGGGGGGATGCGCTCCACGCCGAGCCTTCCCGTGGATTCGAAGATGGAGGAGTACGCCGCCTTGACTTGTTCTGGGGTCAATTCCGAACCGAACCATTCCTCGGATTTTTCCGTGGCGGTGGCGATGTTTTCATCCTCGATCTTTCGAATCTTTTTTTTGTTCCCCGCCTGCTCGATGGCGAACTCGGCCATGGTGGTTGAAGAGCGCGTGCACTTCACCTTGTTCAACTGCACGAAAATCTTCTTCCCATCGTCGCCCTTCACTCGAGCGTAGTACAAACCGTCTTCGTCTTTCGTCGGGGCACCGAACTTCATACTGTCGTCTGTGCATTATACGCGTCTCATTTCTTTAACCCTACGAACGGGATTTCCCTGGCGTTCTCTAAGACCTTTCGTGGGAGCCACGAATCGCGTTTTTTGTTGAAGCCATATAGGGTCTTCGTCTTCACAGTATTTCTGTTATTTTTTCTGTGAGAGAATTGGTTGCCCACGTACGCCACCCTGTTGTCGCGCACCCACTTCCCCGTGTTCACGTCGAAGCGTTGTCGTCCGTGGGTTTTGCTGTACCCCTTGGGGGCTTTCGCACCCTTGGGAAGTTTGAGCCCCTTGCCGAACGCCTTGGCCAGGCGTTTCTCCTCTGGTTTGGTGGTGTACTTGGCGTATTTCGCCGGGTTCACCCTGGCCGCGGCCTCGACGTTGACCGAGCGTATTCTAGGGAGATTGAATTTCATCGGTGGTGGGGGCACTTTGTTCTTGACCCTGCGGTAGATGGCGTCGATGCCATTCGAGTTGAGGACTTTAAATTTCGGGTCGACGAGTTTGGCCAATTTCACCATGCGCTTCTTGTCCTTGTCGATCTTCTGTGGTCGAAGGCCTAACTTTTGCATCTCGTACACGTCGTCCAAGAGGAAACGCTTGCCCCCGATGTACACGCGCTTGTCGCTCACCAGACGCCCGGTGTCTTTGTTCTTGTACACGACGCCCTTCTTCTGGTTGTCCACGATCTCGTAGCCGAATTCGTGTGGGCGCATGAAAGGGATGTCCAAGAGTCCACCGAGCGTGCGCTGGATGACTTTTTTGTCGGCGATGCTGAAGCACCGCACTTGGAGGTCGAGGGCGAACAATTCGACGTCGATGAGGACGTCCTCCTGTTCGGGCTTGTTTCCCGCACCAGCCTTCTTCTTCTTGATGAGGGTGTAGCGCCTGGTGACGTACGGCCCTTTCGGGGCGAATGAAATGCCGAGAAAGCGCGCGAGTTTCGTCTTTTTCGAGAGGCGTTTTTTGATTTTCGCATCCAATTGTTGGCACACCCGACCGAGTTTATCCCACAAGATCAATTTGATGCTCTGGAGTTTTCCGAAATATTTCTTATCGTACGGAATTCTCGGGGCGAACTTGGTGTCGATGTCCGACGTCACCACGCGCTCGTCCCTCGGGAAATGCATGTTGAACGCTTCGCCACCGGCGATGACCATGTCACCCATGGGTTTGAGGAATTGTGTGAGGTGGCCGACGGTGTTGAGCAGGATATCGCGCACGGAATCCGTGACGAGGACGTAAATCATCTTGTCCAGAGATTCTTCCCCGTGCTTGGAGACGAGGCGTTGCCTGAACTCTTTCACTTTGTCCTGCTTGTATAATTTTTCCAAGGTGGGGTCGTTGAAAAATAAATTTTTGTACTGGAACTCTGCAATCACTTTGTCCGAATAAACATCTCTATCCATTATTATTATATCCCTACATAATAATAACAATGTCGTCGTGTGACGGGTGTCGTTGTTATGCGCGCAGCGAGAGCCTGTACCCGCGACGGTATCAGTTCTGTGGGAAGCGTCACGCCAACGGGGTCGTGTACCCGTGTCCTTCCGCGTGCTGCGAAGGTGGATGCCCAGCAGGTGGTCATCCCGCCGACGCGGAACTCGTGGACATGCGTCGCGTGTATCGCCCGACCCCACCCTTCCTGAAATTGCTGTTGCTTTTCCTCATCGTTTTGAGCACTATATTCATGACTTAAAGACGACCACCACTAACTAAACACAAAAGAAGCAAGAATGTCTGTTGAATCCATCGCTGCCGATATCACCGCTCTCCGCGCCGAAGTCAAGGCCGTCGCCAAGTTGCTCCGCAAGGTCAAGGCGAAGCAAGACGACCCGACCGGCGAAATCGCCGCCAAGCGCGCCGAGAACAACGGTTTCAACCGCAAGCAAAAGATCAGCGATAAGTTGAGAGCCTTCTTGGGCGCCGAACCGGACGCCATGGTTTCCCGCTCCGAGGTCACCAAGTTCATCAACAAGTACATCACCGAGAAGGGGTTGAAGCACCCGGAGAACGGCCGCGTCTTGGTCTTGGACGATAAGTTGCGCGACCTCCTCCAACCGCCGGCGGACGTCACGGTCACGTATTTGAATTTGCAAAAGTATCTCAGCCCTCACTACGTCAAGGCTTAAGATTAAAACGTTATAATAAATATATATGAATGTCACCAAACAAGCGATAGAAACACTTATTGGTACAAAGATAAATAATGTGTCTCTGTACCAAAAAGCATTCACCCACAAGAGCGCTCTCAAGGAACACCCACACCTCGAGGAGTCGTACGAGCGGCTCGAGTTCATCGGTGACAGCGTGCTCGGGTTCGTGATCACGCGTTTCCTCTACGAGTCCTACCCGCGAGAGCAAGAGGGGTTCCTCACCAAGGTGCGCACGAAGTTGGTGCGCTCCGAATGCCTCGCCGCGATTTCCGAAAAACTCAACCTCGCCCATTTCGTGTTGATGGACGAGAAAGGCCACCGAAACGGGTGGACGAAGAATAAGAAGATTCAAGAGGATTGCTTCGAAGCCTTGTGTGGGGCCATTTACGAGGACCTCGGCTTGTTACACGCCAAGCAGTTCATCTTGCGCATCTACACCAATCCACACTTTGTGAACATGCAAAGCCTGCTCGTGGACGACAATTGGAAGGACTGGCTCATGCGTCACTGTCAACAAAAGGCGGTGGACCTCCCCGAATACAAAGTCACCGCGCACGAAGATGGGTTTTTCCAGGTCGAGGCGTGGGTAGACGGTCGATTCGGTGGGAGAGGGAGGGCGAAGACGAAGAAACAGGCGGAACAATTAGCGGCGCGAGCGTTCTTTTATCCACATTTAAACGATAGAGCCACTTGATAATAAATGCACCCCAATGTGCAGAGACTCATAGAACTCGACGCCAATGGCCCGGCCCAGAAGAGCGAGGAATGGCTCGCCCTCCGCCACGGCATGCTCACCGCCTCCGACGCGGCGACGGCGATCGGGAAGAACAAGTACGAGACCGCGCACCAACTCCTACTGCGCAAGTGTGGACTCACCCCAAAGTTTCAGGGGAACGAGGCGACGCGTCACGGGGAGAAATACGAAGACGAGGCGCGCATTCTCTTCGAGAAGGAATACGACGAGGTCGTGCACGAGTTGGGGGTGATGCAACACCCGGTGCACAAATTTTTGGGTGGTTCCCCCGACGGGGTCACGGAGTCGAATTGTTTGGTCGAGATAAAGTGTCCGATGATGCGAGACATCGGTGACGGGTCCGTGCCAGAACACTACTTACCGCAATTACAATTGTGCATGGAAATCCTCGACCTGCCGAAAGCGTTTTTCATTCAGTACAAACCCGCGGAGTTCAATTGGCCGCGTCCCATGGAGTTCGTCGTCGTCGAGGTCGAGAGGGACAGGGGGTGGTTCGAGGAGTTCTTCCCGGTGATGCGCGCATTCTGGGACAAGGTGGAACACCACAGGGCGCATCCCGGGGAGTTGCACCCCCCACCACCACCGAAATCGAGACCGAGAAAAATCAAGGAGAACCCCATAGAGATTCAATCCGACTCAGAGGATGACTATTTCAGCGACTAGTAAAAAAAATCTTTTGTATTATTATATCATTACTCATGGCCAATTCCAAAAACAACAACGAGAACAACACGATTGTCAAGCGCAAACTCCGCAACTTGATCTCCGCCACGGAAAAGTTGGTCGAGACGGTCGGTTCCAAGGCCATGGTCTTCCACGGCTCGGCGAAGAAGACGGCGGGTGGTCTCAAGAAAAAGGACCTCTTCAAGGACAAGGACGGTAACATCAAGTCCAAGAAGGCGTCCGCCGCGGCGAAGAAGAACAACAACTTGGGTGATTTCAAGGCGAAGAAGGGTAAGAAGGGTGAATTCAACAAGGCCCCGAAGAAGGGAACGATGGCGTACAACCAAATGGTGTAAATTTATAATCCCCGCGTATCACAAAACACATGAATCAAGACGACATCGTGCGAAAATGGAAAACGAGCGTGAAAGAGGCGAAGGAGGTTCAGAAGCGAGACGTGAACTCGTGGCAACCTATCAAGTATGGCGCGTTATCGAAGGCTGCGCTGGCTCAATTCACGGCGAAGATGATAAAAACTACAAAGTAAACTGAAAACCCTTTAATCTCTCTGGTTCGAACACTTGTAATTGGTACAATTTCCAAGTGACACCAAACTTTTTATTCAAGAAGTAGACGGAGGCGGCCTCGGCGATGCCTTTGCCACTGTTTCTTGCATACAACTTATCCTCGAGGGTGTCGGTGAGTCGATTCTTTTGCGCGTCGAAGACGTCGCACTTCACTCGGTCGTCGATCGTGCTGTCCACCTTGACCCTGAATTTCGGGGCGTACTCCCCACCCTCGCTCTCCTTGATGTTGCTGTTGAACAGAGGGGTGAGTTCTTCCGCGGTCTTCTTCTCTCCGAAGATTTCTTCGGAATTCACAGCCACGGCCTCGACGATCTTGGCTTCCACTTGTCGCAGGGTCTGGTAAAAGTTTTGAACGAACGACCCGTCCTCATCCCACCCGTTCAGAGAGAAATCTACGTTGTACTTGGTGGGTCCGACTTCAGGGGTGAATCCGGAGACGCCGAAGGGCATGTACAACCGGGGCAATTGCACGCGAAACGGCTTCTCGTCCTTCGTACACAGGACCATCTTTCGGCCCTTGTATTCACGGATGACGAGTTGGTCGAGGCATTCGGTGAATTTAAGCATCGCCGTGTTTAATTATTAAACGTATGTAAACTTTAAGTTATCCCGAACACGCCACGCACTCGGGTTCGAGGGTGAATTGAATCGCCTTCGCCTTGGGTTTCGTTCGTAAGTAATACATCCCGGTCTTGAGCCCTTTTTTCCATGCGTACATGTGCATCGAGGACAGTTTGGCGAACGTGGGTGCTTCGACGAAGAGATTCATCGATTGCGATTGGCATATGAAACGACCGCGGTCGGCGGCCATGTCGATGATGCACTTTTGCGAAATCTCCCAGACTGTTTTGTACAATCGTTTCAAGTCGTCTGGGATTTCCATGATATTTTGAATCGACCCCCCGGCTTTAATCATCAGGTCGCGCATTTCCTTGGACCACATGCCAATTTTTTTCAAGTCTTCCACTAAATATTTATTCACGACCACGAATTCACCCGCCAACACTCTCCGAAGGTAGATGTTCGTCGTGAACGGTTCGAAACATTCGTTGTTACTCAGAATCTGCGCCGTCGACGCCGTGGGCATGGGTGCGAGGAGCAGGGAGTTTCGAAGACCCCCTTTCATCACGCGTTGACGCATGGCGTCCCAGTCCCACAGACCGCTGTATTTGGTGTCGCCCTCGCTCCACATATCCATCTGAAGCACACCCTTGGACGCCGGCGATCCTTGGAAACTCTCGTACGCGCCCTCCACCTCGGCCAACTCACATGACGCTTCGAGCGCGGCGTGATACATCGTCTCGAAGATGGCGGTGTTCAGGTTTCTCGACTCCTCACTGTCGAAAGGCATGCGCAGAAGGCAAAACACGTCGGCCAGGCCTTGAACCCCGATACCGATGGGGCGGTGTCGCATGTTCGACCTCTTCGCCGCCTCGGTGGGATAAAAATTAATAT
>Ga0222719_10004808_pt1 | contig 11796 bp, 12 predicted proteins | sample C33_34DmetaG_FD_165039 | JGI IMG/M metagenome (GOLD analysis project Ga0222719, IMG submission 165039) | Estuarine water microbial communities from San Francisco Bay, California, United States - C33_34D | ecosystem: Environmental > Aquatic > Marine > Unclassified | place: USA: California...
GGAGCGCACCGCAACCTTTTTCTACATTTTACATCCATTAGCGACCACCACCATATGCCGGATAAGACAAAAGAGACAACCGAGTGGACAGTGAGCAAGGCGTCCCGGCTCTGCCGAATGGACAAGGGCAAGTTTACGCTGTTGATGGAGGAGCAGGGAATACGTCCGCGCATCATCGGCAAGAGCCACCTGTATGATGTGGAGAAATTGGTCGCAGCGGTGGTCGATCACAAGGGCGCACTAACTTCCACGGATCGTCGCAACATGGCGCAAGCTCGCAAGGCCGAAACAGAGACGGCGATTCTCGAACGGAAATATATCAAAATCGAGGACATAGCAAAGCCGTTGGGCCACGCCATATCTGCCATGAACAAAGTCATTTCTAGGCTCGACATCACCGACGAGGAAAAAGGAAATTGCATCGAGCAACTCCAAATTGTGCTGGACGAATTTACAGAGGAGGATTGAGCGATGGACGACAGTTACAATATCTCTCAACTGTCTTTGCTGGAAACGGTCAATCAGACGCTGAAAGACTCGCTCCGCTTTCGACCTGCTATTTCATTCGAAGATTGGGCCACAAGATACATCATCAACCCAGACGGGACTCCGTTCAGATTCCGAGAAACGCAACTGCCGATAGCCCGGGACTTATTCAACCCGTCGCTTACGTCCGTTTGTATACGGGCCTTTTCCGGCGCAGGTAAAACTTATCTTTTCGCCGCCGGTCTCTGCTACGTCGTCGAGCAGTTGCGGACTGCCGCTGGCGTGATGTTCCCATCTCAGAGCATCGCAGAGGATTGGGTGAACGAGGAGCTGCACAAAATGTTCCTGGCGACTCCCGCCATCGAGAAGATGGAGATGGAAACCGATCTCAAGAGATTGAAGCGATGGAACTCCGGCGCAGCGATCCACGCAATCGGCAGCAACTCCTCCGGCATGATTCGAAGGCTCCAGGCTCCAGTGCTGTATGCGGACGAGATCGACGCCATAACACAGGAAAAGAACGACGAGGGCGACAAGCTCGCGCAGTTTTTCAAACGCGCTAGGGGCGAGAAAAACCAATACAAGTGGGCGTCTTCTTACCCATCTCTAAAAGGTCACTCCAAGATTGACGCAATGTTTGACCAATCGGACCAGTGCAGATGGTTCGTGACTTGCCCGAAATGCGAGCATGAGTGGGAAATGCAGATTCAGGACTTGAACTGGAAAACAGGCGAGCCGGAAAGCGCAGTAATCGTCTGCCCTAGTTGCGGCGAGAGACACGACGACGAATCGAGGCTGGCGATGGCGAAAGCCGGTAGATTCCTTGACAAAACATTGAGCGAGCCGAGAGATTCCGGCGAGCGCGGATTTCACCTCAACTGCCTTGCGAATGTCGGCGAGCATTCCGCCGCCTACAACGGATACCTGCACGAGATCGCCGCCGAGATTGAGCGCGGGAAAAAGGCAGATTCACCGGAAAAAGCCAAGCGGGTTTTCGTCAACACAATGCTGGCTGAGTCCTACGCGGAGCAGGTCGAGTCGAAACCCGAGCCTCACATTCTCTATGCTCGCCGCGAAGAATACAATCCCGGCGAGATGCTACCGGCTGATGTTCTCATGCTCACCGCTGGCGTCGATTGGCAAAAGAACAGATGCGAGCTGATCGTGATGGGATGGGGCGACAACGCAGAGAGTTGGGGCGTTGCCTACAAAACTATTCTCGGCAGCCCAATGGAGCTTTCTACCTGGCAGAAGCTCGACAAGGAATTGTCGAAGCGATACGCGCACCCAATCGCAGGATCGCTCGGGATCGTTTGCACTATGATCGACTCCGGCAAGTGGCAAGACGCGATCTTGGCGCAAACGCACATGCGGACACGCCAGCGAATCTACGGATGCAAGGGCGCAAGAACGATTGACCGGGTGTTGATGGATAACAAACCAACGCGCATCGGGGCCGCGAAGATACTGCAATACCACATCGGAACGCACGAAGCTAAAGAAACTATTTATTCCCGGCTCGATTTGAAACCGGACGAGGACGGCGAATCACATCCTCGCGGATTCATCCACTTCCCGAAAACAGCAGAGTTTGGACCGTCAGCCGGCGGAGAGGCTACCGGCTTTTTCGAAATGCTACTCGCAGAGGATTCGGTAATCCGGCGCAGCTCCAAAACGGGAGAGTTTGTTCGCTTTTTCGAATGCCAAAGAGGGCAGAGAAACGAGGCACTCGACTGTATGGTCTACGCGATGGCAGCAGAGCGCAGGATGTCGCCTAAATACGAGGAGATTGCGCGAAATATGCTCAAATGACTGGTAATTGCGGCGAATTTGCCTATATCCGCATTGATGTTACCGTTAGATCATGGCAATCGAGATATACTCAAAACCGCCGAAAAAGCTAATTGCGGGAGATGTTTACCAATGGACAGACGCTCCAGAAAGCATTGACGACGTTACTGCGTATTCTGTGATTTTCAGATCGGTGAATGACGGAGATATATCTTTCACAATTACAGGAACAGACGAGTCTAGCCATTTCAGTTTTGAAATACAAGGATCGGATACCGCGTCGCTGGCAACAGACGAGTTTGCGATTACCAAAATCATTACCTACACATGGGGAAGGGAGAGCAAAGAAAGCGGGTTTCTGACATTGCTGCCCAATCCGACTGCAACACCGTCAGAGTCGTTTAACTCGAGAATGGTCGGACTGCTTGAATCTCATATTGAAGGGCGACTGCCGGAGGGACTAGAAAGCCACACGATCGGAGGCGTTCCAATCTCGAAGATTTCATTGTTGGACGCGCAGCAACTTCTGGCAGAATACAGAGGCAGATTGGCGCACGAGATTAAAGCAGAATTGCAGCGCAGGAATCCAGACGAGCCTACCGGCAACACAATCCACATACACTTCTAAGAAATGCCTTCAAAAATAAAAGCAGCATGGGACGCCTTACGGGGAAAGTCAGAGGTAGCGCGACCAAGAAATGGTTTTTTCGAAGGCGCATCGGTTAGCCGTTTTACAAGCGATTGGGTGACGCGGAATGCTTCTCTCGATTCGCTGATGGAGACCAGCCTTGTAAAACTGCGCTCCCGGTCAAAGCAACTATGCCAGAATGACGGTTATGCTGCAAACGCAGCAACACAGGCCGTTCAAAATGTAATTGGCCACAGTGGATTCCGATTGAAGGTCCGGGCCAAAAACAAACGCGGGGGAATCGACAAGGCAGCTAGTAAAGCTGTAGAGGATGCCTGGAAGAAATTTTGTAAGCAGCAGAATTACACAGTGACCGGCGACGTTACGGAGCATGAGTTTGACTGTATTTTCATGCGCTCCGTGTTTGTCACGGGCGGAGGATTGGCAAGGATGGTAAAAGGTTACAATCGCAATCCATTCAGATTTGCCATGCAGGGAATCGCAATGGAGCGACTCGACCCAGAGTTGTATGACAAGGACCGGCGCATTTTCATGTCTGTGGAAAAAGATGGATTCGGAGCAGTCACAAAGTATCACGTTCTGGATAAACATCCGGGCGACAGGTGGGACGGCAGAGTAATCAACGGACCTCGACAGACTCTCGATGCCAGCGAGGTGATCCACGCATTTATAAAGCATGAGTTTTCGCAGTCTCAAGGATTGCCCTGGTTGAGCAACTGCCTGACGAGACTGAGGATGCTTCACGGATACGAGGAAGCCGAACTGATTGCGGCTCGCGCTCATGCCAGCAAGCTGGGGTTCTTTGTGTCAGACTTCGACTCTCCTGCTGGCGGATACCAAGGCGAGGGGAAAGATAACATCGGAAACATTAAGATGGACGGTAGCCCGGGCAGTTTCGAAAACCTGCCCCCCGGAGTCAGACCAGAACTACTTGATCCGACCCATCCGAATCAAAACCTCCCTGGATTTCGCAAGGCGATGTTGCAGGGCGTTGCTGCTGGATTGACTATATCCTATCCACAACTCGGATCTGACCTTGAAGGCGTAAACTACAGCTCGATCCGCCAAGGCACACTTAGCGAGCGCGATATGTGGAAGTTGGTCCAGAAGTGGTATATCGACGAGGTGAAAACTCCAATCTTTGAACAATGGCTTGAGATGGCGATTATGTCCGGCGAATTGGCTTATGATATGTCCGATTTTGAGAGATTGGCTCATCCTGAGTTTCAAGGGCGACGATGGGAGTGGATCGATCCAGACAAGGATGCCCGGGCGGAGGATCGCAGGCTGAAAAATAGACTTACCTCTCACCAGCGACTAGCCCGGAGCAAGGGCGAGGACATCGAGGAGATATTCGACGAAATTGAGGCCGATTCTGCATCTGCTGAGAGTAGGCAAATAGATATGTTTTTGGACCTCCCAGATGTCCAGCCAGCACCAGACGAAGTAGGCTAATTTGCCTTATCGTTTTTATGTGTTTTCTTTTGTTGTGAACACGCAGCAGAAACAAACATGGTATAACCTTTCTCAAGAAGGTTCAGTAGCCGACATTTCCATTCACGACGAAATCGGTGGATTCGGAGTGTCAGGCAGTAGCTTCCTCGCAGAAATGCAGGCGATGGAAGGAGTAGACGAAATTAATCTTTCTATACACTCTCCAGGCGGCGACGTGCTGGAAGGTTGGGCCATCTACAACGCGATCAAGAACTTCGAGGGAATCGTATCAGCTAAAGTAGAAGGATTCGCTGGCAGCATGGCGAGCGTCATTCTTATGGCGGCAGATGAAATCGTGATGCCAGCGAACAGTTATTTAATGATTCACAACCCATACGTCGTACTGGTCGGCGATTCGCAAGCACTTGTAGACGCTGCCGCTACACTGGAAAAGATTCAAAACAGCATTGTTTCGGTATATGTCGAAAGAACAGGCCTGACACGCGACCAGGTGCAAGACTTGATGGATCGCGAAACATTTATGGATGGCAGCGAGGCCGTTGATCTAGGCTTTGCGGATCGCGTTGAGGAAAGCTTCAAAGCAGCAGCGTTCAAGGAATCATGGGCGAACAGCATTACAAAAGATTTACCAAAAGGGTTGGTTTTCGGGGAAATTTCCGAACAGCCCGAATCAAAACCAACAAACCAACAAGAACAACTACCTCACAACATGAGCGAAGAAGTAAAGCCGGAAGCACCGGCAGTAAACATCAAGGACATCCGCGACGAAGAGCGTCACCGCATCGGAGAAATCTCTGCTATCGGCCAGCGTTTCAACGTGGACGAGAAGGAAATCAACTCTGCAATCGACAGCGGCAAAGCTACTGACGAATTTCGCGCAGAGGTGATGAATAATTTCGACCCAAGCAAATTTGCAGCAGGCGGCTCAAACGAGTCTGTCTACGTCGGCGAAAAAGAAGCTCAGAGCTACTCTGTTCTCAAGGCCGTGAACGAGCATATCAACGGCGGACTGACCGGCGTCGAGCGCGAAGTTCAGGACGAGCTTGCACAGCGTTTTCGCGCAGCATCCGGCGACACTCCAAAGGGTATTCTCATTCCCGGCGAAGTTTCTCACGGTGTAAAGAATGCCGCTACAGTTGGAACGACCACCTCCGGCGGTCACACTGTCGCAACGGAATTGCAGCCAGTCGTAGATTACTTCGAGGACTACAGCCTCCTTCCACAACTCGGAGCAACCATCTTCCGCGATGCTACCGGCAACCTCAGTTTCCCAACTGCCACTAGTGGTTACACTGGTTCATGGGAAGCAGAAACCGACACGATTGCAAACGCAGACGCCGTTTTCTCAAATTTCACCATGACGCCAAAGCGAGTCGGTGCAGGAACTAGCGTTTCCCTCCAACTCCTCCAGCAGTCATCTGTTGATTTCGAGGGCTGGATTCGCGCCAAGCTCGGACAGGGCATCTCGATTGCCATCGACCGGGGAGCATTCACCGGAGCAGGCGGAGACGCACCAACTGGACTGCTCAACGCAGCAGGGACCACTGCTTATACATGGGTGGTCGGCGATACCGCTCACCAGAACGTGATTAACCAGTGGAAAGAACTTCGCGACTCGAAGGTTCCAATGATGAACGCCAAGTGGCTTTCTGAGCCAGGCGTCACCGCTGACTGGATGGCAACTCCAAGAGAGTCCGGCCAGGCAAGCTACGTCATCGACGAGAATCCAAACGGAAATCAGCGAGTTCTCGGATACGAGTATTACGACCACACCGACATCACAGCAAACAAGGCCGTGATTGGATCGTTTGACAAGCTCCTTATCGCACTTTGGGGCGGAATTGATCTCGTCGTCGATCCTTACAGCAGCAAAAATTCGGGAACGGTCGAACTGTTCGCGAACGCTTTCGCTGACGCAGCACTTGAGCAGCCTTCCGCCTTCGTCATCGGAGACAACGGAACGACTCACGCATAATTCACCAGATAGCCCGGAGGCAATTCCTCCGGGCTATCACATCCCGCTGATGAGATGAAAATCTATTTTTCAAAACCCAACGTAAATTTCAAAGGCAAGCCGCAAGAGCAAGGCGCCGTTCTGGACGTGGATGCGCCCAACGATCAGGCTGCACTACTCGCAGCAGGCTGTAAAATTTACGACCCAGAGATTCACAAGATCAAAAAGCCAGCACCAGCTAAAGCCAAGAAGGTAAAGACCGATGAGGGCTAGGCCGTCATATATTGCACCCTGCCCGGGACCGAAAGAGAGTGGTAAAAACCATTCGATGCTTCACGCACTGAGGACAGGTGCAGGATTGGCATTTGATACGGTTACGAGCCTGGAGCGAGACGTGAAAGCGTGGAGGTCATTGCCAGAAACAGACAGAGATGCGGCGGCAAAAGCGGCAGGCATCGACGCAGAAAATCTTGAAATGGCAATCGATTCAATGGCGGCAGCACTTCCAAAAGGGCAACCGCCTAAAACAAAGAAAACAAGCAAAGCAAAAGACTGATTTTTCCACAGGGCGCAACATTGCGTCCAGTGTCCCATCCATCCGCGCAAGGGCGGCGGATTACTCCGCCGCCCTTTTTTTTATTATGGCAAACAACGTCACAGCAGACCAAACACTAGCGTTCAACGAGGCATACTCGCTCTCGGGGGCATACGTGACGATTGAGGGCGAAAGCATCCGCGCAATCATTCCATTTGAACTGTCAGAGTCGCAGTCATTCGGCGACATGGGAGAGATGGAGTTTACCGGGGAAACAAATATAACCGTGCTGGCTTATGATCTTCCAACTATCGACGCAGAAAGCACCGTTTCGCTAGACGGTGCAGAATACAGAATAACAGAACTATCCCAAGAGGGGACTGTTGCGATCCGTCTCAGTATAGAAAAACCGTAATGGCTGACCCACTAGCAAAACGAGTTGAAACGGTCATAGTAGGACTGATTGAGGCTCAACTGACATCCGCGCAAGTCGTTCAATTTGGCGACATTGAGCGAGCAGGGAAAACCTATATCGCGGTCAGGTGCAGCCAGAACGCGGAAGATCCGGCAGGAGCTGGTATATTCAACCTGTCGCTAGAGATAATGGCACACGGGCAGCATTCACAAGACGACATCGCTACCCTCGAGGCAATCTGTGATAATTGCTACGAATTTTCGAATGCGGTCAGAGTCGCAGCAAGTAGCTCATTTGTCGTTCCACAAGGCAAGGCTGTAGACGTGGATGGATCATCAAAAACCGGCGACGCACTAGATACTGAGTATCGCTACAATTTTTCAATTTACGCGCAGACGCAGGAAATATCCGACTCTGCATAACATACAAACAAATATCATGGCAACACCATCTTACATTCAAGCAGGCGGACACGTCAGAGGAATCACCTCTGCTGAGTCCGGCATCAACATCTCTAGCTTCAGCGAAAGCTTCAGCAACGAAAAGGCACTCATTCTCGACCGCTTCGGTGGCACTACTGGATTCGCTACGGACTTTGACCCACAAAGCACGGTATCCATCGAGGGCGAGGTAACAACATCACTGGATGCAGTTATGTCTGCCGCCTTTGCAACAGCTCTAACTATTGCAAACAGCACCGACGCATACGACTCGACTTCGGGCGACTACTTTCTGGAATCCATTGAGCTGTCAGCAAGTCGAGACGCATTCCAGACGGCATCTATTGAGGCCGTTCGATACAATGGCGTAACAGCAGCGTAATGGTTAGGATGGGACACAACGTGGAATAATCAATGGATGTAGGGATTGGATTTAGAGCAGTTAGCGGCGACAAAGACGACCGGATCGGCTTCGCAGCGGCGGCTGTGTCAGTAGGTTTCGACTTGGTGGAGGAAACGCCAGGCGTCTCAAATGTTTACTCGGACGAAAACAGGTATGAGCCGGACAAGCCAGGCGATGTGAAGTATTTCCTGCCGTTATCAAAAGGCGCGATGGATGTGTCTGATCTGGCGAAGGTATGGATCGACCCGGGCGCAGCATTGAATGACGCGGAAGCGTTGCCTGCGAGAATCAAGTCAGCGGCCAACGCGCAAGAACTTGCTGCGCTATGCGTTGAGTTTGATTCGATTTACATTAAGGCTGCGTTTGCTCATATGCGTCTGTTTTCTCTTAACCGCATCCAGCTACCCAATCACACGGACGACGAAGATAGCGCATCCAGCTATCTCGATTCCTTCGCCCGCAATCTGGAGGACGCGCACGACAAGGGCAGCCGGGCGAAACTAGCAAAGGCACTCGCCGGGAAGTGGAAACCGGCAATGGTCGCTTGGCTGAGGGCGTATCGCTCCAATTTTCTGGAACTATCTAATCTGTGGAAAGAGGTTCCCAAAAGTTTGAAAATCAAGAGGGGGAACGGCCTACCTCCGCTTGTTTTACCACAAGGGCCAAAATTCGAACAAATGCTTAAACGATGGACTTAGGAGAACAAAATCTAAACTTGGATATTCTGGATGAACCGGAAGAAATCAAAATTGACGAACAAGACGAGGCTTTTCTCAAGTCTGACGGAGTTCGTAAAATCTCATTCGGAGGACCAGACGGGCGAGATGTGAAATTGCAGCCATTTAACACGCATCGACAGGTAGCGGCACAGAAGCTCGGCATGGAGTTTTTCAACATGGGGGAAGAGGCACTAGAGGAGTTTCAAGAACGGGAGACATACAATGGTATTTTCCAAGATTCGGTGATCGTCGTCTACCTCTGCGCTCACCCAATCTCACTAGCCAAGAAAGCTCTGCGCGTCCCAGCCAAGGTCATGGGGGAAGCACTGAATTGGGCCGAGAAAGCAGGCGTTCTTGTCGGTAACGAAAAACACGGCGAGCTGATTGCGGCATTCGGAGACATTATCGGAGATATTATCTCATCTGTTGCCGAGATTGACCAGACCGGGATGCAGTCAGCCGATGAGAGCTTGGGAAAGTAATCGGCTCGGTCTGCGAATATGTAGCTACAGTTTCCGAGGCGACGCATGGATCAATGACCGTCGAGCAAATATTGGACATGCCAGTTGCCCAAGGCTTGCAACTCCGTAGCGCGGGATTGATTGCCAAAAATATCAGAATGAAACCACCCGGCGGAAGCAACCTTCGAAGGGAGGCGGAATCTATACTCGGAGATTACTACGAAGAATTTGCGACGTAGGCCGTTTTGATAACGTGAAAAAATAAACTATATTACCAGCATGGCCGGTACCGTTAATCTAAAGTCTAAAATATCTCTCGACGACAGCGCATTTGTATCGGGGATGAAACAGGTTGGCCGTGCCACTGCTACCGCAGCAAGAAAAGCCGGTGCTGCATTCAGAAAAATTGGCGCGTCAATCGGGAAGGCGGCTGCTAGAATGAAAAACTTTGCTCTTATCGCAGGGGCGTTGACATTCGGCGCGGCCATCGCTGGCGCATACAAGCTCGGCAGGGCTTTGAAGGATGCGTTTGATCTAGGTGGCAGACTATCGGATCTATCAGCGCAAACAGGAGTAGCGGTCGATCAGCTCGCTATTTTACAACAGGCATTCGAGGACAACGGAGTTGCTGCTGACAGCATAGGCTCGGTCATCAATAAGCTGCAAAGATCCATCACCGATTTTGGAGCTGGTCTTTCTACGCAGTCCAGAGCATTCGAAAGACTCGGAATCACATTTGACCAGATCAAGCACAAGTCACCGCTTGAACAATTCAAGATGGTTCAGAATGCGATTGCGAACATGCAAGACCCGACGCAAAAGGCTGCTACTGCGATGGAGCTTTTTGGCAGGGCAGGCGGTGATCTAATGGCATTATTCCAAGACTCCGGGGCCATCGAGAAGGCATCGGTCACGATGGGATCATCTGCGGAGATATTGAGAAAAAACGCGGAGAAGTTTGATCGCATCTCGGACTTGCTCAACAGAGCTTCGGTAAAATTTCAAGGCATCACCCTAGCACTAGCGGAAGTTGCAGCACCAAAACTACTAGCGGCACTTGAGCGATTCAATCAAATGGATTTTGCAGGGATCGGGCAAAAATTCCTTGCTGGCCTGGATATGGATGGCGCAAAGAATCTACTATTGTCTGTCGCAAGAGTAGTCGCTACCTTTTTAGGAAATAAGATGATTGAGGCAATCCGTCTTTCTGCTTCGCTTTTTGAAGTAGCATTCCTACACGTATCCGGGAAGATCACCGGGAGATTTGGGGAGCAGCTAATAAAGGCAGCCAAGGATGCGGCAGAAATAATGTTTTTCATTACAACTGGAAAAATTTCACAAGCAATGGCGAAAATCCAAATTGCAACTGGCAAGACGCTAGGAGAAGGAGCCAAGACGCTAGAGGATAAAATGCTGGCGGCGCAGAAAGCGTTTAAGGACAAGTTGACGAAAGACGACGACCCTCTCGGATTTAAGCAAGCGACGGAGGATCTGGACAAAGCCATGTCAGGCATAATAGCGAAAGGCAAAGATAAACTGGCCAGCCGCTCTGAGTCTGACGAGTATGACGCGGAGCTTGCAGCGCAAAAGGCAAGAGTCAAAAGAGATGAAGCGATGGCGGCTGCGGCTAAAGCACAAAAATCAGCGGACCAGAAAGAAATCGCAGAGTTTCTCAAAGGATCGGCACCCCCTCACGTTTCCGCAAACATGCCGCTGAAAGCAGACCCGAGAGGCCAGTCTGCATTTCAAAAACTACAAGGATCGACGAACGCATACGATTTACTACAAGGGCGCAAAGCTCAAGGGATCGCTGTTGGCAAATCTACCAGCCTTAGCCAAAACGGAATGGGAGTAAAAAGATACACTAACCCGGCGCGAGAAGCTGCCCGGATCGCGAAAGAACAGAAAAGAGACACTCGCGACCAGACTGAGATTTTGCGCGATGTTGATAAAAAGCTGGAGCAAGGACTTACGGCAAACTGATATGGCAGACCCAACTTACATCGGCAATACTTCATTCCGCACTTTTTCTGTCGTTGAAAACGAAAACTCAGAAAGCTCGGACACTTTGACTGTTGTTCTTCGCGGCGATCTTGATGAACTAGATACAGTAAATGAGTCTTGGATTAGAGGCAGGTCAGGCACGACGCTAGGCTATCCGAATATGTTTTTGCAGACCAAAAGCGTTAGCAGCGGAGGAGGTCAGCCATTTGCAGAAATAACGCTAAACTTTGAAGGTTTTCTTGTCGCGACTTTCAGCAATCCCGTAAACATTGAGGACTCACTAACAATACAAAGCGGTTCATTTGTTTCCGATCAGCCAGACCTCGAAGGGAACGAGGTAACAGTCCAGGCTTCTTTCTACGCGCAGCAAACGTCGATTTCATGGATTCATCGCGGCAAAAATGCTCCGACTAAGCCACAGTATCCCGCTATTGTCCCGTCTGAAGTTAATACTTCTACGCTGTTTAACAAGCAGCCACCGACT
>Ga0222719_10004809_pt1 | contig 11789 bp, 12 predicted proteins | sample C33_34DmetaG_FD_165039 | JGI IMG/M metagenome (GOLD analysis project Ga0222719, IMG submission 165039) | Estuarine water microbial communities from San Francisco Bay, California, United States - C33_34D | ecosystem: Environmental > Aquatic > Marine > Unclassified | place: USA: California...
CTCTAACCGATTCGTAGGCTCGTCATCCTGATGAAAATTCACAACTGGGACAGACTTCCCTTCTTTGTGCTTTTTTGCCATAGGATTGATTACTTTATTTGGATAATTTTTTTTAATATCCATTTCCTCTCCTGCTATGTGTAAAACGATCCTGATGAAATTGAATTGAGCACCATATGCTTATAGGTTCCAGCGGCAGATGCTATATGTGCTTGTAGTTTCGGCTCATAGGTATCTTGATCCGAGTCATGCTCAACAGTTGCTTTTTGAAATCTAGCAATATATCTTTGATGAAAATCGTTATGAGTGATGTACAAGCCATACCAGTTGCCTTTCATTTCTTAGCCTGCTTCGCTTTCTTCTGCTGAAGCTGCTTCTTAGCCTTCTCATACTGCGAGTCAGTCAGACTCTTGAGATTCTCCACACCGTAGACTTTTAGGAATGCAGACTTGCTTGATTGGGTAGAATCCAACATAGCATCAAGATGCGCTACCTTCTCGTCGCTGATATCTTCTATACCCAACGTAAGATCTTGGGCATCAGTGTCCTCATCGGCACAGACTGCCCACATGCTTTGCGCTTGGTATCGCTTGAGATAAGTTGCCATTGAACCCAAGTCTTGCACAGGATTCTTGGATGCTTCTGAGATCTTTAGAGATGCAGTCTGCTTAATCCACTGGCCTGAACCGTGGGATATCTGGCTAGAGACACATACATGCCCAGCCTTAGCCTCTACTGCTTGAATGAATGATAGCCCGTTAGCGGATGCTACAGGACGGATACAACCAAGGACTGACGTTAGATCAGCGTACTCATTCTTGAAGAATGTGTTCTTGGTGTTTTTACCTGGATTGCGAATCTCGGACTGCGCTTTCGCAAGTGCTGTCGCCAACTCGTTTATGTTTTCTGACTGTTCCATTTTCTTCTCCTTTGCTGAAACAGTTACATCGTAAACTATTTAAGCGAAGAAGTAAACAAAACTAATAATCGTATTTAGGGGATACTGTGTTAAAATCTAATCTCTTCTCCCCCGCGCCCCTCGGCGTACTGGCCCACTTCGGTGGGCCTTTTATTTAGTAGGTCCAGATGACCGGAGTGGTCTGACGGATATCTACATGGACAAATCCTTTTGCAACGCCGATGCCACTGAATCCCAGTTTAAGAGCGTTTGAAATAATACTAAAACGCTGAGCGCCGCCACTAACAGCAATATCAGCAGCGCAGCCTGTCGTGTGCTGTCCTCCACCGCCAGGCTTTTTAACTTCAAGACTATGACGAGGACTCCGATACCCGCTCGTAATGACAAAAGCAAAACCACACGAATCGCGTAGTGCATCCAGCGCTGTAACAAACTCTTCTTTAATTCCATTTTCCCCAGTCTCCTGGCAAGCGAACTCTTCTAGTGTGAAATACTTAAACATCATTTATCCCTATGTACTGAGTTTTTCTTTTCGTAGGTTCTCATTGCCCCCAATCCGAGCATCCCCATTAAAACTGGCAACATGGTGTCTAAGGGAATGAGAGGCACTACTATATCGACTCCCGATATGGCCAGTACGAAATTGGTAAACGGTATGACCATGAAATTCCCAGCTAAGGCAAAAACGCAGCACCATCCGGTAGCGGGTCGCCAGCCGGACACAAACAGCGATTTGTGGGCCGCTTCGACCTGATTGATAGCTAACTGACCTTTAGCAAGCTCCTGAGCATGTTGATCAGCCATCGTAGCCAAGTCATGAGCTAGTCTAGCCTTCTGATCCTTGTCTTCAATAAACTTGTCCAACAGGCCCGTGACAGGCCCGATTAACTTGTCTATCACTGCTTGGCTTTCCCGACATTCAATGCGAACATCTCTAGCACCTTGTAGACCTTTGCAATGATCTTGTCATCTTTAGGTGTAGGGGTTACTGCACAAATTGCACTACAAAGCGCGACTAGGGTTGTCGCTATTTCCAGATACTCCAGCATATTGATCTCCTATTTCGCAAGCCGTTACGATCTTGCCGTATGTTAGTTTTTCCGCTGCAATCTCACATTCCTCAAGGGTATCAAATTCAATCCGATCAGGGCTTACCCAAGACCCGATTACAATAATTAAAATAAACTTCATTTACTTCTCTTTTATTTCCTCCACTTCACGTTCTAAGTATTGCAGCCTGATTTCTTGGGCGTGGTTGGTGCGGATACTTTCTTGCACCTCTGCCGGTGGTGCCCAGTTGTTCCTAAATTCAGTGTTAAGTTCAACCACTTTTTCTAGCGCGGCTATCTGGCTGTTCTGGAGTAAGTCGTCGGTTAAGGCTCCCAGTTCGCCTCTAGGCCATTTGGTGCGAAACTCGCTATTCATCCCTATGTCGACTTCAAGAATCGTGAGCTGACGTTCTAACACGCTTATACGATTAGTCACCTCCGTATATGCGAACACCGCCACAACAACGCCAGCAATGATCGCCACTAGATTCCTGATTGGGATCTCAATAGTGGTATTGTCGTTAATTTCAGGCATTATTTGTTCCTGTTGTTGAACAGCTCAAATAACGTCCGTACTTTTTCTTTGATCTGCTCAATATCGCTGTGCATTTTCGCCAGCACAATGACTAAAGTAACGAATCCAAAGGCAATAGGCCAAACAGCCCCTAAAGCGTCAAGGGTCTCCATCGCTGTCATCCTTATTGCCAAAAATCCGCTTTACAGTGTCGGATTCCCAGATTCGGATAGATAGCCACACAATTGTTACTAAAGCTGCTACATCAGGAAGCCAGCCAGCTAAACTGGCAACGCCGCCACTAACGGCGACTGCATCCACAATTGATTTGACTTCCTGCTGCATAATTCACCTAATGTGCGTCATCCACTGGCTCAAACACTGGATCTTCTCCGGGTATAGAGTCATCTGGTACGGCTTCCGTTTGAGATTGGGCTTGCGCCTGTTGTTGTTGATAAAGGCTAATCTGCGCCTCTAAATCGGCTATTCGGAGGGCTTGACCAGCGTTTTGTTTAGCTAAGGAATCAATCTTAGCCATCTGAACATACTCGTCTGCACTCATTTCCCGCTTTTGCTCACTCATTTTCCTCTCCTTATTTAAAAATGGCAGTTTACCTGATTTTGGCGCGAATTTAATTAAATTTATCGGTCCTAGCTCTCAGGCTAATCATAAAGTTTAAGGTTTCTTCCTTCTCAATAAAGGTCCGATTCTCTGGGCTGTATCCAAGTAACCTCAAAGCCCATCTGAATCTACAGTCGACCGTTGAAACTTTGTCTCCATAGGTAAAGCGAGGCATCGTTGTTGATACCTGAAAACTTCTGCCATAAGCAGTATTTGCCGCCGTGGTAACGAATGACGTAATGCTATTGCTGGTCATTAAAGTTTCGCCAAAGCCGGAAACGTCATAAGACTTTTGACCTATCTGACCACCTCCGGGGTTTTGAGTCCCTGTTGCTAATGACTCGTTGTGCTGAGATGTCAGTAGAGCGGCCTGTATGACCTGAACACCCTCAAAGGTGATAGCATCGTTAGTCACTGCACTATAGGTCTGAGGACTGCCCGTTCCAGTTGCCGTAGGATTCCAGTATTGGTTTGTTAGAGTTATCGTAGCGCCTGAGCCTGTAAAGTTGGCCGTAGATAACAAATGAAACCTAAGCCTTGTGTCTGTTCCGTCAAACTCAACCGTCATACCGCACTTAGCAATAGTGACAGCCGCGTTTATGCTCGCGTTATCAATATCTGCATCAGCACTTGCTAACTTATAGTTAAGATCGTTGGTCGTTGTACTGAATAATCTTCTACGCTGATCGCCTTGTTTCTCTCCTACATTGCAGGGGTAATAATACTCTCTCATTGCGTTCTTGCCGCCACTCGCAATCGCACTTCCTGCTACAGTGTTATACCAATTCAAGGCCCGAACGTCTGAGTCATTCAAGCCGACTTGAGTACCAGAGCTACCACCCGCTGCTAGGTGTATGGTATTCATGCTTAGAGAGCCTGAAGCTGGCAACGTCCCGCTGTGATGAATAGTAATCGCTTGAGTAGATCCTGATGAATAAGAAGCGAAAGGAAAGTTGGGAACATTGTTCCAGAACCACTGAGTATAAATCCCGCCTTTTGTATAGTTATTGCTCGCTGTGGTATTCATTATACTGAAACGAGAAAAGCCACTAGCTGAGGATCTGGTGTAGTTAGTACCATTTATCGTTATATAGTCCCATCCAGCATTTTCATGCAAGCCGTACACTGAAAATGTGATCCGATCAGTGGATGCTTGCCATAGCAGATCACGAACACCATTACCGCCAAACGCGACAACTGATCCGTTCGTTATAACTCCGCTACCGAGGACATCAGTAAATCCAGCTAAAGCAGGAGGATCAAAACCAAAGATGTCAACCGTTGGGATTGTGAATGTGCTTATTGTGACTGCCATTCCGCGATCTGCTCTATCAAGTCTTCTTGCTGAGTTTTAAACAAGTTGATCTGTTCTTCTGGCGTTAGGTTAGGATCAGGTTGCAGATAAAAAACCCCTGCATTTCCATCGCTAAACTGATGGGCAAACTTTAAAACGCCATCCCTCATTGTGTAATCAGTCATCAGTCCAAACCACCGCGCAGATGTCTTTGATCAGTTGACTTTCGCCTGATATGTCACTTTCAATGGTTGATGGTTGCTGATTATCATCATAAACGATAGTATATTTTTCCACCGACTTTACACTTTCCCGATCAATTGGCAGTTGGTCATCATTCGGATCATCCCAAGTCGTTTTTGATTGCACAACGATCACGCTCGTGTCTGCCGGATCTTTAAGTACAATAGAAATTCTTTCTATCTTGTCAGTCTTTGTAATTGCCATGCTTCAATTCCTCAATGGTTTGTTTAAGATCTTCAATTTGCTTTTGCTGCTCTTTTATTGCTTCAACTAAAAGTCCAACAGTGTTGCCGTAATTTAGTGCTAAAAATTCCTCTCCATCTAATGACTTGGACTCATAAACCGCTTCAGGCAAAACCTCTTGAACGTCTTGGGCAATCAATCCGGTTGATCGTTTGCCGTCTTTTTTATAGTTAAACGTCACGCCATTGAGCGCCTGCACTTTTTTGATTGCGTTCGGGATGATTTCTATATTGTCTTTGAGCTTACGATCAGATGGGTCGGAGTAAGCGGTGACGTTGCCCGCGCAAGTAAAGTTTCCTGATTGATCCATTCGCATTTGCACGTTTCTGCCGTAAGACATGAAGTCTAGTTCGCCAGAGGTGTTTCCGCTTCTAACTCCAGCAATTCCCGCGTACTCCTGCAAAGCGTTGCCGTCGGCTTTAAGCATAAAATAAAGGCCAGCTCCGTTCCCGTTGGCAGTAGTTCCGTTTGTGCGAGATAGATTGAGGACACCATACGATCTTGAGGTGCTAGAGTAGTTGCCCGCCTTGTTCATTCTGAAGCCGACGCTGCTAGTGTTTGCTGTCTGGTCAAAAAGGCTTGGGCCGCCGGTATAGGTGAACTCTTGCTTTTGACCGGACATTGACAGGTTGCCGCCAAGCGTTATGCCGTTTCCAAGTGTTAAGTAACCAGCCGTGGTTAGCTGAAATTGGTCGGCTCCACCATCCCACGAGTAAGCTCTGAGATCACCGCTAGTAGTCGATCCTGTACGCCACTGCCATTTCATGTTGCCGCCAATCGCAAAGCGTATGTGCGCTTGGTTAGGTGCATCAGCAATGAACCCACCGTAAAGACCAGCGGCTTGGGCTCTAATTATGCCGTAAGGCTCTGCGATGGTTGCTGGTCCTTTTACGTCAAGCATATAGCTTGGGTTATCGTTATTGATTCCAACGAAATTTGATGTTGGCAATATAGTAAAAGACTGGTTTCCACTGGTATGGTCATATACCGCAAACTTATCGTTTGTCTGTAAATTAACATCCCAGTCCTGAGCATCATTTCTTAGTCTTAATGATGCGCTTGAATTAGTGCCAGCATATAGTCGTGCGACAGCATGACTTGCGTTTACTATGTCTAGCTGGACACCCGGATTGTTTGTGCCAATGCCAAAAAATTGACCATTAGCGGCTACATAGCTTTTATTGCTATTTGAATTTAAGTAATAAGAAGCATTTGTCTCATCATAAATTCCGCAAGCTATTCCGTTACCTCCAAACCTGACGGTAGTGCTGTTTCCAGCTTGCCCATTGTTGTATTGGAGGTACAGGTCGGCTTGGTATCTGTGTATTGTTGCAGAACCACCAGAGCCAAATCCGTCACCGATTCGGATGCCTCCGCTTTCAACAGAAATTGAATCGCTCGCCGTGATATTCCCAGTTACAGATAATGCCTGTGCTGGTGATCCATCCTGTATACCAACTTTTCCGTCGGTAGTTATTACAAATTGATTGTCAACAACGCCAGCCAAACTAAAGTTAGCAATCTGAAATTTGTCGTCATTGCGAAGCCCGACGCGATACATCGCAGTTCCTGCGCGATCAAAACGGATACCGCCAAAGGTTGACGTACCTGTCACGTTCATTGTGTAGCCAGAATAATACGTTCCGTCAGCCACGTTTCCCGCAAGAGTTTGTTGTACTAAACCGTTGTCCTTAATGGTTACTCTATTTGTGCTACTGGTGTTAAGTAGAATGTCGCCGCCTAAATCATTATTAATATAAAGATGTTGATTGCCACCGCTGCCGTATCCGACATACCCTTGCCTTGTCGTGCCATCGGACTCATAAAAAGTCAAATACGCAACATTGGAAGTAGGGTTGGTGCTAGTTCCCTTAATGCCAGACTGATTGCCAAAAAATGACTGCCCTGTGCTGGTAATAGCGCCACTCAAAAAGTTTAAGTTTGTGTAAAGAAAGCTAACCCCTGTGTCGCCAACTATATTTATTTGGTTGCTGTTGTTTGTACCAATGTAGGCGTTACGATCATTATCAGAGTTACGAAACTCCATGTAGTTCCAAGGCACTGTTCCAGTCGTGGTTTCCTTTAATACCAGCTTTGCGTCAGTGCTTGACGTTATAATGACTGGCGAATTAGAAGTAACCCCTGCACTTGTCACGCTACCTGTGGCGGTAATAGCACCGCTAGAGATAGTGCCAACGCCAGTTAAGTTTTGACTGTGGAAATTAATTGAGCCAGTCGCAGGAATTGAAATTTTAGCGGCATTGTTCGTTCCTATAATTACGGGCGCGGCGCCATACGTTCCAATTGATAGACCCGCATCAGTAGAACCGCTAGTTAATACGACTGATTTGTTTGCCGATCCTTGCCCAAAAATTGTTAGGTTTACCGATGGTCCATAGGTTTTGACATAAAACTCTTTGGTTGCACTGGTAAGCGTATTAGTTATGTAGAGGCCGGGCTGCGCATAATTGTCATCGTCGTGAATTCTAATAGAGTTCACTGAACCGTTAGCATCCTGCGTAAACCCGCCGGTGATGCTAATAGCTCCACCAAACGAAGCCAAACCATCGCTCAGGGTGAAATCAACTAATTGTTGCGTTACCGCCCCATCATTGTCACTTAGAGCTTGAGCAGAGAACTTGTTAGAGTCTAACGTCCACCTTGCTCGCTTAGTCCCAGTGGTTGAACTTGTATCCTCAAAATTAAGCTCTGGAGGATTTGCAACAAGGTTTAAATCCATAGTAGAGGTGTGAGTGAATGTTATTGCAGATTCGCCTGAAGTATTGGTGCTAAGGATCTTGTAAAGACTCCCGCTCCCTAAATAACTTGTGTCGCTTCCGTAACGAGCATACGGCTCATAAAGAACAATACGATCTGTCCATCCAGTTCCAGTAGTGTTACCGGCTCTTGGCCCTGCGACGATATAATTGATCTCACCTCCGTTTCTATTAGTGCCAGCAAGTCGCCAAGCAGAAAAGCCAGTTTGTACACCCGTGTCAAGCGTACCGATACGCCAAGTGTTCACTCCGTTTCTATAGCGCACCCACTGGTGCCATGCGCTGCCATTGTTGCTATCGGTTAAAATATATTGCCGCTCCTTAGTCCCGTCAGCCAAGATAAAGGCATCGGTTTCATCTGAACTTACAAAACCAGTATTAAGAGTGGTTATGTCACCGACGATAACGGTGTTGTAAGACCATGTGCGTCCATCGTTATCAACGGAAAATTTTTCAGTACCACCAGTTCCCGTTGAGTTGCTGACGCTTGTTCGTAAACTCACCAGTTTATTAGTGCCTGAAGATGCGGCAGTATTTACAACGAACGCTGGAAAAGTCGGTGCCGAGGATGCTTGGTGGAATACACCAGCCGATGCGCCAGCGGTGCCTGAATCCGTCTTGACGATGATAGGGTCTTCATCAGCCGAGGCTTCAATTACGAGTGTGCCTTCAAATAAACTGCTAAAAGGAAGATGAGTAAGTGAGCGAACCCTTAGTTGTTCGGTGAAAAAGGCATTCCCGTCATTAGCTATCCTAAAACGAATAGGATTTGCCAATGGGCCGCCTGAGTTTGAAGCACCATGTCGCAAGCGAAAGCCGTTAGTGTTGTCTGACGCTAAGGTTGTTAAATACCCAGCGTTATCGGTTAGTTCAAAACGGCGAGCCTCTGCTCCTGATCCAGACGAAGCTACGCGAATAGCCGCAACTGCCGAGCTTCCTGTATTGTAGTTCCATAAGCGCATTACGCTGTCTGCGTCTGTAGTTATGCGAGCGTCAACAACAGAACCCGCAGAAAAATTACCGTGGCCTACAGACAGCAAGTCATCAACCCTTAGATTGTCAGTTATTCTTGCGCTGCCATAAACTTTAAAAGCAAATCCGGTTTCTGGGGCTCCTAAAAAGCCCCAGCCACCAGTGTTGTTTTCATACTTTGCCACAACAGCGTTACTATTGGGGTCATAAAACCCAGCAAACCCGTCCGTAGTATTAGGTGACCAAATATAAGAATCAGTGCCGGTGAACTTTAAATCGCCTGTAATAGAAACGTCAGAACTAAAGGAGCCCGTAGTGCCTGATAAGCCTCCTGTCAAAGTGCCTCCAGTCAAAGGCAAGTGACCCACCTGTGAGTAGGTATAAGCTGTGTTTGCGTTTGTTGAGCTACCGCTAGGCCATGTGACGGCATGACTAAGCTCAAAGGTATCGGTTGCCGTCTTCCATAGAAGAGAAGCATCTGTGGTTGCGTCTACCGCATCTTGAATCGTTATACCCGCGTTATTCGCGGTGCTAGATGAGTCGCCCGTAGAATAGTTTAGGACGATGTTTGGATCTTTCACCGTCAGATTGTCAGTATTTACGGTGGTGGTAGTTCCGCTCACCGTTAAATTTTGAACAGTCAAAGTGTTGGTGGAATCGTTAAAGGTCAAGTTAGCTGACGCAGCCAAAGACCCGCCGTCATTGTATTGAATCTGGGTATCACTTCCTGCTGGGCCTGTTACTGCGCCAGCGTTTACTGCTACGCCATTTATATACAGGCCATCCAAAAAATTAGCATCGCCATCAAAAGTTAGCTTGCTACCATCATAGGGGACGTACATGGCAAAATTTGGATTGCCTATACTGCCTAAAATACCGCTACCTGACCCTATAGAGTCTCTGTCATTAAAGAAGTAAAGCCCATGCAAAGGCCCATAGGCTGAGTTTGGTGTGCCGCCTGTTGTTCCTCTGCCTCCGAAGAATATAGCCGTAGAATCAGAATCTGCCGCGTTAGCCCCTTCTTTGGACATTAGATAAACAGAGCCGCCTTTGATTAACGTCTCGTTGTCTCTGTTGTTGTCTGTGAAAATCGTAGTGTGAGCGCCGCCAACAAACACAGCCTGACCAAAATCGGGATGCACAAATGATGAAGCGTTAGGTATAGATACCCTCCGCTCTGTCGCAGTCGGAGATCCTGTGGAGGGGTATGGGCTTAAAGATCCGTCAGTGACAGTTATGACTACTTTTATAAAGTAACGCCCTTTAGGAAATACAACTGTATTCCTGCTAATCGGTATGTTTATAAAGTAGTCGTTATCAACTAGACCAACCGGAACTGATGTGCCGTCTAAGTCATCACCAAACGGAGACATGGTTGGATAATCATCAAGGATGCCATTTCTAGTGTCTAATGACGCAACATAACTTCCGCTATCTTTAACTCTAAAGTTAGAAAAAACGTAGTTAGTTCCAGTATCGGTGTACCAACTGTCAGCAGTAATGCTTCTAAAAGATGTCCAAGTGCCCGGACTACCAGTCGATGCGTCAGCGTAGAAAAGCTCTACCTGTATACTGTCCATAATGCCGTTTCTAGCATTTGCTTGACTAGATTGCGTCCCAGATGTGAGCGGCCCTAAGTAATAGCTAACTACAAAGTCTGGGAAGGCTAGATCCTGCCTTCTGTTATCAAACAGAAAGTAGCTTGAGTTATTAGCAAGTACAACAGTCGCGCTTTTTTGGCTTGTGGTATACCTAGACTCGGATGAATAGTCTTGTTCTCCGCCGGTAGCAAAGCTAACAGTGTTAGCATCTACGTTTAGCTTTGACCCGTCCCAAGTAAGCACTTCGCCAGAAGAATCACCAACCGACAGCTTGTATGCGTCTGTGTCGTAACCTAAGAAGAATCCTGCTCCAGTGTTGAACGAAGACATCGTGCCGCCGTACATGGAGCCGGTATTGCTTACGCTAACGCTTCCAGTGAACGTCCCAGAGGTTGCGGTTATGTCTCCGGTAACGGCCAAATTAGTGCCGTCAAACGTCAGCGCCTCGCCGCTTGAGTTGCCTATGCTGAATTTATAGGCGCTTGAATCATAGCCAAGGAAAAAACCTGTGCCGGTGTTATAGCCACTTTGACCGCCCTTTATAGAGCCGCCCTGATTCATGGTGATGCCGCCCTGAGTGACGGTTGTGCCAGCTTCAATCCCGCTAGTCGCTACGTCCTGACCTGTCGTTGTGGTCGCAGAGCCGGTATTGATTGAGATCGTATCGTTGTTTATGTCTATTCCAATCGTTGGATCGGCTACGTTATCCCAGTCTACTTCTACCGCTCCAACTGTAGCAAATACCGTTGTATTCGGGTCTGAATTAGGCTCTAGGTCAGACCTTGACGCAGCATCAGTCCCAACATTCTTTATCGCTCTAACCCAATAATATCTAGTGTTTCCTGGGACAATAGTTTCCCACAAATTACCTGTTCCACTTCCTGTTGCTGTTGCGGTAAAAACAACCCCAACGGTATTAGATGCAGCTCCCATCGCCGTAAAGTCTGTATTTCCTATGGTTCTAATCGTGTAGGTATCACCTACATTTACAACCGAAGGAGAAAAGATCAAAGACTTGTTTGATGAGTCATGAATAAATTGTGTGCCGTCTGTCTCGCCTATTTTGACTGCTGAACTGAAATTGGCATTACGAGATGCATAGACATAGATCGTCCCGTAATCCGCTGGTCTTAACGGGTTAACCCAGTTCAACTCGTTGCTTTTTAAGCCAGGGGTTGCAGTAAGTCCTGAAGGGCTAGGAACGCCCCTGAATGCGTCCGTGATGTCGCCTGTCGCGCTAATTGTGGAATACTCATTCTCCGATGGATCTGGATCATCATACGCTTGGTCAGAATCCTCTCTCAACGTAAGGTTAATACCTCCGTCATCGGAGAAAGTCCAGCCGATACATTCAAATATCTTGTTTGACCAGCTAAGATCAGAAACGGTTACTCTTACGCGATCTCCTACTGCAATCCTCATCGCAGAAAGATTTGCAGGGAAGTTTATTATCTGCTGCTGGCTACTTTGCTGTATTAGCTTGTTTGCAATTCTTTGCGCCATGTACGAAGTGTTCGTCATGTTCAACGCAATTTCTTTCTCTAATACCTTGTTG
>Ga0222719_10004813_pt1 | contig 11782 bp, 9 predicted proteins | sample C33_34DmetaG_FD_165039 | JGI IMG/M metagenome (GOLD analysis project Ga0222719, IMG submission 165039) | Estuarine water microbial communities from San Francisco Bay, California, United States - C33_34D | ecosystem: Environmental > Aquatic > Marine > Unclassified | place: USA: California...
TCAACATATACACCAGGTACATCTTCATCTACATTATCACCTGCCCTTACCTGAAATGAACCAGGCGAACGGCAGATAGTTCCATATTTACGATGAGGAGCACCAGAAGAATCCATCGTGATATAATGGTTCTTTGATTTTCCATTTCTCAATAGAACGGATGAAAGAACATTATCTTGAGTAATATGACCAAATTTTATTTCACCGTCGGATTGTCCATACCTAATTGTATGATAATTTTTTACTTCTGCCATTAAACTTTACCTACACAATCAATCACAGTTATAACTTTATCTTGGAATGTTGGTTCTTTGAGTTCATCATCACCAACTCTATCTATACAAAGTTTTGGTCGTAATACAGCATTATAACCGGTTTCAGATTGAATGTAAAGTGTTGGATATTCAGTGAAACCTTCACCACTTTCAGTGACCTTGATAGAAGTTACTCTACCACGGGCATCAAATTTAGGTTCTGCAACTACACCAATGTCTGGTTCAATAACAATTTGGTCTCCAGGAGAATAATTGATACCACTTTCATCGATAAAGATTTCACAAAGATATAGAATGACAGGATAAGAACCGTTGGATGATGTTGGATAGTCACCTGATGGTCTTCTATATTCCGGTTTGGGTGTAGTAAAGACACCAGGCAATTCAATAAGAACAGGATTACCACCTCGAATAGTTTCACCACCACCTTGACCACCATCACTGGAACCATTATTACCATCACCATTATTTCCGACACCATTACCTCCTCCACCAGTTCCACCACCACCGGTACCTCCTCCACCGGTACCACCATCTCCACCGGGAGTACCAGTTCCAGGTAGAGTAATTATAGTAGGGTCTCCACCGGGTTGTGGATTTGTGACTACAACTGTACCTGGAGGAAGAGTTACAATAGTTCCGGGGTCAACAGTAACCACTTCACCTGGTGGAATAGGTGACCATGATCCGTCAGGATTTTTTATAACTGTATCATCTGGGTCTGACCAAGTATATTCATTACCACCTCTACTTCCGTCTGGTGCAGGAAGATAACCAGTTCCTGGTTCTATAATTTCAATATCTGTAATACCAGTTTGTGTATTACCATCATCATCAGTGTAAGTATCTACAATAGGTCTAATGTATGCACCACTACCCTTACCACAGTTATCATATACCTTTCCATAAGAATTTTCATCATATCCAACTCCAAAACTTACCATATCAATTCCAATGACCTCACCTAATGCACCAATGACAAGATTACCAGCGGCGCCACTACCAGAACCAAAGAACTGTGAAGTAGGTGGTCCACAAAATACTGGTCCAGTGTCACAACTAGTTTGATTGAATACTTCACTAAGGTCCATATTGAATGCGTTATCAATACTATCTCCTATATTATCAACAGAACCTTGAACTGTTGATGCAATATTCTTTGCACTATCAACAATAGAACTGATGTCTCCTGCAGATACTTTACTACCACCACTTAAAATATTCCATTCATCAACATTTGAACACTGTGGTTTTTCTTCACAAGATAAGAACGAAAGTACATCAGTAATGATACCTAAAATCTCACTAACAATACCAACAGACTGACCAATCAACGAATTAATTCCTGACAATGCACTGTTTATAATACCAGATATCGCACCAATAAGTTGTCCAAGAATATTACCAATTAAATTATCTACCAGACACTCCAAACCATTAATAGCTTTATTTGCAGCATCTTTCAGAAAATTACCAATTATTGACAATAACTGGCTAATCAACTTTCTGAAGAGACAAGCAATCAAATCATTGATACTTTCAACCGCAGTCTTCAACGCAGGTCTTTCATTTGGAAATAATAAAGAATATGTTTTCTTAAGAGCATCATTAGTGGTCTTGATAACAAATTTTTGAATTTCAGTAAAAATCCACTTAATTCCACTTGTAACAAATTTTGCTCCTTTGTTAAGTGCTTTATTAATTTGTTCTTGAATATCAGATACTTGATTTGTTACCGCACTAGAATAACTATAAATTGATTTCTGAAGTTTCTGAACCTCTACAACAATATTCTGAATTTCTTTCTGTATTTTACCTAGTGGTATTGGTTCACAATCAGATGGTGTTGCAAGTGGGTTTGTTGGTTCCTCTGATGCAGCCTTTGATGCAGCTTCTTTTTGTGAACTACTACCGGTAACAGATTCTATTAAAAAAGGATTATTGGGTGTTCCACCTGCAGTTCCAGGAACAAACATGTTCCCACCATTCTCTTCAGTCTGGTCGGGAGTAATTAACTCCCCACCCTGTATCATTTTTTGAGTATAGAATGGCACATAATCTTCTGGTAGAAATCCACTGTAATTAGTGAATCTTACTCCAGCTGGTCGGTTCTTTGTAATTGCTTGATATTCATTTCTTCCGAGTACTGCAGAAATAATCGGTATCTGTCCTTCTTCTCCATCAAGAAAATATCCACGAACAAAATCACCTTGTGCAAGGTTTGCAGATTGTGATGAGGTTCTACCACCGGCACCAGCAGTAACTGGATATTCAACATATGCCCACTGCAATTCCTCATCAGTAACTTCTTGAGTATCAAAAGGGGTATACCCTACAATTGCAACTCGATATCTTTCACCAAATCCTTTTATATCTTCATTAGAATCTTTGGGGTTCTCTGGTTTATTTTCTTTCCAGGAGTCTTCACTGGCAATCTGGCCTACCCACCAAACATACCCATCTCTTCCTATCGAATGTGTCTTGATACCAAAATCTAACATTAGTTTACACCACCAAAACCTGTAGTTTTACCGAAAGAGTCTCTTACCAAACCCAAACTTGTATATGTTTCTCTTGGAGTCACTTTATGACATACACTTGCTACCATATATTTACCTCCACTTTGTTGGTTCGTTTCTTTATTTAATTTAGTTTCCAACTGTGGAAAATCACATTCAATCATATCACCCGCCTTGATTGAGAAATCACCAGCAATCATAATATTTGTTTGAACCGTAAACATTTGATTGTATCTCATAAATGTTTGGACAAGAGCCTGTTCAGAATCAAAATTTTGTTTTGTTTGGTCACTCTTCCAAGTATCTAATTGCTCATTTCCTGTCCCATTTGGGTTAACGCCAATATCTTTAAGATAAGAAAAGTATCTAGTCGGACTTTGAATGAATTTTTCATTTACATTTATATAATCCCTACCAGCATTCTTTACACTATCCTTTGCATTATCGATATTAAAATCCATCTGTTTATAAATCATCCCAGTTAAATCGAAATAAGTTGTCTTATTATTATAAGCACCAAAACTTATATTTCGAGTCATATCAATATCACTTTCGATATTATATGATAATATATTTGCATCATAACCAGCAACTAATTTACCGGTATCATTGAACAAAAATTTCTTTATCGGGTCTTTTGAGAACAGACTATCAATGGATTTAAAACATAAACCATCTCTTGTCTGAAAGAATAAGTATCCACCAGGTCCAGAATTTTCCCCAGAAGATGTTGGAACTGATTTAGATGCCAACCAGGTACAAATATAAAAGGGACTTCGAGTATTACCCATAAAATTATAGGTATTTGAAGTGTCATCAATATCGATTAGATTTTCTGTACCCAACACATCGGCTAAAATTACTCCAACATTTGTTCCAATATTACCCTCGTATCTTTTAGTAACTCTTGTCTGTTCGTTCAAAAAATATTCTTCAGATACAAAATTAAGTTGATATACATCTTTAGTTGTATCCGGGATTCCATTTTGTACTCGATTGACATACATTCCATTGTCAATCTTTAACTCATTTCCAATAACATCTTCAATAATAATATCAGTCTTTTCACCACCTCTAATTGGTAGAGAATCTAATGTACTTGGTGCAGAACCTTCAAGTTGTTCACCAGTTTCTACAACAATTGCACTCGATGTAATATAATTCGACAATACATTTTCATAATAACGATATTCTACAACACCATTAGACAAATCAATCTGTCTACCACCTTTATTTGAAGTAATGGTAAATTTCTTTAGATTACCTGGACCTGTTTGAGGATTATTTAATACCATATTATTGTTTAAACAGTTTGTTTTCCATCATAATCTGTAAGTATGTATCTTTGGCTGAACCACTACCAATAACGGCAGGACCTCCACCACCAGAACTAGTACCCCCACCTCCACCAGTAGGTACCTCAATAGGCATGAATATAGTTCTCATTTTTTCATAATCTGTCTGTTTACTAATTTCTTCTGCGGTTTGTCTTTCTGCAGGTGGTGTCACTTGTGGTTGTTGTGGTGCAATATTGAAAAACTCTGCAGCTTTATTTTTAGGGACTTCTACATGAACATGATTATAATGTCCGGCTGATTGCCAAATAGTAGTGTAACCTTTTGATTTCCAGAATTGACTAACTTTGTCACCAACTGCTTTACTAGGAACTGGAATATCAAATGCACGGTTTTCATGGTGTCCTGCACCTTTATGTTCATTAATCTCATAGTTGGTATCATCAGCCAAAGGACTGATATCATAGTTACCACTACCATAGGTACCCATTTCCCGAATTTGTAAGTTCTCTGGATTAAAAGTTGGTTTTCTTTGTGAAGTATAACCAAATTGTGTTCTAAACTGTCGAAACTCTTCAATATCAGTCTGAACTCTACTCTTACCTGCCTGAGCTGGAGCTCTTAGTGCAGGTGGTTGTTGTTGTTGATATTGACCTCTATCAAATTTAAGTGCCTGTTGAATTTCACGGGAAGGAATACTTGCAGCATTATCACCAATTCCCGCATATCTTGACTGATCGACCCCTCTCCCAGCCTCTGGTCTCGATAAACCAACTGATGCAAACTCTCTTGCAACTCCCTGCGCAGCTGCAACAACATCATCAGATTCACCTCTCAAATATCTACCAATTTCAGGTCTTTTTATATTGATAACATATGTTTTGAACTTTTCCTGAGTTGCCTCGTCAAATTTGTCTGATCTACTTACACCACCTCTAGGATGATTGACCCACTCAGACATCGTAGTATCAATAATTTGATATTTACCAACTGCAAATACTTTTCCTGCAGCTTGTGCATCCATAATCTCACCTACGGTCATTTCAGTAAGATCTTTACCAAATACTTCTTGTGAACCACCAGGTGTATCACCAGCATTTCCTCGGTTGACCGAGTTGTATCCACCCTCTCCACCAGCAATTATCTCAAAGGTAGTTCCACCTGCAGAACCCGGAATAGAACCATCAGGAGAATTGTCAGTACCAATTAAATCTTTTAGTAAACCCATACCGGGTATTTGTATATTTTTTAAATCTTCTACAACCTTTTCAAGTTGTGGAAACTGATCCCCGATAGTTTTGATTAGACTTTCAATTTGAGTTTTTATAAATTGCGCTGGTGCTGAATTTATAATATCCTTTATAATAGGCAATACCGTATCAATAAGAAACTTACCAGCTTCTATCATCGGTTGAAAAAGATATTTGTTAATGAGTGCAAATACTTCCTTAATTTTCTCTACAACACCCTTTATAACTTCAATAATTGGTTTGATATTGTCAAGTATCATCAATACAAGACCACCAAGTAGGATATTTACAAAGAAGTTTTTAATTCTATCAAAAAATGGAATCTTACTGAGTAACTTTTTACCCAAGGATAAGACACCACCTACCATTCCAAACCCAACTTCTCTCAGTTTGGCCAACATTTTATTTTTTCTTTTAGTCTTATCCTGATTATCTTTTCTTTTGAACTTTAAAAAACTCTTAATAGTACTTCCTAATTTAGATACCGATGACTGAATCGATTCAAGTACATTATCTAATTGACCATTACCAGTATTTGGTTTTAGTTTCTTTATCTTAGGAGTTGATGACTTACCACCAAAAAACTTTTTACCCGATACTCGTGCAGGTGCAAGTTTCTTTTGTGTTGAAGGTTTTTTAGTGTCTTCTTTCTCTTTGCGTTTGACAAGTTTTCCAGCAACTTCTTTACCAGACTTTGGTTTCTTTTTACCAGAACCAATTAGACCTTTTGCTGCACCGAGTAATAGTGGTAATGCCATTATCCTACCGCCGTAAGGTTAAAAATTGCACCAACTTGTGTTGGGTTTGGGTTATTTCCATCTGTTGATGAGAATGATGCAGCTGAAGCTCGACCACCACTCGCACTTGAAAGTTCGGTATCACCAGAACCTCCTCCACTTAATGGCAATACTACTGGAGCCGGATCAGTATTGGGTGCTGCTGGTGGTTCTGGTCTACTATGACCTGGTTTGACTTCCATCAAGTTTAGTCCTCTTATCAAAGAATCTTCTAGAGGTTTAGTGAGTATATCTAAATCAGACTTAGGTACTTGACCACTTAGTGCAGACTTTTGAAGACTTGGTGACATATTACCAAGTTCAATCAAACTTACACCTCGGTTAGTTCCTCCAAGACCACCTCTATGCTCTCTTGGGAATGCACCATAATTTTTTGCAAAGTCTGCCTCAACTGGATTGATAGCATCAGTACCAGGCATTGGAAGAATAACACCTCTACCTCCACCTGGTGATGCACCAGATTCTACTGATGCATCCATATGTAATTCAATTACTTCATATCCTCTCTCCTCAAGAGCTTTCAATCTATCCTGCTGTTTAGTGAATGCTTCCTGTGTTAATTCTGTTTCTGCATGCATGTTCATTACTGTAACTGGCACATCAGGTCCAACTCGTTTTCTCAAGTTAGCTACTAAATTATCTGCCAATTGTGGAGTGATTTCCATTTCACCTGGCGCACCAAGTCCTGCAGCATGACCAGGAACAATAACAAAACCCTTTGGCCCTCCATCTGACCCTGCACCATAGTCTGCTGTTGGTGCAGAACTCTGTTTTCCTAACAATGAAGTTTTAGGTATTACAGGTGGAGTTGTTGAAGGCACAGGTGTTGTGGAGCTATCTGTTTCGGTTGCCTTTTCAGTATAAGTATAACTCTTTTTATCTTCCGAAATCTCAACCAATCCTCTTCGTTGTGCTTCACGAAGATACATTGCAGCATCATCTGCAATCATTGATGTCATTCTAGGTAACGCAGGATTGTCTTCCCCCATTTGTTTCGTTAATTGTGCAATATCGTTTTCAGCCTTTTCAAGCGACTTTATAATATCAGTATCACTGGCTGCTTTGGGTCCTACACCAAAATTCCCCGCAATTCCAGAGACAAAATCTTGTATTTGGGGCATAAAATAATCTAAAGCGGCAAACCCTACAGCACCTAGTATTCCACCTCTAATAGTACCACCAATACCTCTACCACCTCCAGCTCTAGGTGCTCGTCTACCCGGTTGAACAGTTCTTCCACCACTCTGGGTAACTCTTCCCCCTCCAGTATTTCTTCCACCACCGCGAGTTATATTCTGACCAGGTTGACCAGGCCTACCTTTAGTCCTACCAGCATTCTTACCAGTTCCTTGTTTTTGACCAGTATTACCTCCAGGTGTGTTTTTTGGAGTTGGTGTGTTCTTTGGTGGTCTAAATTTGTTTATTATTTTTGGTATTATACCTAAGAAACCTCTTAATACAAATAATACTCCTTTTATTAGAGGAGAAAATAGTTTCAAGAAACCAAGTATTTTTGCGCCAATCCCAATTCCAACCAGGGCAGCAATGCCCAGAAGGATTTTATCTAGATTATCTGTAACAAATGTAATTACATTCTGAATTTTCTTTTGATTTTCCTCTTTCTGAAACCAATCAAGGGCTTTCAGTATAAAACCACCAAGTAAGATATTCTTGAAGAATCTCTTGATCATATCAAGGAAACCCATCTTCGGAGCTTTGAATCCTTTCAGTGCATTAGTTGCTTTCGTCTTTGCATTCTTTTCAGACTTCTCTTCTTCTGCTTTTTGTGCAGCCTTTCTTGAAGTCTTCTCTTCTTGTTCCGATTCTTTCTTCTCTTCTCCCAATATATTCTTAAGAAGACTATCAATACCAAGTAAACTTTGGTTGATATTCTCGAAAGAATCTGTAACCGCTTCTCCCTTTACTTTAACTTTAGTTGATTCTGCTTCTTTAGAACCACTTAAAAGTTTTTGGGTATTGACTGCAGATTTATTATATTTTCTACCACTTTGAACTACCTTGGAGATATTAACAGACTTTTTCTTTGGTTTAAATCTACCAGTCTTACTCTTTACTCTCTTAAATTCATTAGTAAGAAGTTCTGTCTCTTCAGTTGGAATCTGACTTTTAGACATTCTGCCTGCAGCCATCTTCTCACGAAGAAGAGTCTTATAAGTATCGTAATCAAGGTCAAATGCATCTTCTAAACCCAACAATCTCAATATTGTTGGATCAATAGTTTCATTAGTAGATTGTTGTTTGGTATCTTCTTTCTTCTCGGCACTAAACTTCTTAACAAGGGCGGTTACAGCCTTCTTGTCTGGTTTTTCAGATGTAGTCTTTGGTTTAGAAGTTTCTTTTTTTATATCTTTTAGAATATCATCGAGACCTTCTGGTATATCTTCCTCTATCTCTTTATCACTTTTTCTTGCAGAATATACATCTCCACCTTTTTCTTTCGGTGGTCTCATTGGACCTTGTGGTTTGGCTTTTGCCTTAGGGGTAAACTTTTTATCTCCCTTCAGTTCAGTTTCCTGCATACCCGCCATCATTCTGGCAGTGTCAAGGAATTCACCCATACCCTTTATAAGTTCACTGTCAACCTTACTTTGTTGATCGGGTGGTAATGAATTATAATATTTTGACAATGACGATATTTGTTTATCATCTAATTTAGAGGCAAGATCCTTCCCTAACTTATATTCATAAGCCTTTCTTAATTGTTTAGGATCTCTAGCCATTCTGTCTTGCCTTTTGCTTTTGTTCTTCTTCCTCTAAATGTTGTTGTAAGAGAGCAACGTAAATGTCTCTTTCAAAGGGCATCATATTTTCAATTTCAGTGAGAGAGTATTTGTGGTATTGCATCATCGCAAAGTTTAATTTAAAATAACTCTCTAGATCCATATGGATCATGCCTATGCGAAAAAACTGGATAAACCCTCCAAAACGATAGTACTTTTTACTTTAGTGATTGGGTTTGTAATCTCAATTGTATGAGATAGTTTTGGCATAGTCTCAAAGAATTGTTCAATTTCTTTGAATTGTGTTGAACTCATCTGTTCCAAGAAGTCAACGACTTCCTTTTTAGTACAATCATCAGTAGACCAAACATCATCTTCATTGTAAATCTTATCAATACAAGAAGCAATTAATTCAAATGATTGATTAATGTCAGTATCACCTTCAAAATCGAAGTTGTTTGAAATGAATTGTTCCAATGAAGGATACTTCATCTCCATCATCAAAGTATCATCAAGTTTAATCTTATTAGTGTGGTTTTCGTTAGTTTGAACTTGAATGTCCTCAAGGTCAATAGTAACTGTTACATTTGTTTCACCATCATCAGGTGCCACAATGTTTACCTCAACTTCTTCACCAACTGACCGAGCTCTGATATTCAAGAACAAATATTCAATATCAAAAGTCGGAAGTTTCTCTACTTTAATACCTCTCGTAAGAATACAACTCTTCAGAACAGATTTGATTGCAGTTGTAATCTGTTTTGTGTTCTCACTTTCGAGAGCAAGAACTAGAAGTTTTTCTTCTTTAACTAGAAAGGGTCTATAAGTAATTTTCTTCTGTGTTGATGGTAATACCAAGTCATACTCAGGAGTTACAATCTTTGGCAAAGGCATAATAAACTACAATAATAAGTGAAACTATTTATTAGGCAAATCTACGCTCTCTAACATATCTGGTATAAGACATGGAGATATTATATTTTAAAACATCACTTGCTTCGTAACTCACACTAGTTGGTGCAATACTAATCGGGAATGCATCGATAAAAGTATATCGCAACTGATAACTATCATTGGCACGTCTTCTTTCTGTCGTTGCATTCTTTTCAAATTTGGTTACATGTATCGGACTTCTATAGCTATTGGGATAATTCATCCGATAAGATACTGCGGAATTTTCATATCCAATATTATTCACATTTTGTCCTGCAATAAAATCAACCCAACCATCAAACAATTCAATCACATCATATCTATTATTGACCATAAATGTCAAATCAAGAGTATTTCCAAAGTCTTTCCGATATGCCATTTTTTCTGACATACCAGCGAAATCATTTGTTGCTTCATGAGTGAAAAGATTTACACCAGGAAGTGATGCGGCAGAACACATCAATTCAACATTTTCACCATCTGCATAATAATTGAAATTTCTTGCATTCAAGAAAGTCATTACACTGATTGGTGGTTGAACTTTGACTTGATATACAGATGTCTGGGCAACATGAAGAATTTTACTCTTTAGTGCCGATGTTTTGACTGAATTTGGATATGGTCCAGGCATCTAAATATTTCTACATTATAATACTATGTATATTAGATGGGTCAAAGTATAAAGTCAATTTATAAACCATCACATCCTGAAAAATACCTTGGCAATTCGAACAATATTATTTGTAGAAGTTCTTGGGAAAGACAGTTTTGTAGGTACTGTGATGTGAATCCAAATATAGTGAAATGGGCATCAGAAGAGTTCTCAATACCTTATATTTCACCAGTTGATGGAAGACCACATAGATACTATCCAGACTTTTTGATTGAAGTGAAAGAAAAGAGTGGTAAACTAAAAAAGTATGTAATTGAAATTAAACCCAAGAAACAAACTCTACCACCAGTCAAAAAGAAAAGAGTGACTAAAGGGTTTATTGCGGAAGCAAAGACTTATGCAGTCAATCAGGCAAAATGGAAGGCAGCAGTTGATTTTTGTAAGGATAATTTAATTGAGTTTAAGATTATCACAGAAGATGAACTCTATCACTGGAAGAAATGAATAGATTTAAAGAAGAGGATGAAAATAGGATCTCAAGTATGACAGATCCTGATGACATGATGTTAGAAATCATGGAAATTCTAACCGATGTAGAAGTCATTCCTGATGTTGGTAAGTATTACACATTCATCTATCGGGCAAAAACACCGAGAGTTGAATATGACCAGTTTCCTTTGATTGCTTGTGTTGGTGTCTTTGAATGGGGTTTTCGTGGTCTAAACTATCATTGGGGCGATTTTAGGAATTATACTTGGGAAGAATCAGATACTCTTCGTGTAGTTGACCCTATGGAACTTAAAACACTTCGTGCGATTCCTTATCAAAGTTTCAGAATAAATAACTAAACGGGTTAGTAACCATTATTAGGAGAAATAAAATAGTGGCAAAGGATACTTCAGGTTGGAAGAGTTTGGGAGTAAATGATCCAACGAAATATCAAGCAACCTTAGAGTTAAATCAAACTAGTGGTAGAAGGAACCCACTAACTGGCCAAACAGATAGTAAACAAAAAGTAATTTACATTACTGACAGAGCAACTGGAAGTTATGATGCTTATGCCGAGGGTGCCTTTGGTAGTAGATCATTAATATATCAATACAATCCTTCAAAACTATCACCAACCATAGTAGATCAAAATCAATACGATAAACTTTTTACGAAAGAAAATAGTCAACAATATACAAATACACATAAAGAGATAAGAATAGCAACTTTAGCTTTAGCAAAAGAGAATGTCTCTGGTAGTACCTCAAAAAAACAATATCAACAATTAGGAAAAACACTTGGTTATAAGTCACTTTCAAATACCGTAGAACCACCGGTACCACCGGCCGTTGTTGAACTTGAAGTAGTACC
>Ga0222719_10004815_pt1 | contig 11774 bp, 8 predicted proteins | sample C33_34DmetaG_FD_165039 | JGI IMG/M metagenome (GOLD analysis project Ga0222719, IMG submission 165039) | Estuarine water microbial communities from San Francisco Bay, California, United States - C33_34D | ecosystem: Environmental > Aquatic > Marine > Unclassified | place: USA: California...
CTGATAAAGCAATAAAAGGTGGACATTTTGATAAATCACTTATCCCAGTTTATAATGCTGATGGTGAATTAGTTCTTGATAAAGAAGAATTTCCTAGACCAGAAACAACTTTAGAGGGTTTGTCGCAACTTAAAGCCTCTTTTGAATCTCTGGCTGATTATCCTCTAGATGAAGAAGGAACCACTTTCAGAAAATTAGTATTACAAAAATATCCAGACCTTGAAATTAACCATGTTCATCATGCAGGTAATAGTTCTGGAGTAGTTGATGGTGCAGCTGCTTTATTATTGGCATCCCCTAATTATGCTCAAGCCAATGGAATGAAACCAAGGGCAAAAATAAAGGCGATGGCAAATATGGGAGACTCACCAACTTTAATGTTGAACGCTCCTGTACCAGCTGCCAAAAAAGTTTTAGAAAAAGCCAACTTATCTATTAGCGATATTGATTTATTCGAAGTAAATGAGGCCTTTTCTGTTGTTACAGAAAAATTTATTCGTGATCTTGATATTGATCGTGAAAAAATTAACGTAAATGGTGGAGCCATGGCATTAGGCCACCCAATAGGTGCTACCGGATCAATTCTAGTGGGAACTGTTTTAGATGAATTAGAAAGAAGAGATCTTCAATTTGGTTTAGTAACAATGTGTGCTGCTGGCGGAATGGCTCCCGCTGTAATAATCGAAAGAGTTTAGTTCCTACCGACTCATTTCAGAGTCAGTAAGAATCTTAGTTAAATAAATAGAACTTGTTTAATCTGGGGAGGAATAAAAACAAGTTCTATTATTTACTAATTAGATAAATGCTGGTGCAGCTACAAAGATAGTAATTGCTATGAGAATGATATGGGGAAGTATTTTCAACATTATATTTCCTTTTAAAAATTAATTACAATTCTTATAAACAAGATTCATGCCAATTATTTTTTTTCGTAATTTTTTATTAAGAAAATAAAGATAGACTTTAATATTTATTTCTGTGACAAAATTTTATCGATTAGGGATGGATAAAAATGTCAGAATTATCTCAAGCACAAAATCTAATAACGCCTAGAAATCAAATAAGCTTAATTGGTATTCTTCTATGCGCATTTTCAGCGCCTTTAATAATGCCATTAAATATTATCGCAATTTCACAAAGATTTGTTGATGCAACAAATGCTCAAATTGGAACAATAGCAACTTTTGAAACCTTAAGTATCTCAATTGCTTCAATTATTTTATCCAGAATAGTTAATAGACTTGATAGAAAGAAGATTTTTATTGTAGCAGCAATTTTTGTCATTTTAGGAAATATTTTAACCATATTAGCGCCTACTCTAAACTTTGTAATTTTAGCTAGAATATTTTCTGGTATAGGTTCCGGTGCAATTGTCGCAACAGTTGTCGCAACTATTGCAAGAGGATCTAATGCACAGATGACTTTTGCTTTTTTGAACTCAGGCGTTGGAGTTATGGGAGTTTTACTTCCTTTTTGCCTTCCAATAATTATTTCATCAAGTGGGATGGATGGAGCTTACTCATTTCATTTGTTTATCTCTTTGTTTACATTTCTTTTTATTTCATTCTTAGCTCTTTCTAATTCTTCTGACGAAGAACAAAATGCCGTTAATTCTTATAAAGGCTATGCTGGGTGGGCATCTATGGTAGGAACTTCTCTAATTTTCCTAGGACATGCCGGTCTTTTTGCTTTTTCTGCAAGGATTGGTGCTTCTTTAGGTATTTCTGTAGTGCAAGTAGGTTATGTCTTTATGGCAGGTGGAGTTTTAACTATTTTTGGTCCATTACTTGCTGGTTTCATAGGCCAAAGATTTGGAAGTTTTTTACCATGCTTATTTTTAATAATTATTCTTTTAATTACAGGAGTAATTTTAGCAAACGTAACATCAGCCTTGATATTTTTTATTGTAGTTCCGCTTTGTGGAATGGTACCGATGATACTTACACCCTTTTTTCTAGGGGGGATTGCAAAATTAGATCCTAGTGGAAGTTTGGCTGCTGCTCATCCTGCGTTTTCTACTATGGGTGGTGCTGCTGGGCCAGTCGTAATGGGGTATGCTATTGATATGGCCGGTTTTCCTTCAATTGGGTGGGTCTTAATTGTTTTGGTAATAGTAGGAACACCTCTTTTATCACTTGGCTTAATAGAGGCTGATAGAATTAAAATATAAAAAATTTATTTAATTGAAATCCTTTTAAAAATGATGTGGAATGAATTCATGAATTGGAGGTTTTCATGTCACGTATAAAAAAACTTGAATTAGATGATTGGGATAAAGAATTAAGAGAAATGACCGCAGCTGATAGCGGCACACCCCTTGAGCAAGGAGCTATGAGAATGTTTGCTCATACTCCTGAAATTTCAAAAGGCCTAACAGCATTTGCTGGATCATTAAAACAAAATAGATCGCTTCCCGATAGATTAGTTGAATTAGTAAGATTAAGAGTAGCTTTTCATAATCAATGTAGAAGCTGTATGGCAATTCGATATAAAGATGGTCAGGAAGATGGAATTACTGAAGACTTAGTTTGTTCTCTTGAAAAGCCAATGGAGGCAGATAATTTATCAGATGCAGAAAAAGCTGCTATTCAATATGGTGAACTTTTTGCAACAAATCATTTGGCAATCAATGATGATATTTATGATAATTTAAGAAAATATTTTAATGAATCAGAAATCGTTGAATTGTCTATGACCGTTGCTTTCTTTGTTGGGTTTGGAAGACTTGCAGCTAGCTATCACATGGTTGAAGAACTTCCAGAGTCTTTTCAGGCTAACGAAAAGGAAACTTTGACACCTTGGGGTAATGACTCAATAATTGTCAGGTAAATAAAAAAATAAATATGGCAAATGACATCTATAGCAAAGGATCAATTATTGCTGATGAACAATTTGCACCATTTAATCGTTATATCGATGTTAATGGTCTAAGAATGTTTGTCTTGGATAAGGTTAAGGATGAATTTGTACTAGATGTTGCAAATACTTTTGAAGCAATGTTTCCTCAAAGCAGTGACACAATCGATTTAGCTTCACAGCAATTAATTCTACAAAGTACCAAAGACTATAATATCTTTCAAAGGATTGGATATATAGGACCGCCTGAAAATGGGGAGCCTGCAAGTGCACCATTGAACGGGGATTGGGAATTTGCTCAAGATTATATATGGGAAAAACCATCTTCATCTACCGCATCTCAAATAGGAGAGGTTGTTGAGCATCTTCTTCATACTATTACTTCTTTAAGTTTAAAGTATACTTTTCCTGAAAAGTGGGATTGGGATGATACTTCATCAGATGTTTATTTAGCAATGCAAGAAGCTATAGATAAGGGTATTTATAATGTTTCTAGCTATTCAAGCTTAAAGAGTGATCAAGAAGGGTATAATAAAATCATTGTCCAAGAGTTTGTGTATTGGTTTGTTTCAGCAGAATGGAATTATTTTGAAGTTATGGGACTATCAGTAAATGGATCTTGGGAAGGTGGCTCTAATGAGGAATGGTCTTTATTAACCTCGCAAGAAGTAGAAGAACAATTACCTCTTGCTCATAAACTTTATGTAGAGTCATTTAGTAAATTAGTACAAAAACCTAGTGCATCAAAAGTTACGGAATGGTTTAGTACAGACTCATCTGTTGCTGATTCAATAGAAGATGATATTTCATCAAATACTGAGTCAAAATCTAATACATTAAACGAGCAAACATATGATAATTCAAATCAGACAATAGAAACCATAGATAAAGAACCAGAAATAATTTCGCAAAACTCTTCTCAAAGTGTCCTTAAACTGCATGAACATCAATATGGTCAGACACTTCTTGATTTGACATTTCTTAATATTGATGAAGGCACAATTGAATTTACTACTATTGTTCAAGACGGAACAACTTATAGTTATGGAAATGAAGAGCAATACAAAAGATTTTCTGCAGATAAGGATTCCTTTAAGCTCCAAGAAAATTCAGCATTTGTAGGAAGGGATCTAAGCTACATTTATGATCCAGAAGATAAAGATCCTTTTGAAACTTCTTCTTATATAACATCTGTTACTTTCAAATATAAATCTAATGGAGTTGAAAAGGAACATGCTGTTATAATTGAAGAAATTATAGACGATATCGACCGATCCGGTTCATTTGCTAAGAATAAATATACTATCGACATCTATGGAAAAGAAATAAGTAAATTAAATGAAGAAACAAAGACTCTTATCCTAGATAACACTGAGTATGTTATTAGAGATTTAGCGACTAAAATGTCTTGGAAAGGCACAATGGATTTTGGAATTAATGTAAATACAGATTCCAATGAACCTAAAGGAATTGTTAGTGCTATTGCATTTAATATGGCAACAAATTCATCTGGAGAAAGAGTTCATTCAGCAACGTATGAACAAGAAACTGGAGAAGATTTAAATGGTATAACAATCGATTTGGGTATGAATATTTCTCTGCAAGACAGTTATGATCCTGAAATTGGGCAATTAACGGTTTATAACTCTAATCTATGGTTTGACCCAAACCCAAATCCAAATTCTTTTTCTAACAAGCCAGAAAATGATGTATCTACTGATCAACAGACTGATTATATGGATTTTATATCAATCGTTTATCATGAAATCTTTCACGCCATGGGAATTGCATATGGTGGATCTGATACCTCAAATGCATTCTCAAAAAATATTTTGCCCGCTGACTCAGAAGGAAATATCTATTACTCATCAGATAGGGTAAAAACTATACTAGAAGATGGAATACTACTTGATGATTATAATAATACTGATACCGGCGGTGATCATTTTAATTTAGGTCCACCAAAAGATTATGAGCATACAATTGAATTTAAAGATATTCTCCAAGTTGGGTTAGGTAATACAGAGCCAATAATTCTTTCTCAATCCTTATCAAATTCTAGCATTAATGTTTATGAAGGAAACAGTAGTTCGAAAAACCTTTTAGATCTTACTTTTTTAGACGCAGATAAAGGATCGTTTAATTTTAAATATGTAACATTGAAAGATGATGAAACAATTTACTCTTATGGATCTGAAGAAGTTTATCAACGTTTCCAATTTATTAATAACACTATAAAGCTTTATGAAGCATCATACTTTGATAGAGAAGATGGTCTTATTTACACTTATGACCCTGAAGATGAAGATCCGCGCTTAGGAGCTACTAATATTGATACCGTCTCTTTCACTTACATGGTTGATGGAGCTAAAGGGGAATTAGCAACTATAATGAATAGTGTTGGGTATTATGATTATAGCTGGAGAGAGCCGACTGATCTTGACTGGGCGGTAATTCAAGATATTGGCTGGACAAAGAAAACTGAGGGAATACTCTCTGAAACAATTAATCTTTCAGAAAATATTTTGATATCTCATACAGAAAATACAATTTCTGGAACACTTAATTTTAATACAGGTAACAATATTATTATATTAGAGGGACAGGCCTCAACTTACAGAGGCCTTGGTGGTGACGATGTTTATTTTATCTCTAATCTTTTGCCTAAGAGTAGTAAAATTTCAATTGTTGATACTGAAGGATTTAATATAGTACAAATACCAACAAATACTTATATTGATAAGACTTTGTTTACAAAAAATGCAGCAAGGCTAACTCTAGAAGACGGTCGTGAAATTACAATAAGCGGTGCAAATAATTTTACCTACAATATTGGAGGAAATATTACGAATGCTAATAAAGGAACAGATTTAACCTTTACCGAATTTGCTGAAATTTTTGGTGTTAATAATATTTTAGATGCATCAAGCTCTCAGAATGGTTTAATTTCTGATCTTTATATAATTTAATTTAGTATCGATTCAATAGTAATTTAAGATATTGAAGTTGTAATATCTGATTTTGAATAATACAATTTTAAGATTAATGGGAGGAAAGAATGGTTAAAGTAAAAAATATTGAGGATCTTTTAGCTGAACAAGCAGTCAGAAAAGCTGCTACTTGTTATTCAAGAGGGGTTGATAGATCAGATTTAGATTTATTAAAATCTGCTTTTCATGAAGATGCTGAAGTAAAATATGGAAGCTATGATGGGCACCATGCGGAGTTTTGTAAAATCGTTGTCGATGGTCAGGCTGATATGGATTATACAACACATACCGTTGTTAATGAGTATTACGATATTGATGCATCAAGTAACAAGGGAAAAGGTGAAATATATGTATTAGCTTTTATGGCAGCAGGTGGTTCCGAATACTTAGTTGCCGGTAGATATATTGATACTTACGAATGCCGTGAGGGAGATTGGAGAATATCTTCAAGACAATATATCTTTGATTGGAGTAGAACAGGTGATGATGCAAATACAGACCCAAATGGACTATTTGCAGCTCTAACTTATAGAGGAAAGCATACTATGGACGATATATCTTATGATGTTTTAGATTAATATCTATTTGGCAGTTAAGCCTGCATCAACAGTATACTCACTTCCTGTAACATAAACAGACTCATCTGAAGCTAAGAATAAAGCACAATTAGCTATATCTTCTGCTGTACCCATTCTTTTTAAAGGAATAGCGTCTGTTAATGCATTAATATCTCTACCTCTTGCTGCAACAACCTTTGGGTCATTCATATTAGTTGCCATAAATCCAGGGTGTATTGAATTACATCGAACATTGAATTCACCATATTCTACTGCGATATTTTTAGTTAATAAACGAACTCCACCTTTACTTGCATTGTAAGCCGAACAATTGGCAAGACCCACTAGTCCAGCTATGGAGGAAATATTAATTATAGAACCGCTTTTTTGCTCACGCATACTAGGTAGAAAGGTTTTACATCCCAAAAATATAGACTTTAAATTAACATCTAATGTTTTATCCCATTCTTCTTCTGATGTTTCTTCAAGAGGTTTTATAATTGCTATCCCAGCATTATTAACAAGAATATCAATTTTGCTATATTTTTCTATAGTCTTGTTTTTAACTTCTGACCAACCTTGAGTAGAGGTAACATCATGTTCAATAAAAAAAGCTTCTCCATTAGAACTTAAAATTTCGTCTTCAACTTTTTTTCCGCCTTCGGTATCAATATCAGTAAGAATTACTTTTGCACCTTCTCTTGCAAATGCAATAGACATTGATCTACCTAAGCTTGGGTTAGAGGCCCCACCTGTAACAACTGCTACTTTATTATCTAATCTTCCCATTATATTTCCTTATATTAAATTTCTATGCGGATTAAAAAATTTACGTATCTCATCAATTAAAACATCTGGTTCTTCCATAGGAGCAAAATGTCCACCAGAAGATTTAACATTCCAGTATTGAATATTATGTTCTTTTTCCATCCATTTTCTTGGTCGAAATATCACATCCCCTTCAAATATTGTAAACCCTGTAATACTCTCAACCATTGGATGTCTATCATGTGATGGTTTCCAGATATTATGTATTGCTTCGTAATAATATCTTGCCGAGGTACCAAAACTTTCGCTTAACCAATAAATCATTGCTGTATTAATTAGGTCATCCTTAGAGAAACGGCTTTCAATATCTCCATTACAATCACTCCAGGCACGTCTCTTTTCTATTAGCCATGCAAGTAAACCTACTGGTGAATCATTTAGTCCATAAGCTAGTGTTTGAGGTCTAGATGCTTGGATTTGAAAATAACCATTACCCTCCGTAACAAAGTTCATATTTTTTTCATGCCATTTTTTTTCACTATCACTATAAAAACTTATGTCAGGATGAGGATTTGTAACGAAATCAATTGGGACGGCCATATGTGTATGGATTGCTGGAACTATCTCAGAATATTTATGACCCAATTGAAGAGTTACTGCCGCTCCCCAGTCACCACCATGCGCAAAGAATTTTTCATAGCCTAAAATATTAGTCATAAGTTTGACCCAAATATCTGAGGTTCTCCAAAAATTTATACCTGTTTCTTTTAAGGGTGTTGAAAAACCATACCCTGGAAGTGACGGAATAATAACATCAAATGAGTCTGATGCATTACCGCCATATTTTTCTGGATGAGTAAGTGGTTCGATGATTTTTTTATAATCCCAGAAAGTCCATGGCCAGCCATGGGTAAGAATTAATGGTTTCGAGTCTTCGCTAGACCCTTTTTCATACATAAAATGTATAGGGATATTATCTATTTCGATTTTGTAGTGTGAGAATTTGTTTATCTCTTTTTCATGTTTCTTCCAGTTATAATTATTTAACCAATAATCAATTAAATCTTTTAGATAAGTTTCTTCAGTACCGTATTTCCATTCTTTATTTCCAAAATCATTTATTAATCTTGAATTTTTTACACGGTTTAAAACATCATCAAGGATAGTCTCTTCAATATTAATAGTAAGTGAAGACTCTTTCAGTTTTTCATTCATTGTATAAAACCCTTTATTTAAGAATTTACCTTCTTCTTTGATTTCTAATAAAATTTCTTATTTCAACAATATTTTCATAATTTTGATGACTTACTTTTATAAAACCCTGGCTTTCGCCAAAAGTAATTTCTTTAAAACACTGTTTATCTTCTTTTTGTAAATTAAGATTATGATTTATAAGTTCTTCTTTGAAATCCTTTGGAAGATCTCTTCTGATAACATGGGGGCCATTCATAATAAATCCTGACAACCAGATCACTCTCAATTCATCCATATTTAGAAGTCCTTTTTTAATCATATTCTTAAAAACTCCTCGAGTGTAACCTTCTTCAACGGGACCAACCCCAGAAACCCAAGTTGCACCAGCATCATATTGATTATTCAAGACAGCTATTATTGCTTGTTCATGACCTCCTGCAAAACCTGTACGACTAAAAAATGTTGATGGATTTATCCCTCTTTGATGTAATTCATAAGAAGGTACAAGATAACCTGAGGTAGTATTAGGATCTGACCATGCGATTGATTTTCCTCGCATATCTTCTAGGGAATATATATTGGAATCTTTTCTAACATACATAGCTGATTTATAACCATTGGACCCATCTGACTCTTTCACTGTTAAAATTGGTTCAACAGCTTTTGGATTATCTATATACATTGCTGCATAGGCTGATGGACCTACACTTGCATAATCAAGAGTTTTACCCAGTAATCCATGAATTATTCCAGCAACATCTGAGGCAGGGTAAAACTTTACGGGCATTTTTAGTTTTTTCTCTAAATAAGCTCGCCAACATTCATAATTTTTTAGTCTGTCTGCTTCATTTTCTCCACCAGCAAGTCCAATCTTAAATTCTTTTGGCCTATCATCATTTGAAAAAACAACACTAGGAGAGGTAATTATAAAAAAAGAGAAAATAAGGAAAATTAAACAATTTTTTATGTACATTTTAAAACCAAAACTAAAATAGTATACTTATAATACAAATAATCATTATTTTTATATTGAATAATGTAATAACTAAATGTAACATTTTTATATGTAGATCAAAATAACAAAGAATTAATAATAATAAATTTTTAGCCAAGATGGTCTAAAAGTTTTTAAATTATTTCTTTTTTTTCTATATAAACTAAGGGGGGCTTATTTAAATGTATAACGTATCAAAAAAATTTTTAATTATTTTACTAATGCCAGTTCTTATGATTTTTGGCGCTAAGGTTCAGGCTCAAGAAGTTGAGGAATAATAGTTACTGGAAAAGCTATCAAGGAAAGTCAGATGGCAGCTATTGAGGCTAAGCGTCAGGCTGTAAATGTTGCTGATATTATTTCAGCGGATGCAATAGGTAGATTTCCTGATGTTAACTTATCTGATTCTTTAGGAAGACTACCTGGTATTTCTATAGAAAGAGACCAAGGACAGGCAAGATATGTAAGTTTTCGTGGAACGCCTAAACGTTATACAACAACTGCTTTTAATGGAATTAATATACCTGGGGTTGAAAATGGAAGAATACCGAGATTTGACTCATATCCAGCTGTTATTACTTCTCAGGTTGTAGCAAATAAAGCAATTACTGCTGATATGCCTGGCGAGTCAATTTCAGGATTTATTAATATAAAAACTTTTAAACCATCTGATATTGATGGATTTTCTTTTTCTGCTGAGATAGGAATGGGTGAGCAAGATCAAGGTGGGGGCGATACTTCAAAAGAGAATTTGAGACTCTCGTATTCAAATGATGATTTTGGTTTTGTAGTATACGGATCAGCACATAATAATGAGCAAATTACAGATAATCGTGAACCTACTTATGGTGGTTCTAAAGGCGCTCAAACTCCAGATAGAATTGATTTTAGAAGTTATAGAGTTGAAAGGGAGAGTGAAGCCTTTGGAGGAACTATTGAAAAATATTTAGAAAATGGCGGTAGAATTTTCCTTACTTCCTTAAATACAGAATTTCTTGATAATGAAGAAAGAAATGATTTTCGGGCTTATGTAAAAAATGGAACCCCTACAACTGGTTCAGGTTTTACAGGAAGCGCTAGAAGACTTTTTAATGATGCTCGATACATTAATAAAACTGAAATGAATACAATAGGTATTGATACTGTTTTTGGTGATTGGGATGTTCAGGCTCAGGTTAGTAAAATTGATACGACTTTTGATACTCATATGCCAATTGGATACTTTATCGGTGGTGGGCAGTTAAAGAACCTCTCTTATGATATTTCAGATCCTCAAAATCCAATTGTTAATTTTGATGGAACTTATCGAGATGTTGATTACAGTACCCAGCTTCTTGTTGATGCAGTTGGTGGACTTTACACCGAAACCGATCAATTTAAAATTGATGTAAGCCGAGACAATAACAGGGGTCAATTTAAGTTTGGACTTCAGTATGATGATAGAATAGCCACGGGCGGGGGAGCAACTCTTGCTACAGTCACAAATGCAAAAGGATATCCATCTGAAGAATGTAATCCTAAAGATTATATGTTAGGTGATTTTGCTACTCCAAGAGACAATAGTGTTGGTGCCTTCTATACAGATAATGTTGCGCTTTATGAGTGCATAAAAGGTACAGGGCGTACTCGTTCAGATTTTCCTGATGATGAAAAAATCGATATTGAAGAAGTTTTATTTGCTGCTTACATAATGCAAACTTTTGAAATGGAATGGGGAACAATTGTTGCAGGCCTTAGAGTTGAAGATACTGAATATGAAACAAGCGGTTATAAACTAGCGACTGTAAGTGCAGAAGATATTGGATATGGTAATGTTGCGGCAAGAGCTAAAGAAGCACTAACGGTTAAAAGAAGTTATACCAATTATCTTCCAAGTCTTCATATTAATTATGATATGGCTGAAGATGTAAAGCTTCGTCTTTCTTATTCAACAGGTATAAGCAGACCATCATATATAGAATCAAGAGCAGCAGCATCAATTGGAATTATTTCTCAAGAGATCACAGGTGGAAACCCTTTCTTAAAAGAAGAAGAATCATGGGGAATAGACGCTGCATTTGAATGGTATTATGATGAAGCAAGTCTTTTTTCTGTAACTATTTTCCATCGTGAGATTGATAATGTAATTTCTGAGTCGAATGAAAAAGTAGATGGAAGCTTATATTCAGATAGTGCAGAACCAGGAGAATTATGGGATTTAGCTGCGTTTGGTAATGGTAAGGATGGAGAACTTCAAGGACTTGAAATTTCTCTAAATGCTAGGATGGATAATTATGTTGATGGATTTTTATCAGGTTTTGGTGCGTCAATAAATTTAGCACTTATTGAGTCAGAATATACAACTCCAGAGGGTAAAAATTTCGCACTTCCGGGACAATCCGATACAAATTATAATGCTAGTATTTTCTATGAAGA
>Ga0222719_10004820_pt1 | contig 11770 bp, 5 predicted proteins | sample C33_34DmetaG_FD_165039 | JGI IMG/M metagenome (GOLD analysis project Ga0222719, IMG submission 165039) | Estuarine water microbial communities from San Francisco Bay, California, United States - C33_34D | ecosystem: Environmental > Aquatic > Marine > Unclassified | place: USA: California...
CCTGTAATTTACGGCTCTCCAGAAAGATGGAAGTCAGTTCAACGCGATGGATATTATAGAGACAAATCTGGAAAGATTATGGCTCCACTTATTATGTATAAAAGAACTTCAATTGAAAGAAATAGAAGTATGGTTTCTAAAATTGATGCTGATTTTCCCCAAACTTATGCTGTTTTTCAACAAAAATATACTAAACAAAATTTTTATAATCAACTGAGTGTTTTAAATGGTACTTCACCTATAAAAGAATACCAAGCTGTAGTAATACCTGATTTTGTTACTTTAAATTATTCCTGTGTAATATACACATATTATATGGAACAATTAAATAAAATTATTGAAGCAGTAAATTATGCTGCAGATTCTTATTGGGGTGATCCTGAACGCTTTAAATTTAGAGGTGGAATTGGATCTTATCAAACTATCACAGAACTTAATACTGGCCAACAACGTACTGTAAAAGGTTCTTTTGAAATTAAAATGAATGGTTATATTATTCCTGATGTGATCCAGAAAGATTTAACAGCTCTTAGAAAATTTTCTAGTAATTCTAAAATTATTATAGGAGATGAAATTATAGAAAATTTAGGAAATAGTACTTCAAATAATTTCCTAGATGATATAACAACTAATTTATAAAATTTTTTACATATTTATATTAAAAGGTTATGGCTAATATCGAAAAACTTACAGATCAAGAAATTAAACAAATTCAAACTTTACAAGATCAACAAAGTGAATTAATTGAAAAATTTGGGCAATTAGAATATCAAATTCAACTTCTCGAACTCCAAAAAAAGAAATTAACTAACCAACTTGAACAATTTAATTTAAAAGAAACTGAACTTGCTAATGATTTGAATAAAAAATATGGTAATGGAACTATCAACATTCAGGATGGAACTATCACTAAACAATCTTAATTTTTTTGATAAAATTTTTAATATTTATCCAAGACAATTAATTAATTAATTTAAAAAAACTTTAAAAACATGGCAGAATTAATAATCTCCCCCGGGGTATTTAATAACGAAAATGTCCCTACAGTCCTTGAGGCTGCTGCCGCTCCTGTCGGTGCAGCTATCATTGGTCCTGCTGTAAAAGGACCTGTTGGTATTCCAACACAAGTCACTACTTATAGTGATTATTTAACTAAATTTGGTGGTGGTATCGTTAGTGGTGGTGTGGAATACTCATATTTCACTGGAATCTCAGCTCAAAACTACTTTAAGCAAGGTGGTACTAGCTTGTTAGTCACTAGAGTTGCAAGCGGTTCTTTCACTGCTGCAACTTCTTCAGCTATCACTTCTGGTAGTGATGGTGGAACAGGTACTAACAATGTATTCGAATTAAAAACTATTTCTCAAGGAGAAGTACAAAATACTGGTGATGCTGAAGGAACAGGTAATGCTTTAACTGGCGGAACATCTGATAACTTAAGATTTGAAATCACAAATGTTGATTCAGGTTCAGGTATCTTTACCCTTTTAATTAGACAAGGTAATGATAGAGCTGCTGATAAAAATATTCTCGAAACTTGGAGAGGTATTTCACTCGATCCTAAGAGAGCTGACTACATTTCTAAAGTAATTGGTAACCAAGAATTCTCAGTAGGATTAGATGGTACTGATGCTTATGTTTCAGTAACTGGTGAGTATCCAAATAAATCTAAGTATGTAATTGTAAGTGCTGTTAATAAGCCAACTCCTGATTACTTAGATGGTGCTGGTAACTTTAAGCCCGCATTTACTTCTTCATTACCTGGAGCTCAAAGTGGTTCATTCGATGGTGCTACTGGTAATTTGTTTGCAGCAGGTGAAGTTAAGTGGTATAAGGATATTACAGCTTCTAACATTCAAGGTTTGAAAGCTGATGATTACACTGCTTCTATCAACTTGTTAAGAAACAAAGATCAGTATGCTTTCAATGTAATCAGTGTTCCTGGTTTGATTTATTCACAAAACTCAAGCACTTTAGACACACTTATTACTAACACAACTACTAGAGGTGATAGCATTTTACCAATTGACTTGGTAACATATGGTGCTTCTACTTCAGCAGCTGTTACACAAGCTAATAACTTAAATACTAACTACGCTGCTGCTTACTGGCCTTGGTTGTTAGTTAAAGATGAAAACTCATCAGCTAATGTATGGTGTCCAGCCTCAACAGTAATCCCTTCAGTTTATGTTTATAATGATAACACATCTGAAGCTTGGTTTGCTCCTGCAGGTTTCACTAGAGGTACTATGCCTAACGTAGTAGCTCCTGAAAAGACGTTACCACGTGCTTTGAGAGATACTTTATATAATGCTAAAATCAACCCAATTGCTACATTCCCAGGAACTGGTGTTGTAGTTTACGGTCAGAAAACATTACAATCTCTTGCTAACGCAACAGATAGAGTTAATGTTAGAAGATTGTTGATTGCATTAAAACAATTTATCAACGGTGTTTCTCAGAACTTGTTGTTCGAACCTAACTCATTACAAACCCGAAACAGCTTCTTGAGTGTTGTTAATCCATACTTGGAAACAGTACAACAGAACCAAGGTTTATATGCCTTTAAGGTTGTAATGGATGCTTCAAATAACGGTCCTGATGTAATTGACAGAAACGAGTTGAGAGGTGCTATCTATCTCCAACCAGTTAAAACTGCAGAATTTATTGTACTTGACTTCAACCTCCTCCCAACAGGAGCTGAATTCCCAGCATAATAAATTTTTTAAGAATATAAAGAAAGGGGTTGGATTTTATCCAACCTCTTTTTTTTATGAATATTTATTATCAAGCCTATTAAGGCGAAATTAATTTTTAAAACTAAAAACAAATATTATGGCAGTATTAGATCCAAATGAAATATTTTTCACTGCGTTTGAACCCAAACAGCAGAATAGATTTTTAATGTTGGTAGATGGCGTTCCTGCTTACTTTATTAAAGGAGTAGGTGCAATTTCATTAACACAAGGTGAAGTAACTCTTAACCACATCAACGTATACAGAAAGGTAAAAGGTAAAACTACCTGGGGTAATGTACAGTTAACTTTACATGATCCAATTTCTCCTTCTGGTACACAAACCATTATGGAGTGGGTAAGATTACACCACGAATCAGTAACAGGTAGAGATGGTTACTCTGACTTCTACAAGAAGGATGTAACTTTAAACGTATTAGGACCTGTAGGTGATATCGTTTCCGAGTGGGTATTGAAAGGATGCTTTATCGTAGATGCTAACTTCGGTGATTACAGCTGGGATACAGAAAACACAGCTCAGTCAATCACAATGACTTTAGCTCCAGATTACTGTGTCTTGAATTACTAATCTGAAAATAATTTCAATTAAGGAGGACGCTAATTTGGCGTCCTTCTTTTTTTTATGTATATTTATGTCAAACAATTTAATTTAAAGTTATTTTTAAAACATGAGTGATGAAACTAAAATGGAAGTTGTAGAAAAAAAGTACGACTTCCCTACTGAAACGGTAGAGTTACCTTCCAAAGGTTTACTTTATCCTAAAGACAATCCCCTTTCTTCCGGTCAAATTGAAATGAAGTATATGACTGCTAAAGAAGAGGATATTTTAACTAACCAAAACTATATTAAAAAAGGCATTGTGCTTGACAAATTGATGCAATCACTAATTGTATCAAAAGTTAACTATGATGATCTTGTAGTTGGTGATAAGAATGCTATTATGGTAGCATCTCGTATTTTAGGTTATGGTAAAGATTATACTTTTGAGTATAATGGAGAAGAAGTAACAGTTGATTTATCTGATATTGAACCTAAGTGGATCAATGAAGAACATTTAGTAGAACCTAATACTAATGAGTTTAAATATACTCTTCCCCATTCAGGAACAGATGTTACTTTTAAAATCCTCAACAACAAGGATGAAAAAGCAATTGAAGCTGAAATTAAAGGTTTGAAAAAAATCAATAAATTAGCTTCCCCAGAATTATCTACTCGACTTAAGCAAATGCTTTTGTCGGTGAATGGTGATGATTCAAAGAAAACAATTAGAGAATTTGTAGACACTCATTTCTTAGCTCGTGATTCAAGAGCTTTAAGAGAACATATCAAGGAGATTCAGCCCGATATGGATCTTACATTTGATTATTACCCAGAAGATGGGGATGATACTCAAGAAAATGTAAAGATTCCTATCGGGGTCACGTTTTTTTGGCCTGACGCCTGAATATAGGTTTGCTATGTTTTCTATGATACATGATATAGTGTATCATGGCGGAGGAGGATTTGATTGGCACACCATTTATAACATGCCAATTTGGTTGCGTAAATTAACCTATAATAAAATATTACAATTTTTAAAGGAGAAAAACGACGCACAAAACGGTACAACATCTGCTGGTGGTTCTAAAACTAGACAGATTGATTTTACCAAACCCCCACCTTCTGACTTTAAACCTGGTGAACGAATTTAATTTTAAGAGGCAACACGAAAGTGTTGCCTTTTAATATTTATCACCAAAACTACTAGTGTATGGCTACTGAAGAGCAAAAAAACAATCAGCAAACTCTTAATGATCTTCTTAATGACTATAAAAGTGGTCAAATAGAAGCTGCTGAATATACTGCCTTAATAACTAGTAGAACAGCTGATTTATCAGATGCTCTTAGAAAAACGGTTAAATTAAAAGGAACCTCTTCTGAATTAGATAAACAACTTTTAAGTTCAGTAAAAAGAATATCTGATTTATCTCGTACTTTAGAATCTCCTTATACAAAAATATCTGATGTTCAAAAAGATATTATTAAATCTCAAAAAGAACAAATAAAACTAGATAATACTTTAAAGGCTTTAAAATCTAAATTAAGTACTGATCAATTACAAAAAGCTAAAAAGTACATCGATCTTCAAGAGAAAGTACTTACAAATGAAGAGGATTTTGAACGAGCTAGAGCTAATGCTTCTCGTAAAGAAAAAATTTTTGCTGATGAGTTAGTTGCTAGTGAACGTGCTCTCCAAGCTGAATTTAAAAAACGAGAGAGCTTATTAAATAATATTGATCAAGATATATTTAATAAGAATCAAAAGTCACTTGAAGAAAGAGTTAAAGCAGAAAAAGCTGCTATAAATGAAGTTTCTGAACTTCGTAAAAAACAATTAGAGGCTAGTAAAAGTTTAGAAGACGCTCAAAAACAATTGGATATTGCAGGGGAAGGTGATGATACAGCAAAAGAAGCTTTAGCAAAAGCTCAACGGAATTACGACATTAGTAAGGAAGCTACTTTAAACAAAGAACTTCAAATTAAAGAAATTACAAGAGATATTACTTCTTTTACTGAAGAGAACTTTTCTACTAAAGAAAAAGAATACTTAAATTCACTTGAAGTTGAGAAAAATCTTAAAAAAGAACAAGAAGCTACACAAAAAATAGTTGCTGCTAATAAAAGCATTAATCAAACTGTAGTTGAGAACATTAAAGAAAAAGGTTTAGCATTAGATAAATCTATAGATCAACTAGCTACTACAGAAGAACAATTAACAACTGATGCTAAAATTTATGCTCAAGGTGTAGCCACTTCAAAAATAAATGAAAAAAATACTGAATATCTTGAAACTCAAAAAGAATATCTTAGAGATATTGAAAAACGTCAAGCTGTTTATAATCTTACGTTAGGGTTTACTGAGGGGTTATTAAAAAAATTAGGAGCAAATAATGCTGTTATAGCTTTAGGATTAGAAGAAGGTAAAAAAGCTGCTGAAGAAATGGCTAAAGCTATTGAGGATGGAGAAGAATCAAGTGGGATATTTGGGGGTCAATTAAAAATATTAGGAGCAGGGATTAAAGGTATCCGCAAGAGCATAGCTGAAGGGTTAAAACCTTTAACTTTATTTATAGCAGGTTTTACTTTATTAGGAAAAACATTAGGAGGAGCTATTAAAAAACTGGTAGTTGATCCCCTTAAGGGAGCTTTTAATGCTTTATTATCACCCGCTAAAAAAATATTTGGTGAAATTCAAGGATATTTTTCTTCTTTTGTAGATTATATTTCAAATTCTTTCTTTAGTATACAAGGACTTGTAGAAACATTTAACAAAGGAGATCAATTATCACAACAACTTTCCCAAGCTACAGAAGATATAGCAACAGGATTAGGAGTTTCTACACAAGAAGCTAAAAATTTAACAGATCAAGTAGGTAAATTTAGTAGAGAATTAGGTGCTTTTCCTGAAGTACTAGCCCAAAATATGGTTGCGCTTAACCAAGCATTTGGAACTACACAAAAATTCTCGGATGAAACTGCTCATTCATTTAATAGAATGGTAGAAAGACTAGGTTTTTCTACTGAAGAAGCTTCTCAATTAGTTAAAGTATCCCAATTAGAAGGTCAAACCACAAATGAAACTCTAAAAACTATTGAGGACCAAACATTGGCCCTTAAAAACCAGTATGGGGTTGCGATTTCTTCTAAATCAATCTATCAAGATATAGCTAAAACAAGTGCTGCTACTAGATTAACATTAGGTAATAACGCTGAAGAATTAGCAAAAGGTGCTTTCCACGCTAAACGTTTAGGTTTAGAAATGGACCAGGTAGCTTCAATAGGTGATAGTTTATTACAGTTTGAAAGTTCTATTGCAAATGAAATGGAAGCTGAATTGCTCCTTGGTAGAGACTTAAATTTAGATAGAGCTAGACAGTTAGCTCTTCAAGGAGATATAGCTGGAGTAGCAAAAGAAATAGCAGGACAAATAGGTTCAGCAGCTGAATTTGCTGAAATGAATGTTCTCCAACAGGAAGCACTAGCTAAATCTGTTGGGGTAAATAGGAATGAATTAGCTAAAATGCTTGAAACCCAAGAAATGTTAGCTAATACGGGTTTTGATGATATGAACCAAGCTCAACAAGAATTTAATAAACTTGTTGAAAGTACGGGGAGTATAGAAAAAGCTCAAGCTAAGTTTAGACAACAATATGGTAATGAAGCTTTAGCTTCTCAAGCAGCACAAGTTTCCTATGCTAAACAAAGGGAAATGCAAGAAAGAAACTTAATTGATTCTGCATCAAAAATGGCAGATGCTTTAATGCCTGTTGCTAAAGCTATTCGTGATTTCCAAGAAAGAATTGAAAAAATTAGAGCAGTTATGATTGATCAAATGCGACCTTTCTTTAAAGAGTTAGGATTATTTATTGGAGACGCAGGAGATGAATTTGCTGTAATTCTTGAAGATTATGTTAAACCTTTAGGAAAACGACTTAATGATATAGGATTAACTCTTATTAATTTTGCTCGTAAAAATGGTCCCGAATTTAAAAAGACATTTGAATCTATTTTAGATGTATTTGGATCTATTTATGGTTTAGTAGGAGATATAATAAAAGAATTATTTAACATAAGGGGAACATCTAATGTTACTGATCCTTTAAAAAGAGGATTGGATATTATAAAAGGGACAGCAGAAAGTGTATCAAATTATATCAAAGGTATTGATGCTGTTAGTATAGCAAGTAGTATTAAATCCGCAGTTAGTGGGATTGTAGGATTTTACGAAAAATTAAGAGATACAGTTAATTACATTAAAGAAAATCCTTGGAAGATATTAGGAGGTGGAGCTGGTGTTCTTTTTGGTCCAAAATTAATTAGAGGTATAGCTAATCTTTTTTTAGGAAGAGGGAGTCGTCGAAATCCTATGTTTATTAAAAACGTAGATGGTCCTGGGGGTGGGATGTTTAAAAAACTTCTAGATGGATTAAAGGGAAAAACATATAAAGGAGGTCAATTTATGCCTGGTGGAGGTAGAGCCCCTAAAGGTGGAGCGGTAGCTGGTAGAAATTTAATGGGTCTCCAATTTGGATCAGCTTTAGGAGGATCAGCAGGTTCAACAGCGACAGCATTAGGAGGAACAGCTTTAGGAACTGTGGGGGCAGTTGCTGGTGGAGCAATGGGATTAGCAGCAATAGGTAAAGGAGTTTATGATGTATCTCAATTAGATAACCGTAGCACTTCAGGAGAAAAAGCTAAAGCTAAAGGAGGATTAGGTGGAGCAGCTGGAGGAGCTGCTATTGGTGCTGCTATTGGGTCTATTATCCCTGTAGTAGGTACATTATTAGGTGCTGGTATAGGAGCGGTAGTGGGATATGCTGGGGGAAGAATAATTGGGGGGTTAGATAAATTTGAAGATAAATTAGATAAATCAAGAAAAAAATTAATTAAAGCAGAAGAATTTAGAATAGCAGCCTCAAATCTTAGAAAAGCTAACCAAGAATTTCTTTTACAAAAATCCATTTCCTCTCTTGAAACCCAATTTAATGTTTTAGCCAAAGGAGGAGAAGATAGTTTAGAATTAACCGGAAATCAGTTAAAAGAATTTGCTGATAATTTACTCAATACTGGTCAAATTACTACCCAACAATATGAAGATGCTATAAGTGGAGTTATTACTTCCTCAGATCTATTAGAACAAGCTATTGAAAACCAAAAAAATAAATTTGCTGAATTAGAAAAAGCAACCCAAGCAGTTATTGACACTCAGATTAAACAAGCTCAACAAACCGCTGATAATTTATATGGAGATAAAAAAGTATTAGAAAAACAATTAGAATTAATTAATACTTATATTAATGAAAGTGGAACCCTTAATCTTAGTGCTATACCTGAATTTACTCAAAAGGCATTAGAAGAATATGGAAAATTTATCCAAGAGGACCTATCAGCTATATCAGCATACAGTGGAGATGTAGCTTCAAGAATCCAAACTGCAAGCCAAACACTTGGAAAAGATGCTACAGCTGTAGAAAAACAAGCAGCTGTTCGACGAGCTTTAGTAGACAGCGGTACCTATACCCCCGATGCAGTAAGAGGTATGGATACCGAAACTCTCGAAAAGTTATATAATGAATCTTTAGTTTTATTCGATGAAACATCTAAGGTAATAAATGAAATTTCCAATGGAGCCCTCACCCCAGCACAAGTAGAAATAGCAACTAAAGCCTCTATAGAACAACAAACAAACATAGGAGCAGAACTTTGGGATTCATACCTTGAAGAAACTGCTGAAATGCTAGGAGCAGGATTTAGTACAGTTGCTAATGATATAGAAGGAAACCTTAATTTAAACAAGGCGCATACTCTAGCAGCAGCCGCTCAGGCCGAACAAATGGCCATAGTTACGGATAATATAAATGCTGAACTAACCAGATTATATGGAATATATAGCGCACAGGAAGGTGTTGGTGAAGCAAATAATTTAATCAATAATATTTTAGATTTTAGTGCGGGTAATAATAAAACATTAAAGGATATCCTAACTAAAGAAGACATTGGTAAAATTAAACAATTTGCAGGTGACGGACTTGAATCCAACGAACTTACCGAAATACAAAAAATTATAACAAATCTTGGAGGTTCAAGTGAAATAAATTTAGAAGGTCTTAATACTCTTCTTACTAAATTCCAAGATCAAGTAGAAGATGGAATTATTCCTTCTCGCTCAATCCAAAAAGTAGCTGATGCTGCTAATATTTCAAATAATGGTCCCTTTACAATACAAGACAGTAGAGGTAATTTAGCAGTTACTCACCCAAATGACAAATTAGTAGTTTCACCTAATGTGTCTTATGTAGCTGATGGAATGTCTGGTAAAGGTGGTCCCGTATTCCCCGTAAGTGAAAAGTTTGGAGCTTTAGATGTTAAAGTAGGTAAAGAAGGTGTAATAGTACAAAAAGTAAATGATGGAATAACTTCATCTCTTACTAATGAAACTACTATTAACCATATTAATACCTCTCAACAGGTGATGGATGGTTTTACTGGTTTGACTGAATTAAGACAAGCTGAGAAAGAAGGTCTTCCTGTTGAATACCAACCAGGAGTTAATGTTGTTGGGGTTAAAGGCCCATTTACTTCAAGAGATACTATAGAACCTCTCCAAATTGGTAGTAGAATAATTAAAGGTTTAGGTGCTTTAGCTAAAATATATAAACTTTCTTCTGAACAAAAAGAGGAAAGAAGTAATTTACAACAAGAGTGGAATGAAAATTATAGAATAGCCTATAATTTATCTAAAAAAGGATTAGATTCTCAATTTGCTGTTGAAGGGGTTAGTCCTTACTATAGAACAGTTACTAAATTTGAAAGACTTGTAAACTCTATAAATAAAACTGAAAAAGAAGCTATTAGTAAACATGTTCCTATATTCTTCCATGATATGATGGCTAAAGAAGAAGGACGAGCGGCACATGATACTAATGACTATGGAACTGCAATCCAATTAGGATTTACTGAGGGTCAAGGAGGACCTATAAAATATGATTCTCAAGGAAGACCTTCTAATGTTAGTATGATCCTTAATACTTACGTAGAACCAAGTAAATTATATAAAAATTACACCCCTCCTGTTCCTGAAGCAGAAGTAACTGAAAGTATTGTTCCTAAACGAATTACTAGTGAAGCTACTGAAAGGGTAACAGTTAGAGGTACAGAAGGTAATACTTTTGTTACTTATGAAAATGGTAAAGTAGTAGAATCTAGTACTATTCAACAGATACAAGATGGTTTTACTGAAGAAGAACTTGAAGCAAGACGTAAAAGATTTGCCGAGGCAGGAAAGACAAATGTATCTTATAAAGAAGTTAAAGGCACTACATCTGAAACCAGAATAGCTAGTCCTGATGTGATTTCTCAATTAGGAGTTTCGGGAGTTACTTCTGAAAACTACAAAAATCTCTTTACAGCCACAGCAGGAGATGACCGTAATTCATCAATGTATGTTATACTTGGTGACATATCTAAGGCACAATCTCTCTCCCCATTCCAACCCTCGGGAAAATCACCTGCAACAGATTCATTTACAGTAAATTACAAGGACGGTAAAACTGACCAAATTTTAAATAGTGGAGAACTATCCTTCCCCCAAGATGACTATATTTCTAATATAAGCTCAATTTCAGCTTCTGGGAATGGTTTATTAGCTCTTTATAGAGCTATTGAAAGAGGAGGAACATCAAAAGCAGATAAATATACTATTGGTTTTAAACAAAATAGAGAATCATCAGTATCTCAATTTAACACAGATCAAATTAATGATCTTGCTGGTACTTTTAATACTATTCGAAATGTTCTTTTATATGAAACAGTATATGATGATCCAAATGCCCTCCCTAATAGGGAAACTATGACTCATTTTATACCAAAAGATTTCATAGATCAAACAGGTGCTGAAGATGTAATAAAATGGTTCCTAAATAGCACTTATAGAAATTATGTACCCCCTTCAATTGCTAAGGGAGCAGTAGAAGCAAATGAAAATATATATCCTTTCCTTGGTTTAGAACCTTATGATTTTTCTTTCCTCCCTGAAATTCTTAATAATATTACACCTTTTACATTCTCAAGTTTAAATAATGATAATAGACCAGCAGTAGAGTCTAGGTATGCCGCTGAAAAAGTTGCTCCTAAAGCAATTAAAGAAGCATTTGAACCCCAATATAAAGAACGTGTCTTTAAATTCCTTAGAACTCAGTTTGATAATGATAATACATTATTAAATTTTGAAGCTTTGTATGATCCTAAATTTGGAAGTCAAATTAAATATAATAACTTCTTTAAAAAGAGAGAATACAAACCAAGTTCTAGACCACCTGCATCATTCACTAAAAAATCAGGAGAATACGCTGAAGGTGGTATAGAAAGACTTCCTCAAGAAGTAAAAGATGGTATAACTAATATTAGTGAAATAAATCCTATTTCATTAGCATCAGAATATGGAAAAGAAGCTTTTGATACAATTAAAAACTTT
>Ga0222719_10004823_pt1 | contig 11767 bp, 4 predicted proteins | sample C33_34DmetaG_FD_165039 | JGI IMG/M metagenome (GOLD analysis project Ga0222719, IMG submission 165039) | Estuarine water microbial communities from San Francisco Bay, California, United States - C33_34D | ecosystem: Environmental > Aquatic > Marine > Unclassified | place: USA: California...
ATCTACCACACCAGGAACTACTTTACAGACACAACTTACAGCGACGATGACAGACAACGATGACAATACCAGCAGGCTAGGTGAGTCGTTGTCTATGAGTACGGATGAAAATTTTGTTGTGGCGGGTGCGCCATATACTAATGCGTTTGGTGCCGACGGAAGCACTCGATTTATTGATTCTGGTCTTGTAAAAATCTATCTATGGGATCCTACAAGTTTCAAATACGGAATACTTAACACGCTTACTGCACCAACAGATGGATCCACTGCTAATGAAAACTTGAATTTTGGTTGGGCTCATAAAATTTCTGAGCCAGGAACATCATCTCGTGACACAGCAGACAAGTATCTGTTCGTGTCTGCACCTGGACATGACAACGACACAGGACGTGTATACATGTACACTTGGGGAATAGGAGCGGATGGATCAACTTATGACACATGGACGCAGGACTACACCATAGAAGCACCAGACGGAGGATCTGGACAGAGATTTGGACACAGGATCGCGGCCAACGACAACGGTGACATATTGGCAGTAAGTTCTCTTGCACCAGGCAACGCGGGCAAGGTAGAGATATTCATTAAGACATCACAGAGCAGTGACGGAAGCACACAGAACTCATTTACATTGGCACAGACTTTGACAGGCGTATCCGGAGACGGATCTTCTCTGAACACAGCGTTTGGTGAATCTATCGCAATGAGCAAAGATGGTACCACGCTAGTGATTGGGGCGCCTGGGGTGGACGATGGAAACACAGGACAGGCCGACGGCGGTGCTGTGTACTACTACAAATGGAATGCAGACGAATCAACAAACACCTACACACTTCAGCAGACGATCATGGCGCCACACAGCGAAGACAACATAAAATTTGGAACAACCATAGATATTGACGAGGCAGGATCACGTATAGTGATAGGTGCAGAAAAATTTGCAAGTTCAAGAGAAATGAAGTTTGACTCAGGTGAGACGACTTTCGATCTACAGGACACTGCGATCGTTGATAGTAATGTTGGTAGTGGAGGAGCGTTTACGGCCACTATGTACAATACGAAATTTGTTATTGATGATAAACTGATATCAACCAGCGTGTCAGAGAATGACGATTTTGGCCGTGGCGTTTTCATAATTGATGGTACAGTCTTGGTTGGTTCTCCAAAAGATGACGGAAACACTTCAGCGGGCACTACTTTAACAAACGACGGTACTGTCTTATGCTATGATCTTAACAAAGCAGGCGAGTACGCATGGAAAAACTTAACCACTGAAACGGAATTGATAGACACGGAGAAGTTAGGCAAAGTTTTTGAGTTTGACAGTAAGACAAAACAAATTAACGATTACTATGACCTATTGGATCCTGTAAAAGGACGTATTCCAGGAATAGCAGACAGGGAAATTGATTACAAGACAACATGGGATCCGGCCATTTACAACCAAGGAGACAATTCCAACAACAAGACACCATGGGCAGAGAACCATGTTGGGGAGGTATGGTGGGATCTATCGACAGTCAAGTGGCTGTGGTACGAGCAGGACACACAGGAATACAAACACAACCACTGGGGACAGACATTCCCGGGATCAAGCATAGACGTATATGAGTGGATAGAATCTAGGTTGCTTCCGAGTGAACTTGTCACAAATTTACAAGTGAATGGCACGCCATTACACGAGGATGATTCACAATACACTGTGGTGCAGAGATACGATTCTAGACTAGACAGTTTCGTGAATTATTACTACTACTGGGTCAAGGGCAGGACCACACTACCGTCGATGGATAAAAGAAAGAACACAGTGGCTTATGTGGCAAATCTAATAGCAAATCCTAGCATCTCTGGAAAAAAATATTACGCAGTCACAGACACTAACAAATTACAAATTTACAACACCACTGGATTGAGCAATTCTGACATAGTGCTGAATGTTGACATTAGAACAAACGCATTGGACAGCGATTCACACAGCGTATGGAAACTGGCACGTGAGGGTGATAAGGATTACAAACCTGGAGCATACATAGAGACACGTTGGTGGGATTCATTGATAGGGAAGAATTCAACAGGGGACCTTGTGCCTGACGTCACATTGCCTGTAAATGATAGATACGGTAACAATGTGAGACCGAGACAGAGTTGGTATGTGGACAGATATGCCGCGCTGAAGGAAATAATAGACTACGCAAACACTGTCCTGAAAAAGAATCAGTTGGCAGGACAGATCAATCTAGATAACCTTGACTCAAAAGATCCAGAACCTACTGCACAGAGCCTGGAATGGGACGCTTCGGTGGATACATATGCTGAACTGACCTACGTCAACACAGCAGACATATCAGGCACGGCCAATTATTTGGTCAAGGCAGATGAGACAGCCAACAACTACTGGGCAATATACAACTGGGACGGCACCGAGTGGTCAAGGACAAAGGTACAGACCTACAACACTTCCGCGTATTGGAGTTACACAGACTGGTACAAGACGGATGGTGACATGACACATGGAGAAAACACAAAGATTGACCAACAGGTCATTTACCAATATGAACTGGATACCCTGGATCTCGCCGTGGGCAAACACGTGAAAGTTACAAACGCTGACACCGGTGGATGGAAATTGTTTATGAAGACTGCGACAGGATGGGAGAACGTGGGAACAGAGAACGGTACAATAAGGTTATCCACTAAATTGTATGATTACAGCCAAGATGCCACAGGATTTGCTGGCCAAGATAATTTTGACGACAACTTCTTTGATCAGGAACCAAGCACGGAAACCAGAAAAGTGCTTGCCGCCCTGCGAGACGATCTATTCATTAATGACCTTGCGCTTGAATACAACACACTGTTCTTCACAGGTTTGAGGAAAGTCCTATCAGAACAAACATACGTTGACTGGATGTTCAAGACGTCCTTCATAAACGCTAAAAATTCTGTAAGGAAACTCGACCAGAGAAAAACATACACCACAGGCACAGACTCATGGATAGAGAGTTACATCAATGAGGTCAAACCTTTCCACACAAAACTCAGGGAATACAAAATAGGTTACAGCCAGACAGAGACGCAAGACGGTATATTCACAGACTTCGACAGTCCCGCCTTCTATGATGTCGCCACTGCCAAGATAAGACCGTTGGATGTGGATGTTGATACAGACAAACTGACCGAGTATCCGCATCAGATGTGGAATGACTACCACAAGAAATATGTGAGTTCAATCACTGTCACATCAGGTGGTTCAGGTTACGAGGTGGCACCTACAGTCACCGTCGTTGGTGGCACAACAGGTTCAACAGGACCTTTCCAGATACAGGCGACAAGTAGTTCAGGAACCACGTCAGGATCGTTTGGATACTACTATCCGCTTTTCACTAGCGAGAAGCAGGCAGAGATCTATGATTCTCAGAACGGTGGTTCTGGGACAACCAAGAGTTATACATTTGACGACGTAGCCGGCACTTTCTATGGTCCGACAGCATCAACCAGTGAAGCACAGAGCACTAAATCAGGCACATTCAAGATGTATGTGGCTCCCGGTACCACGACGGCGACTGCAACTGCCATAATACAAGATGGCGCGGTGACAAAAATCAATGTAACCGGCATAGGGGCGAACTACAACAGCACGCCGACTGTGGTATTATCAGGTGGAAAAAATGATGGTAGCACTCCGACTGATAAGGCAAAGGCCTACGCTAATTTACAAAATGATTTGGTCAGGGACTTTGATACCACAATCAAATTTGACAGAGTCTCAAGCACATCACGTGTGGTGGATTGGACATCTAACACAAGTTACGCCTACAACGATCTTATCAGGCACAGCAATCAACTGTACAAGGTTACTAATCCGTTCACCTCCACCACAGACTTTGATGACAACATTGGAAGCGTTTACAAAGTGTACGGAAATGAGACAGGACTTACAGCGGCGGACAGGACAAAAGGTTTCTACACTCCAGGTACCGGCATGCCGGGCAACGAACTTGATCAGGTAATGACGGGAGTTGACTACGGCGGGACCATGGTAACAGGACTGCTTTTCACACAAGAGGCAGGATGGGACAAGGCAGGTTGGTATGACTTCCCATGGGATAACTTTGGCACGTCAAGGATAAAGGCGTTCAGGGCAGACGGATCGACTGCATCTTACACTTTTGACAGTGCCCCAGCAAGTTCCGAAGTGTATCAGGTATATTTGACACAGGATGACAGCACAAGGAAGAAACTGTCAGATGTGATCAGAGGAGATGGTTCAACAGTGACATTCACAATAAGCGATACACCGGAAGAGAACGCTTTAGTTGAGTTCATACCGTTCGATGATGACGGTGTGCTTACACCAACAGATGACAGGACACTGGACTCGATAGTCAAGGGAGGATTGTTCACGTCAGCACTGGGACATGCACCAAGCGATATAGTTTTAGAGGGAGATGATTTTGTATCTCCAGACACAAGTTATGCACCAGAGGAGACAGTGCCCGGCCAGATGTTTGACACAGTTGACATCAAGGTTTACACATCACCTGAGTCAGGAGTGCCTTTTATAAGTGAGATGAATCACAGAGGTGATGGCACTGAGACAACGTTCAGTATTGGAGAGTTCCCAGGAACTTTGGCATCAGTGACTGTGGCAGTAGATGGTGGTGTCAAAAAACTAACCACAGATTACGAAGTCAACGTCGCAGACAAAACAATTACATTTACTTCAGCACCGGCTAATCTCAGCCTTATATCTACTAAGGTATTTGCAATATCAGGAGAGAACTACAGGGTGCTAGACACATTCATTGGAGACAACTCAACAGTTTCATTTACAACGTCAACAAGGGGAGAGTTCAACTTAGATTCAACAAGTTCTGACATATACGTAACTCAGGACGGTGTGCCTAGGACAGATTTCTCACAAAGTATCACTGCTAACACAGTGACGATAACATTCAATTCACCAGTGCCACCGGCCGGTGCATACATACAGGTGGCCGGATTCAACAAGTCAACTACGTCTACAAGAAGTTATGCAAGTGTAAGAAATCAAACCATCACGTATGATGGATCAACCAACAAATACGCCTTGACTTATCCGGCAGGATCCATAGGTCCTTTCTCTGGATTGACAGTGGTAGAAGTCAATGGTAAGGTGTTGAGAGGACCAGACAACACTTATTATGTTGGTGATGGAAGCACTTACACATACGGTGTTGTGTCAGGTCTGGGTGATGATTCAACAGTTGATCCTGCAAAAACTATCAGCAGTGCAAGTCAGGTCGAAGTGTTTGTGAATGGCGTGAAGAAAGATCTAAACACTCATTACACAGTTGACACAGGAAATCAAAACATCGAGTTTGTGACTGCATCGGTGCCAACGGCAACAGATGTAATCTGCATCAGCACACTGGTAGACCATCAGTACTTTATCGAAGGAGCCAGCGACGCAGAATTAGGTCTTGTGCCGAGTGCTATCACATCGCCGTACAGCCTAAGTTCCGGAGATGTGCTATCGGTGACAACATTTAACAACGCCCTGGGAATGAAACAGAGAAGGGAAGTACTAGAAGGCAGACCAAACGGTGTGTTCAATCTTAGATTTGACACATTGAATGCTTCATACACATATGTCTGGTTGAATGGTGAACAGTTGACAGCAGGAGCCGACTATCTAGTAAGTGGCAACACTATAACAGTGTCCGGCAAGACGATCACATCGTCAGATAGATTAGATGTCATGTACTTCGCAGTGGATTCAGCAGTGAACGCCACTGGATTCAGGATTTTCAAAGACATGTTGAACAGGACATTCTACAAACGTATATCTAAAACTGCGACAACGAAATTGACATTGGACATGTCGGAAGGCACACAGAGTATCACAGTAGAAGATGCCAGTGTGTTGCCAATACCAGATGCGGCCAGCAACACGCCAGGAGTTGTGTTCATTGACAAAGAGAGAATAGAATACTTTACAAAATCAGGTAACACGTTGGGACAACTAAGACGTGGAACACTTGGAACAGGAATTAAGGAGCATGGATCAGGCACTGAAGTGGTAGATGCGTCTGGTACTCAAACCATCCCTTATGCGGACACTGTATATACTAACACCTTTACCGGTGCTGATGTTACGTCCGACGGTGAACTATCACCACTATCACAAACACCATCATCTGCTAGTGAGTTAGACATATTCATTGGTGGCCAACGATTGTTGCTCACTAGCGAGGATGGATCAACAGTTAACTATTCTGTGGATGGAAGTTCGGCGGCAGTGACTCTTCACATAATTAAACCCGCAAATGACACACAGATCAAAATATTACACAAGAAAGGACAGGTTTGGTACACGGCACTAGATGGTAATCCTGCTGACGGTAAAGGATTACAGGCTTCTACCACTCAACAGGCGAAATTCATTGCTAATGAGCCTACAAACGCACCTGAATAAATACACTAGATGACACAGGACAACAAACAAACAGAATCAAAAGAAGAGAACAAGAAGCCTCAGGATAACACAGGTGTTATGATGACGGGGCATATAAAGATTTTTGACCCAGAGACAGGTGAAGTTATAGTAGACAAAAGGAACGCTATCCACTACGAGAACATGTCTCAGGCGCTGGCCAATTCATTGGCAAACAAATCAACAGGATTCGTACATGAGATGGCCTTTGGAAACGGTGGTACTTCAGTAGATCCTACTGGTATCATCACATACCTTACGCCAAACTCAACGGGTACTAATGCCTCGTTGTACAATCAGACATATTACAAAGTGATAGATGACAACTCCGCCACAAACAAGGACACGACAAGGAACAAGATGGAAGTCAGGCACACCGCAGGTAACAAGTACACTGACATTGTCTGCACTTGCACACTGGACTATGGCGAACCAACAGGACAGGCCGCTTTTGACAACACAACCAACTTCAATGGTGACTATGTGTTTGACGAACTTGGTCTTAAGAGTTGGGAAGGGACAGAGAACGGATCAACAAACAAACTGTTGACACACGTTATATTCCACCCTGTACAGAAGTCATTGAACAGATTGATACAGATAGACTACACTTTGAGGATACAAAGTTTAACAACCTTCACTGAGACAAGTTCAACTGCACTTTCAACATCAAACACTGTGAGTGGAACTACGTCAGGTGCTAACACAGGATACTAATGCCATACACGGTAAACAAGACAAATAGTTCAGCATCACCAAACCAGTACACTGTGCAGGATGGTGTGGTCAACACACAAACTGATCTCAGTTTCATAGGAAAAGGTTACGCAGGGTATGGAGAAGTTATTGCTGAAAATTTCTTACACCTTTTAGAAAATTTCGCAAATACCACTGCACCATCTAAACCTGTGCAAGGACAACTTTGGTATGACTCAACAGACGCAAGGTTGAAAGTTTATTCAGGATCAGCGTTCGTGCCAGCAGGTGGAAACGTTCCCTATCAGTCAGCGGCCCCTAGTGCGTTGGCCACAGGTGACCTCTGGGTAGACTCAGACACAGGACAACTTTATTTTTACAACGGTACAACATCTGTGTTGGTTGGGCCACCTAGTTCCACAGGTACAACTAATGGTTTCACCTTTGACTCTATACTTGATTCCACCGATGCCACACAGAACATCACAAAGTTGTTCAATGATGGTAACTTGATAGCAATAATATCAGAAGACGAATTCACTCCAAAGGTTTCTTTATCAGGGTTTGCAACAATCAAAAAAGGAATAACACTATCTACAGCAATTTCAGGCAACAAGTTCCAAGGCACCGCCACAGACGCAGACGCATTGGGTGGTGTTGCGGCGGCTAACTTTTTACGGTCAAACGCAAACGACACAACATCAGGCACATTGTCAATAACCAACGACGGTGGATTGATTGTTGGCGCTGACAGTGACATAACCTTGACGGTTGACTCATCGGGCGGAATTATTGCGAACACCGTGCAGGACACAGACATAACGTTCAAAGTAAATGATGGCGGTTCTACTACCACTGTGATGACAATCGACGGTTCGGAATCAAGAGTCGGTATAGGCACAACAACTCCGAGCACAAAACTACAAGTGTCAGGAACTACAACATCAACTGCATTTGCAGGTCCTCTGACAGGTGACGTGACAGGAAATTTATCAAGTTCCGGTGCAAACACAATGGGCACACTGGTGTTGAGTGACAAGTTGACAACTCAAGAGATAGAACCAGACATTGATGCGTCATATGACATCGGTACAAGCAGTCTTGGTTACAACACCATCTATGCCAAAGCAACATCGGCACAGTACGCTGACTTGGCTGAGGTATACGAATCAGACGCGGAGTACGAAGTAGGCACAGTGGTTGTTTTTGGCGGTGATAAGGAAATCACAATATCCAAGTTAGGCAATGACACCAGTGTTGCAGGGGTGATAAGTGAAAATCCTGCATACCTCATGAACAGCAAATCACAGGGACAGGCTGTGGCCCTCATGGGAAAAGTCAAATGCAAAGTGTCAGGATTCATCAAAAAAGGAGACATGCTTTCAACCCATCCATCACATCATGGAGTTGCCAAGAAAGCACACGATCCAGCGACGGGATCAGTGATAGGGAAAGCCTTGGAAGACTATGATAAAACGGAAATAGGCACAATCAATATAGTGGTGGGAAGGTGCTAAATATAAGCAAATGGCGTACGAAATAAACAAAACAGACGGAACAGCAGTTGCCACAATCACAGACGGCACTATAGATAATTCAACCACGTTGACACTCTTTGGTAAGAGTTATTCAGGTTTTGGTGAACTATTGAACGAAAACCTTGTAAAGTTATTAGAAAATTCAAGTTCAACATCGGCACCAACAGCACCACTCAAAGGTGAACTTTGGTTCGATGCCTCAACCAACCAGATCAAGGTGTATGATGGCACAAGTTTCAAACCAACAGGCGGTGCGAAATCACAAGCGACTGCCCCAACGTCTCCATCTGCTGGAGACCTTTGGCACGACACGGACGACGATCAGTTATACGTGTACACAGGATCAGAATTCTTACTTGTAGGACCAGTATACACCAAAGGACAGACACTTTCAGGTTGGAAGATCGAAACACTTGCAAGTGCAGGCGGTAACAAGGTAGTGAGCTCAATGTACGCGGGCAACACAAGGGTTGCAATATTATCCAAAGAGACTTTCACGCCTAGTGATTCACAATCAGGATTCGCAGAGATCAAAGCGGGTCTTACATTAAATTCAACTTTGAGTGCGGTGTTCGAAGGTTCTACGACATCAGCAACAGCAGTGGACGTATCAGAAACATCAAACACATCAGCCACAGTGATCGCTGGTGGTAACTTCCTAAGGGCAGACGCGGCTGACACAACAACAGGTGCTTTGACAGTTGACACAGATTCTGGTGTGATCATAGGTGACGCACAGGAACTAACCATCACTGTTTCAAGCAACGACGTCACGGTGGCACAGACTTCACAGGACAAAGATTTGAGTTTCACAGTGAACGATGGAGGAGTAACTAAGACACCTTTGGCATTCACAGGTTCAACAGGAAGCATCACGATGACAGGTGCAACAGGCATCACTGGTGATGTCACAATCACAGGTAACCTTAACGTTAGCGGTGCCTACAGTTACACATCATCGGACATAGTGGAGCACACCGACAACTTTTTAAAGGTCAACGCAGGACAAGGTGAGCAAGATGCGGGACTTATTGTTGAGACCAGCGACACCAACGATGCAAGATTATTTTATGATGTGTCAGAGAATAGATGGTCGGCAGGTGAGGGTGATATCACAGTAGCGGCTAACTATTCACCACTAGTGAGATTGAAAGATGCAGTGGTAGACGGCAACGCAAACAAAGAAAAAGTTTTGAAAACAACAGCGGCAGGATTGTTAACGGTAACAAACCTGACATTAGGTGCTGTTGGATCAGCGATAACAACATCAGACACATCAAGTACTTCGGTACCGACCATAGGACAGGTTGCTACTTTTGGAAACCTATGGGGTGGTTCAGCAAAATATGAGTCTACTTCAGCACCAACGTCAGGTGATGGAAATGACGGGGACTTCTGGTTCATAAGGGAGGCTTAATCCCATGGCCACACAAGCCTTTACATTTAACTATTCAGGTACGATAAATCAAGTCGAAATTCCGCCAGGAACAGAATCTATAGATGTTCACCTTTGGGGTGGAGCAGGCGGCGGCGGTGGTTCAGACGCAGGAGGCCCAGGTGGAACAGGAGCGGCAGGACATTATGTTACATCCTCCACTATAACCATATCATCAGCTCAGATCAGCACTACCATGGAAATAGTTGTGGGCGGTGGCGGAGCAGGTGGTAGTTCAGGTGGTGGAGCACCCGGCGGTACAAATGGAAAAAGTAAAACAGGATATTCAGGTGGAGAAGGCGGTAACGCTGGACCACAACCATATTCAGGTTCAGGAGGTGGCGGAGGTGGAGCCACATTAGTGCGTATAGATGGCACGGATATAGCAGTCGCAGGAGGCGGCGGTGGAGGTGCCGGAGCAGGTAAGAGTTCGAACGGAACTGCGGGCGTCAACACAAACACAGCAACAGGTAACTCACCAGGAACACTGGGGGAGAACGGCAAGGACCACTCTGGAGATGGTGGCGGTGGTGGAGCCGGTGGTGGCGGTGTCGATGGCGGAACATCAGGCGACGGCGGATCGGGCGATAATGGAGGTACTGGTGGTAAGTCAGGATCAAACAACGCGGCCGGCGGAACGGAAGACAATGGATCGGGTGTAACACCAGGAGGCACAGGATCAGCATATTACACTTCAGGTGTAGCAGTTGGCGGACAGCCTAGTTCTCCAGGAGCAGATGGAAAAGCAGTAGTAATATTCAACTCAAATGCACGTGGGAGTATAAAAGTTGGTGGTGTCTGGAAAGATATCTCTGCTATATATACTAAAGTAAGTGGTGTTTGGAAAAGGGTCACAGCAGGATGGTATAAAGTAGGTGGTGTATGGAAGGCGATATTCGCCCTATCAACATTCACGCAGACAGCGGCCGGCTTTGGAGATGCAGAAGGAAGCACAAGTTCGGGTGGCGGCGGAACAGGCGGAGGTTGTTTCATAGCAGGCACGATGATCACAATGGCGGATGGCACAAACAAAGCGGTGGAACTGGTTGATATCGGTGACAAGGTAGCAGTAGGCGGTAAAGTGTTCGCGACTGGTAAGTTCTTGATAGACAACTTGTATGAATACAAAGGTGTACAGGTATCAGGTACACACATGGTCAAGGAAGATGGCAAGTGGACCAGAGTAGAGAACAGCGAACACGGTATATCACTTGGCAATGACGAAGTCATCGTGTACGTGTTTGGAAATGAGAACAGAAGAATCATAATAAATGGAATAGAATTCACAGACTACTTTGAATTGAGTGAACAGCAGGAACTGGCCAACCATGGCGAACAGTTTTTTAGTAATTGGCAGGATCATGATAGACAGGTTCATGATAAAAATGTTAATATACTGAATGCTTGATAAAAGTTTTTACCACGGCGAACAGGGAGAGTGTTTCAGACAGTTAGACAAACACTGGCAAGACATCAAACACGAGTTCGATTCACAACCCAACAAGACTTTCCTAGATCCAGAAGACTTCTCAGACAGTGTCAGAGGATTACCGGATGACTTCGATGACAGGTCAGGAGACTATGTCAATGGACAGTGGCGTGCATTGGGAATACAGTCGGGAG
>Ga0222719_10004825_pt1 | contig 11764 bp, 6 predicted proteins | sample C33_34DmetaG_FD_165039 | JGI IMG/M metagenome (GOLD analysis project Ga0222719, IMG submission 165039) | Estuarine water microbial communities from San Francisco Bay, California, United States - C33_34D | ecosystem: Environmental > Aquatic > Marine > Unclassified | place: USA: California...
CAGCTGCGTCATACATCATGACAACAACACAATTATAGTATTAGACGAACACGCGGTATCTCGTTGCGCATGGAAAATTTCTTTGCTCGACAATGAACTTGTAACATTGAAAGAAAACTGCTTTCAAATTAAATCATCATTTTACATGTACACGTACAACTAAGGACTACTGAAAAGATCTGCGAATGGGTCCTTCGCGTGATTGCCCTTCGCCGCGCCTCCAGACATGGCGACGGGCGCGTTTGCACTAGATTGCTGAGGCCGCGCCGCGGGCGACGCGGATATCAAATCTAACTGCGACAGTAAATCTACCGGAGGAGTCTGCGAAGACGATGACGATGGTACTAGATTCGTCATGGCTGGTATCACCGGTGCCGGCGCATCGAGCGCAGATAACAGATCAAAAGGTGCGGCAGATGGCGGAGCTGACGAGCGCATCGTCGGCGCGCCTCGAGGAGGAGGCGCAAAGCCAGCCAGGGTGACCGGTGCGGACTCTTGCTTACGCGGCGGTGCATTGCCAAACAAAGCGTCGGCAAGTTTTGCCTTTGATTCGTCCACTTCAGGCGCGGAAATCTTTTGAGGAGGAGGCATTTGGGTGGCAACGGTTGTCGCGGGCGAAGTTGCGCCTCCACCCAAGAACATGTCCAAGTCGTCCACCGGCGCTTGACGTGGCGGAGGTGCTTGAGGCACATCCGCCTTGTGATGTTCGAATACTAACGGCCCAGTACCGCGAGAATTCTTTGCCTTCATGACGCTTGACTCGATCGCTTTACTTTGTGCCTCAGCCATCGCCGCCTTCTCGGCGTCTCTCTGCGCCTTGCTCTGGTACGACTTGGCGCCTTGCGCGAGCGCGTTGGCGACGTGCTGATTCATTACCGCCAGCGAACGATCAATCGTCAATTCCATTGCGTATGGCGCTAAAACACTGGTGCGTACGGATGGAGACTCAGCCATGAGCGCCATGATTTCATTTGCTCGTTGTTGCTTAGTGATGGACTTGCTCGACGTATTTCGTTCCACTGCGCACAACGCCTTGGCACTTAAACTACCACCAGAGCGCGTAGCTATTTTCGCAATTGCGCTCAGTGCCAGAGTTTCAATCGCGTTTCCTTCCATTTGCGTATCTACTGCATCAATTAGCAAGTCCATGAGCTCTTCGGAGCTTTTGCCGCTCAGCTCGCCAAACTCACCGATGACCCAAACCATGACTTGCAAGAGAACCAACGGCAGTTTCGGTCGCTTGAATAATTTCACGTAGGCATTCACCGCGGATTTGCGTGATAATTCATCAGCAACGGCGTCTCCCGTACCTTCTGCGATGAGTCGCATCAAACTTTGGCCAATCGATGGCTTCACCACGTCCCCGGCGCTTTCAAACAACGCCGTCATCGTCTCCACGTACCACTTGGCGTCTGGGGCGTACCTTTCGGCAAGTTCGGCAACGCGCGACGCCGCTTCGGCGCGCACGTACTGATCGCTATATCTATCGCCATCACGTTTCAAGAACGCCAGCATGCGTTCAACGATAACCTCGACGTTATTTGGCTTGGTCATTTTGTACAACAAGTCGAGCGTCTTTTTACGCAGCGTCTCGTCTTGGTCTTCTAGGCAATCCACGACCGCCATCTGATGCTCAGCGGCGTAACTTGGATTCACGTTTACTATACACGCTAAAGCATTAAGACCGACGTATTTCAAGTTGTTATTTCTGCTTTTAATGAAGCGAGAAATAACAAGCGCGCACTGCGCCAAGAGCTGCGGGTTTGGATAAATGCTCGCAATCGTCCTCACTGTCTCGTACACCAGCGCGTTGCCAATTTGGTTCTTAGACAATTCTGCTCGCGCGAGCGTGTCTTCAAGCACAGAGTACATCTCACTGCTCGTTTCTCGATCGTGCGCGCCTAGAATGGCTAGAATCTTCAACAATTTAATCTGCACAAACGGCGCCGGCGTCTTGTGGTACTCGTACGCCTTGGGCAACCTTCTATCAATCACTTGTTTTAACACGCTCACGAAACTCGACGTCAAATTTTTGTGCGCCGTGGGATCGGTAGATATGAGTTCATACAGTGCGCACACCGCCGCGGACATCACGCTAGGATCCTTGTCGCAAATCATCTCTCTAAATTTTCCGTGCAAGTGACTGACGCTCTGCGGGCTCTTCTGATAAAATCTCGCCAATGCCATCACCGCCTTCTTTCTCACGTGGCTCACCGAATGCATCAATAAATCTACAACTTGCGGTAATACTGCAGGCACAGTGTCCTCATTCACGAGCTCTGTAATCGTCGTCAACGCCGCGCACACCACCAAGTAATCGTCGCTTCGTAAATCCTGTTGCACTGTATTCACAATAAGTATAATCAAGTCATGGTTCTCATTCAGAAACGAGCTCGTGGCCAGGTATCCGCTGCGTTTAATCGTCACGTCGGACTCTACACACGCCTTGACCGCGTGAATATATCCAAAGCTGGCGTCGTGTCCGAGCATCTCGAGGTACATTAACCGAAGCATGATTTCTCTGATCCTCTCCTTTTCAATCTTTGGTGCGCCTAGTAACGCGCGAAGATACATGGATTCTTTCTGCATGATGACATCTTCATCGCTTTTACTCTTACACTCGCCTGTATAACGTGAAAATCGCGCGCGCGTCAGTTGACGAGAGCTGGTTTCGCGCACTCAATCCAAACGAGAAGTGAGCAATCCGCGCGTGGTAAATCTACAAAACACGACGCCTTGAGACGCACCTATTTGCCGAATGAATTCATAAAACGCTCGAGACTTTGTTTTATGTACGCCCACTGGTACGGGTGGGGCAGACATCGCGTTGGGGATGAGGCACGCAAGCCACTTTCTGAGGAGCCCACGCACTCTTCTTTTTCTGGAACGGGGACGCTTTGATGTGTGAAAAGAATTCTGTGCTATTATATGCTACGTGAGCGCATTAGTGACCGGTATTATCCATCGACTGCGTCTCGCTACCATTCATGAGAAATTTCTCGGCAACTTTATCTTCAATTAAAGCGATGGCGGCTTCCTCACCTCGCGGCAAAGAGTGCCCGCCAAACGCCCAACGCACGTGACGCTTGTAAATTGTAAAGTTTAAGAAACTGTTGCCCCAATGCGTTTTAATCTCCCGCGACTCGAGAGGTTCGAAACAACAACACAGTTTAAGCTTCGTTCGACACGCCGGTCGACATAAATGCGGTTCATTGACAATCAAGTGCGTCAACATGGGAAGTTCAGCGCACGTCCGCAAAATGTAGTTTATGGTTTCCTGATCAAAGTTGTGAGTCGTGGCGACGACAATTTTCGCCATACGGCACTTCGATAGCACATTCTCGGCACTGTCGTTGATGAAATCTACATCTCGAAACTTACGTCGCGCTTCGATGACTAAATGCTCCTGACACTCGATTCCGCATACGCTCAGAGACGGAAAAGCCTTGGCCAAACCCGCAGCCAGAGAGCCACATCCCGATCCAACGTCGACAATAGCCCCTGCAGCGACGTCTTCGAATACATTATGATCTTTAATCAGTGAAATCATGCCGTGTTCGTCTGTACGACCTGGATGTAACGCTCGTCTACTCTTTTGCGCCGGCGCCGCGTCAAATTCATCCTTTGTCGACTCTTTCGCCCCATGCACGCCAATCTTTACCCGCTTCCCGCGCTCCTCCTTCTGAGGCTCGATCAAGCACTTCTCATCACACATCACATCCATCGGTACGCATCGTTTCCATCGCGCTTTAGCTCCTAACGTCGGATGTCTACACAAACTACCGCTCGGCGCGATCAATCGCAGCGACACCGGCGGCAAAGCGAACACATCCAACAGCCACCCTCCGCTCTCTGCCCCATGCAATAATCCAGCAGAGCTCAACTCATTATTACCCCAAATCAACGAACACGAATGCTCGCCCGGTGGAAGCTGCACGCACGCATCAAACAACTCCTTAACCGTAACGCTCGCGTGTACGTCCACAATCACATCTCTCACTACCGCCACTTCCGCATTCGCTGAACGATTACGCGTGCGCGAAATCCATTCCAACGTGAGCTTAATCTTTCCTACATTCGTCGACGACGTCGTCGTCGCCGTTCCTTTCTGCGTCGGCGTCGTTTTCGCGCTCTTGCGCGCTCCACCGTCGGAAGCGGCAGCGTCTCGAGATTGCGCCTTGGTGCGCTTCGCACCGAGCGCCATGGATGGCGGCGGCGATTCGATTCGATTATATTCGATTCAGTTCACCTTGTGCGATTCAATATCCACGCGCCCGCCGGCGCGCGCGTGGGAACGAATGACGTTTTTGGAGCGTAAAATGATGAATTTGATTAGATGTTTAGAGTCGCGAAACGTGGATCAATATTGTTAAAAATAACCGACTAGATACATCATCTCTCGACGATCAGCCTAAAATGCTACGTAGCAGACCTCGCTCTCGGGTCTCATGTGTGCTTGCTTTCTCTCTCTCTCCTCGAGTCTTCGTTGTAAACTCAAAAAACTCAATCACCGCGCGTGCCCATTACAAGCCCGAGCGACCCCAGACGACGAGGGACAAGGAGAAGGAAAAGGTAGCCATGATGGCAGCCCACGCCAAGTTGACGATGAACGGCTCACCCTCAGCCACTTGAACCAACTCAGTCGCCGCTTGGACCGGCGCGGCGGTCATAGCTTCGGCAACCATGCCAGTCACGGCGGCGCCCAACGCGAGCTGTCGGGACACAAAGCGCGTTTTGTCGGTCAGTTTCAAACGCTCCAAACGCGCGTGCGCGTACAAACACCCATCACCACCCTCGGACACCGCTCGCGTGAGCACCGTGAACAACATGCGCCATCGCACGTCTCCCCGTCGCTCAAGCATCCACATCGACGCATCCGCGACGCCCTACGCGTGGAAAAGCCGCGACTCGCGCGCGACTTTATCCACTCCACAGCCTCGATACGATCCCACGCCCGCGATCGCCGCCGCCGCGCCATCGCGCGCGCGCAAAGCCATCGCACACCGCGCGCACACACGCGCACATATCATCCACATCCATCGTTCTCGCGCGGTGTGCGATACGCCAATGCGCGATCGCGCGACGACGCCCCGATCGCGCGCGCGCGATCTTCGGTTCGCGATCCCGAAACCCCACCCGCGTCATCGCGCGCGCGCATCGCGCCATCGCGCGACGTCCCGCGCCGCCCTCGCGCGCATCGACGCCATGCGCGAGTTTCCCACGCATCCGCACCGCGCGCGATCGCGCCGCGATTGCACGCGAGGCGTCCGCGACGCCGCGCGCGCCTCGCGACGGCGTGTTATCGTCACCCCGCGACCCATCGCATCGCATCGCATCGCATCGCGTCGCATCGCATCGCACACGCGCGTACCTTATCGGCGCGAAGGACCGCGGCGGCGGGCTTCACAACCTTGGCGGAAGACTTTTTCGCGGTCGTCGCGCGCGCGCGCGCGACGGTCGGGCGGGTCGTGGAGGCGGTCACGGCAAACATGATGGGCGTCGTACTGTACCGATGCGGTGCGCGCGCGCGTCGGTCTGTGGCTCACGGACGACGTGTATTTATGCCGTACAGCTCATGATTTTAAATATATTCCAATACGTGGTTGAGCCGCACCGAGGGTGGTTCTGGGGTCTCGCGATAAACGGTTTATAGACGACGCATGGGTATAGTATGTGTTCGGACATCCGGCGTCATGGATGGCGTGCGCACGTCGTGGGCGTTCGTTCCCCCGCGCTCGCGCGTGCGGCACCACACGTCGACGCGCGCGACCAGACGTTGCGCGAATCATCATTCGCACACAGATCGCCGTGTTCGTCATCGTTGTGTGTATTCCACGCGCGTGATGACGCCGCCGGTGGTGACTGACGCGACGGCGACGCCATCATCGACGATGCGCTCGCCCTTGGCGCCGAGGGATACGAACCAGCGCATCGTTGCGGATGGCGACGTTGAATTCGCGTGGGAGCTCTCGAAGGAGAATGTTCAGCCGTTAAAACGCGGGAGGGATGCGCGGGCGTTGAGCTCGGCGTTGAGCTCGGCGGCGACGGGGGTGAGCGCGAGCGCTGGGGGCGATGCGGTGGAGGAGGAGAAGCGCGCGCGTTGGGCGCGGGCGTTGAGCGGAACGAGCGAAGACGCGCTCGGGGAGTGGTGTTCATTGATTAAATGGACGGAGCAGACGTATGCGACTGGGAGTGGGCGTGATAAAGAGTTATTGCCGTTGCTTGAGCGGTGTGCGCGCGAGTTACAGGAGGAGGATAAGTATAAGGAGGATGCGCGGTACTTGCGGGTGTGGATTAAGTACGCGGATTGTTGCGCCGAGCCGGGGGATATTTTCAAGTTTTTAAAGGCAAACTCCATTGGTCAGAAGCAAGCATTGTTTTATGAGGCGTATGGGGCGTTTTTAGAGGTTCGACAAGCGTATGGTGCTGCAAATGAGGCGTATGAAAATGGCATCGCGATGCGCGCCGAGCCGCTCGAGCGTTTGCGCGCTTCGTACTCGGCGTTTCAACATCGCATGGTTCGACGCACGCAAAAGCGCATCGAGAGCGGGGAAATTGACGAGGAGCAAGGTGAAGAAATTGTGCGTAACTTTGGAGACACCTTGCGCGGTCGTGGTGGGCGATTATCAACCGCGCGCCCAGCGGGCACGGGCGGCGGGTTGTCCTCGGCGCCGCAGAGGCAACAAAAGCAGCCGTCATCGTCTCGCGAAAATGCCAACATTCCGAGCGGTGGATTGCAGATTTACGAAGATGATGAAAACGGAGCGCCTATGCCGTCGCGAGAAAACGTCGCGCAGTGGAAAGCGTTGGGTGGGTACAAGGATGTGCGCAAGGAGAACACGGCGTGCGCGTCGCAATGGGCTGGTCAACGCATCACGCAAAGTAAGCGCAAGATGACTCTTCCCACGGAAGAACTTGAAATTTTCGAAGACACCGAGTGCATCGATCGTGATGCAGTCGCCGCGGCCACGGCACGCACGGCTGCTGCTGGCACGAGCACCGCTGGCGGTGGTTTGTTGCGCCAACGCGTCGACGGAGTGAAGGCGAACGGGGATTTGAGCCACAATCCAATGTTGTATCATCAGCGTGGCGCCCCTGCGCCGCCGCTTGCGCCAGGCCAGCGTCCGACGACACTCTATCGTGGCTTTCGTCCCGCGCAGCTCCGTTCGGTAGATGGTGAGGAAGTGTGCTACGAGGAGAATCGCGTTGCGGCTTGGATTTCAGTCCACGGCGCGCCCGCGCGGCCGAGTCCTTCGCGCGAGCCCATCATCAAAGTTCCGGCCATCAACAACGTCAATGCGTCCGACATGGAGTGTGACATGGAGTGTGACGATGATGTGCGGTCGTCAGAGCTTCCGCAAGGTGCAGTGCAAGCGACGTATGAGCATGATTCTTCGCTCAAGGCGGCGCGTCCTCACGAGACAGAGGATGACATTGTATCCAAGCGTACGTACGCGGCACCACCACCTCCCGTCGGCTCGCGATCTGGGTCTTGTGCAAGTGAACCATCAGAAGCGCAGTCTATCACCGCGGGCACTTGCGCGGCGGGAGTGATGGCGGCGGCTGCAAAGCCCGTCATCGCACCAAAGGTGCGCGCTGGCGCTCGATGGACGGCGGATGAGGAGGGCACGCGCGCAGCCGCGCACGATCCAACGATGACTATCTGCACCAAAGAAGCTTGGGGGGATATTATGAGCATGTTTTCCGATTCTGTTGCCACGGGTAAAGGTGGGTACGAAGCTGACGCGAGCGAAGGCGATCGCGCGGCAAAGAAGTCAGCGCGAGAAGAGCCCAGGAACGCTGCTGCTGCAGAGAAAGAAGACGATGATGGTGGTTTCTGTATTCGTGAGGATACGTGCTTATTACCCAAAGACTTGCTCGCTGCACGACTCGCCGAAGCTCGCAAGCCAGTGGCGCTCGGCACTTCTCGATCGCCAGCCAACAAGCGCGCCGACGACAATGACGACGGTGGGTTCTTCATTCGCGAAGACACCGTAGCGATTCCCAGCGACCTCGGCGGGTTGAGCATTCGCGAAGACACTGAATTCATTCCCAAGTTTTCGATGGCGGAAACCCCGGTGCCATCGTCGGCGACGCAACGTCGTCCATTAGGCGCCCGAGAAATTACGCCCAAGCCGTCCTCGCACGTCAAGCGCCCAGCCTTAGCCGATGTCGCATCCACAGCACAGTTAGTACTCGTCAATCCATTCGAATTTGACGCCATGGATGCGCATCTTCGATCACTCGAGCCCGCGTTGTGCATGCAAGCGGGTGTTGAAGTCGACACGAATGCGTCTACGGTGGCGACGCTCTCCGAAGCTGCCAAATGCGTAAGCAAGAGTGGCAAGCGCGCCGCCGCCGGCGTGAAGGTTACGCTCGGCAATATTTCGTACGTTTTCAAAGGACGCGTTGGTGAAGGCGCTCACGCCGAGGTCTACGAAGCAGAACTTGCAAGCAAAGCGCAGACATCGAATGACGAAGACATTGGCGCGTACGCCGTCAAGGTGCAGGAGTCTCGCTACGCCAAGTGGGAATTCGTCATCGCACGTCGTTTGCGCGAGCGTCTCCCAGCCGAAGCTTCAGCTGCAGTGAACTGGGCGCAGCCTACGGCGTTGCACTTGCTCGGTGGACAATCGAGCGACGGTGACGATGCCACCATGGGCGCGCTCGTGATGCCATTCGGCGAGCACGGCACGTTGCAAGACGTCCTCAACTCCTACCTTCGTGACGGCAAGCAAATGCACGAGACTCTCGTGATGTACTACGCTGTCGAAATGTTGCGCTTGGTAGAGTGGATTCACGGCGCTGGTATCGTGCACGCCGACTTGAAACCCGACAACTTACTCTTACGCAACGGCGGCGAAGACTGGTGCGATTGGGCGGCGCATCGCCCCGGATCTTGGACCCAAAAAGGCTTGGCGTTGATTGACTTTGGACGCGCCATTGATCTGACGATGTACCCCGAAGAAGCTGCATTTGTCGGCGACGCCGGTGCCGAAGCCTTCCGATGCATCGAAATGATGCACGGCAAGCCATGGACCTATCAAGCCGATTGCTACGCCATCGCCTCGACGATTCATTGCCTCCTCTACGGCTCGTACATGGATGTCGAGCTCACGCCCGGCACGACCAACACCTATCGCCAACGCCAGCCTCTGCGACGATACTGGAAGACCGAGTTATGGGAAGTCGTATTCGATCGATTGTTAAACCAGCCCACGGAATCGACGCCACCCCCGCTCGGGTCGTTGCGCGCGATGCTCGAGGAACGCATGCGCGGCGAAGGACAAAACATTCGCAAGCTCTTAATGCATCAAACCATCGACATGTACCAACAAATTCGCGACGGCAAGGTCAAGTAGAACATACTCATGATCACACGCGCACGTCGCCGGGACGATGATGTATAGAATTTTAGCAGTGAAAACAAACATAATTCACACATTCATTTTGTACACATGGTTTTACATCGTTTCGTTACGCGCGTTCAGGACGCGACGCCGTTCGCGGTCGAACGACGTCACGTGAACACGTGCCCCGCGCGTTCAGCCTCTTCGCGACTGATACGAATCGTCTCCGCAATCACGTCGTATTCATTCACGTGGTGTATATCCGGCATGTACAACGACCAATCAAACGCGTGCCGCCGACAGACGTGATCGTACAAATCAAGCACGAGCATCGAAGCGTCGCCATGCGGTAACGCTGCGCACATCGGACACACCGCCGGGCGCGAACGTGGCCCATAGTTATGCTCAAAAACGACGTGTTCGCTGAATTCGCGCATACCGCGGAAGAAGCACGTTTCAGGAAGAATGCTGGAATCGTAGTCTTCGCCGTCGGCGACATCGACGCCGGCGTCTCGAATGTAATCTTCTTCGCAATGTGGGCACAAGTATAACGGATCATCATCATCATCATCATCATCATCATCAGTATCAATGTCAGCATCATGCACGGCGTCGTCAACGACGCGAGCATCCACGCGCGCGCCGCCGCCACCCGACGACCCAAACGCCATCCCGAGCGTCCCCGACGACATCCCGCACTCGTGCGTCCCCGCGTCATTCAACAAATTCACCTCGCGCCCGCACCCGCACGCAATCACCGTACACCGCAGCATACGAATCTTAGCTTTATCCACAGAATTGCTCAATCCACTGACGCGCGCGCTGACGCGACACATCGGACACGGCACATCCCGACGCCGCGCGCGGCTCGCCGACGCGTCCTCCCACTGTACCACGCATCCCGCACAAAACGTGTGTTTCCCGCACGCGAATCGCGTCGGCTCGCGCAGCGTCTGTCGGCAAATTGGACACAGTAAATGTTCGGGCACGGCATCGAGAAACGAGCGCGGTTGCGGCGATGGCGACGGCGATGGCGATGCGCGCAATGTGAGCTTGGATGTGAGCTCACGAATGTGGGACATGACGACGCGCCGCGGGCGAGCTCCCGATGCGTTCTGACGCGCGCGACCGCGCGAGGGCGCGGGATGGCGCACGCACGACGCATGCGGTGCGCACACGCGGGTGTGCGTCGTGTGGGCATACAGTGCGGCGATGGAGTGCGTCACATGTCGCGCGCACATGGTGGAGCTCTTGTGTTGTTTTCGTGGTGCTTTGTGTGTCCTCATACGCCTGCACGCGCGCGGTGGTGCGAGCGCGCGCGAGACACGCGCCTGGGCGCATCGAACGCGACGTGGTGCGCGCGCAGACGCGCGAGACGAGGCGCGAGAGGGCGACGCGCGCGCTGCAGTCGCGTGAGTGTGCGACAGAGACTGATTATGCGGGACAACCAAACGAAGAAACGCGGGCACGCGGCGCATGCGCGCGCGCCCAAGTCGTCTCGAGCGCACGATGCGGCGCGGGCAAATGATGTGACGGCGCTTAATGCCGCGTTGGCGGCGGATGCGTTGGCGCTGGATGCGATTGATGCGCATAAGAGGACGCCGTTGCACTTGGCGGCGTACGCCGGCGCGCTCGAGTGCGTCGAGCTTTTATGCGCGCAGGGCGCAAGGGTGGCGGCAGAAGCCGTTGATGGGGTCACGGCGTTTCACTTTGCGTGCATGAAGGGTAACACCGCCGTGGCGAAGGCGTTGGTCGAACGCGGGGCGAACGCGAAAGGGATGACGTATAAGAGCGAAAACGCCTTGCACTTGGCGGCGCCGACTGGAGATTTGAGCTTAATTGCGTTTCTTATTCGTAAAAAGGTGAATCCGTGCGCAGTGAGCAAGAAGGGACGAAGTGTTTTGCAGTGCTTGAAGGATGATGCGAGCGCGGAGGTGCGGGAGGCGATTGAGAAGGCGGTGCGAGATGTCGAGGAGAGCGCGCGGCGAACGGCGGATGGCGTAGCGGCAGCCGCGACGGAGGACGATGGCGACGGAAACGACCACGTGGGGGACATCGGACCATCCATTAGGCCATCCATCGGGCCCGCTATGCCGCCATCGATTGGTCCTGCTATGCCGCCGTCTGCGGGGAGCATCGGTCCAGCCGCTCGGCCGCAAGTTGGTAGAGTGAATAAAGACGCCATCGGCGTCGTTGAAGACGGCGTTACTAGCAACGATAGAGACGACACGGAGGATAATGCAGCGGAATTAGAGTCTACGAAAAGGAAGAAAAAACGCAAGATTATCGGTGCGATGACTTTTGGTGAAGATGACGAATGAATGTCGCCTAGGTGTTGTGATAATTGTAGTAATATATTTTAACCGTACCGGTACCGGCGAAGTAAAACGAATTATAAAATCTAGTCTTGTAGG